>Ga0299912_10004175_pt1 | contig 11796 bp, 7 predicted proteins | sample RVTome_2_FD_207667 | JGI IMG/M metagenome (GOLD analysis project Ga0299912, IMG submission 207667) | Soil microbial communities from uranium-contaminated site in the Upper Colorado River Basin, Wyoming, United States - RVT95D214 (version 2) ... | reverse complement strand
CAATATAATATAATATTGGTCGGAGCGGCCTTTTCATAATATCACGGGCTACGCCCTACGACCTGACACAACCGGCGCAACATTATGAATGTTGGCTGAAACACATATGCGAGAATTTTCGGGGAAACTCCTGGCCGCTTTTCCATTGACATAATTAACCGAAGAACGCATATTCCGACGCGGTGTTATATAAAGTGCTTGAGGAAATTGCGGGAGGTTTAAGCCTTCGCTTTTTCGAGAAAGGTCGGGTTGATGACTGAATCAAATAGACGAATAGCACAATTCGGTGTAATCTTCGTCTTTTGCGCGATATTAATTTTAGTATTTTTAATGAATAAAAAACCCGCTATTAATAACGAGCATCATGCCGATTTTAAAACCCATGACAGCCTGATGGTCGCACTCGAAGCCGAAGCGGCGGAGCTTAAATCAGCGCTCGCAAACAATCCGGATAGCATCGATTTGATTATTCGATTGGCTAATCACTACTACGATCTTAATAAACACAATGACGCGATTGAATATTATGAACGGGCTTTGGCGTTACGTCCCGCTAATCCACAAGCGCTGGCCGATTGCGCCGTTATGTATTACAAGTCAGATGAAAGCGATAAAGCCCTGAAATATCTCGAAAAAGCGATCAATCTTCAGCCTGATTTAGCCCAGGCATATTTTAACAAAGGTCTTATCCTGATGGCCGCTAAAAACGACCCGGACGCGGCCATCGCGGTCTGGCGAAAGTATCTCGAAATAGCCCCGGAAACAGATGAAGCGCGCTTTTTGGCCGAACAGATAAAGGCGATTGAATCAGGACGTCAGTAGCGGTCTTGGAACCATTGTCAGAAACCTTTTTATTTTGATTTTGTATAATTAAAGTGCTATAATAGCCGAAATGGAATTTATGAATCAATGAAAGGAATAAAATGAAACAGGTAATCATTTTAGCGATCTTGTTAGGGGCATTCGCATTATTTAGCTGTGGCGATGAAGATCCCCCCATTGTCAATGACGATATCTCGGTTTATGTATATCCAGATTCCTTGACCAGGGTTTATTACGAAGACACACTCCAATTTAGGGTCAGCGTGTTTAATACAACCGATACTACCGTTGACTGGTACGTGGAAAATATTTTAGAAGGGAATTCAACTTATGGTACGATAAATTCCGACGGACTCTATTTAGCCCCTGATGTCGCCCTGGCTTTTGATCGTGTAGTTGTTAAAGCCATCAGCCGCGCGGATTCGACTAAATCAGATTCGGCAGAGGTACTTATTTTGGATCGCTATCAGGTTTATGTCGATTCGGCTACCGGCGATGATATCAACGGTACCGGTGCTTATGCTAATAGATTTCGAACTATCAGCCGGGCATTGGCTACCGCTGTTTCAGGTCAAATAATTGTAGTCGGTCCGGGGACTTATAATGAGACGGGCGGTGAGACTTTCCCGATCACACCCACCTATAATGTCGCCGTTCAAGGCAATGGAATAGGTTCGACCTATGTGGAGCCGCCGGGCACGGCCGCCGCTTTCAAACTCGAAGATGAAAACGTCGCTGTCAGGAATTTAACTATCAAGGGCAGCAATAAAATCGGCATTGGAGTCGAATTCCATGGCGGCGCCGGTATAAAGTACTTGAGGCTAGAAGATGTCGCGATTGACAGCTGCCATACCGCCGCTGTTAATGCCGGCGAGGCCGACTCTATCAATTTTGTTCGCAATGAAGTTTCCAATTGCGTGTATGGCGTAGTTATCGAACAACCCGTACCGAAGCTCAACCTGAATCAGAGCACTTTTATCGATATCGATTCCATAGCAATAGAACTAACAAGCCCGGTTAGCGAACAAATCAATTTTTATGATGTTACGATTGATGGCGCGATTATCGGTTTGAACCTGATTCAAGATAGTTATGCTATTATTCAGGAAAGCGAGTTTGCCAATATTGATTCGGTCGCGGTGTTATTGCATGATTCGGCTGATTTGGGTTTTTCCTCGCCGCAGGGCAATAACGACTTCTCGGGCTGCTTGAATCTGTGTGTTTATAATGGCAATGATACCACATTTGATATCAGCGCTATCGGTAATACGTGGCCGTCATCAGATTCGGCTACCATCGATACTCTTTATATTTACGATGACGATGAAAATTCGAATTTAGGCGCGGTTCATTTTATGCCGATTCATCAATAGCATCTAAGAACGATTTTGGGATTATCAAGCCAGGCGGCCAAGCCTGGCTTTTATGTTTTTATCGATATCAAGTATTCGGGAAGTACCGTGATAAGTAATAGTTTTAAATTCCGGGAATTCCTTTAATTCATCCAATACCGCGCAAATGGTATCGACCGATTCGGAGATAATTTTCACTGAATGGCCAATTTTACCTTCCTGATCTTCAAGTTTGCCCTGCGCCAGATATAAATCCAAAATCTGGGCGCGGCCAATAATCGCCGCGGTAGCATTGTTTACGTAATGAGAAAAAGTTGCCAGGGTCGTCCTCAAAGCCTCCAGAGCGACTTTATGTCGTTCCTGTTCCAGGATTTTGGCGTGCAAATTTTTATTTTCAATGATGGTGGATTCATATTCTTCATATATCCGGCCAAGCTCATGATTGACATTTTGCAAAAGAAGCAATGGTTCGCCGATATCGACATCCAAAAACGCCGCGGCTTGAATGACCCGATTAGGCACATCCGCCAGAACTTCAGCGACGCTTTGACTGTCACTCCCCAATTCATGCGCCAGTTGAAGCCTTTTTTCAATTAAATCCGCGGCAGTATGAGCATCCACATCCAGGCCCTTGCGACAATAACGATGCGCGAGATTTATTATCTGCCAGGGCTCAAGCTTCTTTTGCATATCCGGAGAAGCATTGGGATTGTGATGTTCCGCGATACTTAGCCTGATCATCTCCGGAAGATTCCAGGCTCTGGCTATCAAGGCGCCAACTTCGCTATGTGAAAAGCGCATGACCTGGCGTTCGGCTTCTTCCAATTTCTTTCCGTTTTCAACTAATTTTAGCGTCTGAACATATTCTTCCGGATATTCCTGGACAAAAAACAGAACACCTAAATCATGCATCAAGCCGCAAACAAAAGCCTCCTCCGGCTGGCTGCTTTTAAAAAGCCCGGCCAGTTGACGGGAAATAACAGCCATTTCCAGATTATGACGCCAGAACTCTTTAAAATCTATAACATTAAAATGAGTTATATCGCCGGTAATATCAAACATCGATACGGAAAGAGCCAGAGCTTTTACGGCTTTCATGCCCAAAAGCGCTACGGCCTTATCGATTGTGGAAATTTCGGAAGGCCTTCCATAAAAAGATGAATTTGCTACCCGCAATATCCGCGCCGTTAAAGAGATATCTTTAGATATAATTCCCGCAATTGAAGATGCTGATGATTTTTCGCTCTCTAGTTCATTTAGTAATACACTTAAAATATGAGGCATAGTATGGATCTTAACGAAATTGTTTATTTTGGCTTCAAGTGTTTTCATTTATTTACCTCATTTTTATATCGGCTGCATTCCTATTATCGGTATATCGATATATTGATTGTCTTAAAAAAATATAAAGCTGATTAAATTTGTAACATTCGTGAGGCTTTAAGGAATAGCCTATTCTTTCTATGTGTCAAGTCTATTTGCGTTTTCGTATCCGATCCTATTATTGCCTTGAATTCTAATATTGATTCCGCCCGGGCGATGACTTCCAGAGATTTTCGTGGATTTTTTAGTTTATGTTCATACAATTTGGCGATTTCGATTGCCGTATGGATTTCCGGTTGTCGGCCATAAAGGTTCAGGAAAACCTCCACCGCTTTTTCCCACCTTCCCAGTTTCTTAAATGAAAGAGCTTTAAGCCAGGCCGCTTGATTAGTAGTTTTATCACAAGCGTACCTGGTTTTGATATTATCGATTAGCTTCAGAGTCTGTTCGTATTTCCCCTGCTTAAAATATATTTCAGCTACTGACAGCAATAAATCGTCATCATTATTGTTATTATCCAAACATTGGCCGATAATAGCGGAGGCTATCACAACCAGTTGATATAGACTTAGCACATCATCCCGGTTATGGTTGAGAATTGGATACAGCAAAGTCTCATCCCGCGACTGCAGATAATCGAAAAATATCGAGGGTATTAAATATGAAGGCACATCACCATCGCGAGCGTAACCGAGTGCCTGTTGCTCTAATTGAGTGAGTTTAAAACCGGGCGAATTTCGTTTCCAGATTCGTCGGCTGGGAAATAACATATCAAGGTGAGGTGCGTTAGCAAACGGCGGTTCGAACCGGTGAATCCGATAGCGGTTTAGCAGAAGCGGCAAATCGAAGCATTTGCCGTTAAATGAGATTACGCTGCCGGAGAAATCCTCCGCTAAAGCAGCCAACTGAGCCGGTTCCTCGTTGAAATCCCTCATCATATATTGCCTGATGATGAATTTATCGCCTTGCCAGAAACCTGCCCCGATTATGAAAGCATAAGTCCCGGTGCCGCCGGCCAGGCCGGTCGTTTCCGTATCAATTACCATAGCGGTTGAAGGATTGAATTTATCCAATTTGATATCAAGAAGATCATGCATTTGCGAAATCTTCTTTATTTCGTAACTGCCATGTAACTGCCCTTGTTCATATTCCCAATCGACAACCCATATTTCGCCTAAAGGCGTTTGCCTTAAATAGCCGATTCGCGGCGGCTGTGGGCGAAATATTTTCGACGGTTCAGCCGAGGAGGATTTAAGATATATATTGAGCTTCGAATCGAGACTCATCAGTTTGCCCGATACTTATCCAGTGATGCTTTTATTTTGCTTAGCACGAATGGATGTATTTCCGTTTTCAGCGATTTATTTAATATCTTTTTTGCCTTGTCGCTTTTAATTTCGCCTATCGCTTCAGCGGAAAAAGCGCGAATCTCCCAGTCGTCCGATACCAATGTCGTTTGGATAATTTTCAAAGCCTTATCCGAACCGATTTTTCCGAGGGCTTCGATTGAGTATGCCAGACTTAACTTATCGGGGTCGGTCTGCATGTATTGTATTAGCGGTTCGATTGAGATTCCGCCAAGTTGAACAAGCGAATTCATAGCGCTGTAACGTACGCCGTAATAAGGATGATCAAGGATTTCGATTAACGCTATGGGGTCGATCCCGACTTTGATTTGGCCGCAAGCCACCGCCGCCGCGGTCGCGACCAACTCATCATTATCAAATAAACCTGCGACAACGGCCGGCCCGGCCAGCTCACTTTTTATCAAACCGAGGGAAGCCATGACACCGGCACGCGTACGGAAATCATCATGCTTGGCATATGGCAGAAGCGGTTTGATTGCTTTGACGCTGCCGATTTCACCCAGACATCGTATGGCTATTCGCCGCACATAATCATCTCGGCTGTTCAAACGGCCGGCTAACGGTTCCACGGCGATTTCGCCGATACCTTTGAAAATATCGCTGATAGTCAACGCCTCGCGGGCATCGCGACTGTCTAATTTAGTCAACATCTGAGGAATGGCCGCCGCGCCCATCTCAATCAGCGCCTTCTTTGATGGCTCAACTTCATCTTTGTACATCACCATGCCGGATGAGGCCCGCATGAATAAGGAATCTACAATTTGCGCGTCAGTGGGTTTATCCTGAGCCGGTAAATCAGCAAAAAAAACAAGTAAACAGGTCATAATAATGACTAAAAATTTCAACCTTTTATTCATCTATCCCTATCCCCCAGTTCGAACCGCTCCACCAGGTCGAATCAGCAGCCGGGCCGCCGGCATAGGTGTCTTTCGCGCCGCCGATATCGATAAATATGCCGATCGAACCGTAATCTCTTCGCGGATTGCCATAGCCTTGCGTATTAGCCGTCTGCTTGACAAGATACGAATCGATTCCCTGCAAATCAGCTATCAAGCCAATCCCGTTGGCTGAACCCGCGCCCTGCGATAAATCATGCGCCAGATAATTATCATCGCCATTCTTATCATAAAGGATTCCGGCCGCCCGGTCATGGCCGCACCCCTGCGAAACGCCTTTGGCCAGATAAAAATCATTGCCGCCGGTGTCATACAAACAACCCAATGTCATGTGAGTCGCCGATCCTTGGGCGTACTGAAATGACAGATATTTATCATTACCACCCCGGTCAGCCAGAATTCCCAGACTCCACCAGTACGAACAGCCCTGTCCGAAAATATCCGATTCATAAGTATCATTACCCGACCTATCGACCAGATAGCCAACCCCACCGGACATATAGGGCCTTAAGCCATAACCAAAGCCCTGCGATAACGACAGGTAATGGTCCTCGTAGCGCAGGATATCTTTATATTTGCCGCCGGCAAAATAGTGATCATTGCCTTTGGTATCAAGCAGGATACCCACGCCGCGCGTGAAGCCGAATCCCTGACAGAATAGCGCGCCGTTATAGGAATCATCGCCGCCATCATCCCGCAGAAGGCCATAGCCGAAACAGCCGGCGCCCATGGCAAATGTATCACCGAAATAGCGGTCATTGCCTTGTTTGTCCCAGAGAACCCCGGCGCCAAATAGTCCGGCGCCCAATGTCCACGAACCCGCGTCATAGTAATCATCACCGGCGAAATCGAGCAATAGATTAGCCCCGGTGGCATAGGGGCTGATTCGATTTTTCGGCAGATGGTAAATGTCATTGCCGCCATAATCGACAATGTAAGTGAAATTGCCGGTGCCTTTTTTATCGATCTCGTAAGTGTCATCACCGCCGTAATCGATCACGATGAACAGATCGCCTTTATAATTTTGCGAGGTGCTGTCCCCGATACAAACCTTGCCATAACGCGTTTTAAATTCGATATAATCCCGTTTAAACTCCTGCGCGTTTTCATCGTTAATTATGGCATCTTTGAAAATATCGAGCAATGATTCACCCATCATGGCGAACACCTCGGCGCTGACGCCGCAGGTTTTAGCGGTTAAAGCCTTGGTCCATTCCTCCTCATAATTGCCGATAGAATCAAGCTGTTCAACCGTGCGGAACTCATCGTTAACATCTTCCTCCAGAAGCAGCGTGAAGCCGTAAATCAGGGAATCGAGAAGCGGAGCGAATTTCTGCCCGTACAGCTCATGCGAGGCCATATATTCGGTTCCGCCGAGAAAATAAGCCAGCCGATACATCGTGATACCATCGATGCCGCTCTGATTCGTGTATTTTTTTACGATATCCCGCGGGTTGCCTATCACATAGAAATCTTGCAAATTATAGCCGATGAAAGCCGAATATTTCGGGAGATTATTTTCCAGCAAGTCTGCGGCAATGTCCATCATCTGAAGCGGCGCATGCATGAGGCTATCGATAATTTTCAGGCGGTATTCGTCCTTTTCGAGATAGTCATCCCGTAAAGCGAGGTCGGCCCGGGTCATTTTCAAGCCTTTCAGAGCAAGGTCCAATTTTTCTTCAAATAGCGCTTTGTCATCAACTTGATTTTCTTGAGCATTAATCGAGGTCATAGTTAGAAGTAGCCAAAGCAAAAGGGCTAAATTTTTCATGGAAGCAAATTATTATAAAGGATATTTAATGTCAATAAATTACTTGCTAATTTGTGCAGTAGTATATGAGGTCAATACAACCCATACTTCGCAATTCTATCCCTAAGCGTGTTGCGGGAGACTCCCAGAAGCTCGGCGGATTTCACCTGATTGGATTTGGTATATTTCAGGGCGGCGGAAATTAAGGCTTTTTCCAAAGCTGAGTTAAGATGCGGATAGATATGATCTCCAGAAATACTGACTATTTTTTCGAAATTTTTATCGATTATATCGTTGAACATCTTGCAGTAATCGTCCTCGACTAATGATAAATCGAGTTCGACATTTTCGGTCTCGCCGGTAAGAATCGGAAAATGCTCCGGCAAAAGCATATCGCCTTTAGACATCACCACGGCGGAATGCACGTTGTTTTCCAATTCCCGGACATTGCCCGGCCAGGGGTAACGCATCAGCCCTTTCAGCGCATCCTGCGATATACTCAAGCCCTTGCGATTGGATTGCTCGGCATAGGCCCGCATAAAATGGTCGGCCAAAAGCGCTATATCGGGACGTCTCTCGCGAAGCGGCGGCAGGTAGAAAGACACGACTTTTAGCCGGTAATATAAATCAACCCTGAACTTGTTTTCCTTAATCATATTGACCAGCGATTTATTGGTAGCGGCAATCACCCTGACATCCACCTTGATAGTCGAATTGCCCCCGACGCGTTCGAATTCCTGTTCCTGAAGCACCCGCAATACTTTGCTCTGGGTCATAAGCGACATATCCGCCACTTCATCTAAAAATATCGTGCCGGCGTTGCACTGTTCGAATTTGCCCAGCTTGCGGGTGTACGCGCCGGTAAACGCCCCTTTTTCATGACCGAATAATTCCGATTCGAGAAGCGTCTCCGGCAGGGCGGCGCAATTTACCGATAGAAACGGCTTGTCGGCGCGAAGCGAATTGGCATATATCGCGCGCGCTACAAGCTCTTTGCCGGTGCCGGATTCACCCAGTATCAAAACCGAGGCATCCGTAGCTGCGACCTGGCCGATTATTTTGGCGATCTCCACCATCTCCGGGGTCATGCCGATAATCGTGCCCTCAGCCGGTTTCGGAATTTTGCTGAACGTCTCCAGACCCTGTATCGGCGGGGTTTTCTGGATTACCCGGTTAATCATGCCGGTTAAGTGATCGAGGTCGAAGGGCTTCGTGATAAATTCATGCGCCCCGAGCTTCATCGATTCGATAGCGATATCGGTGGATATGAAACCGGTCATCACAATAACCGGTAGGTTGCTTTTCTGTTCCTTGATACTTTTGAGAACCTCCATACCCGAAAGGTCCGGCAGACGGACATCCAGAAGCACCAAATCATAATCACCGGACTTGGCTTTAGCCAGAGCATCGGCGCCGGAAACAGCTATATCCAGAACATAATTAAAATTCGACAAGTATTCCTGCAGGGAGTCGACGATATTAGCGTCATCCTCCACGACAAGAATATTGGCTCGCGCCGCTAAGGTTTTTGTAATCATAATCTTATACAACCATCTAATTTGAGACGATACCTCAACTTAGAAGTAACTATTTTTTTATCTCAAACTCAAATACTCAACCTATAGTTTTTATCGGCAGGATAGCTAATCAAAACAGTCAATAATTATTCAAAGAAATAAACTTTCTCATATACTTCTAACGACTTTGAAATATAGGCATAACATTATGTGGTATTTTAGATTAGAATCCATCACTTAAACATTTAAGTTAATTTTTAAAAAATTTGGCGGTTGAGTTTACCAGCGAATTTAGGGTTGGGCAGACTTTTAATGTTGGCTGTACCGAATTGACGAATAGCCAGCCATAGCGTTTGCCGCTTAGACGGGAATCAAGCGAGATAATACAACCCCGGTCGTTCTTTTTACGGATTAGCCGGCCAAAACCCTGCCTGAACTTAATTACGGCCTCCGGCAAGGAAAATTCCATGAATGGGTTGCCGCCCTCATTTTCTATTTTTTCCAAATTGGCTTTTATCCAGGGCCGATCCGGCACCGCGAACGGCAATTTGGCGATCACTAAAAGTTCCAGCTCTTCGCCGGGCAAATCCACGCCTTCCCAGAAACTGTCAGTACCAAAAATAATGCCTCTGGATGATTTACGATATCTGGATAACAATTGGAATGGGCTGAGATCGCTGTTTTGGACAAACAACTCGAAACCCTTATCGATTAAGCGGCTGCCTATAGTATCGAGGACCGCGGTGATGCTTTTATAAGATGTGAATAAAACCATCCCTCTCACCCGAGCGGCATCGAATAGTCCAAGTATCGTTTCTGCGGCTTGCTGATCGAACTGCGGGGTATTGGGTTCGGGTAAATAAGCGGCTTCATAAAAACCGACATTCTTTTTTAAATCAAAAGGGCTGTCAAGCGTAATCTCGGTTACCCGGTCCGCCGCTTTCAAATCCAAGCCCAGCCGTTTCTTGTAAAATGAAAAATCCCGAGCCACCGATAATGTGGCCGAACATAAAACCAGTGTCTTCAGATGGTCATAGAATTTCTCATCGAAAATTTTACCGACATCCAAAGGCGCGCTCACCAGATGAGCATCCCGCCTTTGGTTCAATTCAATCCAGTAGACGAAATTCTCATCATCGGGACAGGTCAGAAAATCGAACGCGTCACGCAGTTCACGCAAATCCAGCGCGATAGCCCTACCCCTGATCGCCAGTTCGCTTTTGTCTTTTATCGAATCGGTCAGCTCGATCTCATCGGCTAATTCTTTTATCAGGGATTCGATATGTTTTAAAGTGAGTACGCAATCATCGATTAAATCCTGCGAGACATATTGGGTTAATTTATGATAGCGGATTTCATTTGATTCATAGCGTCCGGTATTTTGTTTGGCGACCGATCCGGCCAGCTTTTCGAAAAATTCACTGAATTTGCCTCTCGCCTTCAGCAGGTTTCGCTGAATCTTGCCAATCGCGGCATCTAATTCGATTTTTTCAGCTTCACCGGTATCGCCCAATTTCGTTTTTACTAAAGCCAAAAAACCGGTTTCAATCGGTCGGATAGTGAACACCTGATTGAAAGCGGTTATGCACTTGTTATGATTTAATTCGGGGCCTAAATATGAGGCGGCTACTTTCTCCAGATTGTGCGCCTCATCCAAAATCGCCTGCCCCGAGCTTTGCAGAAGCTCGCCGCCGGAGGCGAAATCGGCGAAGAGTAAATAATGGTTGATAACCTTGATATGCGCGGTGGCCGCTTCGTTTTTAACTCTGAACAAAAAGCATTTCTTATAATAACCGCAAGCCCGTCCCAGGCAGAAATTGCCTTCGCAGGACGCCCGTGACCACAAGTATCGGAAACGGCTGGGATAGAATCCCGTACATTCGGCGATATCGCCGGTCTTGGTGGTTTCCGCCCAGACAATTAAAGCCATCACCGCCAGACGCTCATCGATAGCGTATGAGTTTATCGCCTCGTTAAGCAATTCATAATATTTAAACAGACAAAGGTAATTACCTCTCCCCTTCAACAACACCGCTCTAAAATCGAAATCAAGCGCTTGCCTGACAAGCGGAATATCCTTACCGAACAACTGATCCTGAAGGTTTTTAGTCTGGGTTGAAATCAAAATGCTATCGCCGTTGGTCTTGGCCCAGATTAAGGCCGGCACCAGGTAAGCCAGCGATTTGCCGATACCGGTGGGCGCCTCGGCGATAAGTATCTCGGTATTATTGAATGCTCCGGCTACACCGGCGGCCATCTTGATTTGCTGCGGCCGTTCTTCGTAATCGGCCAACACCTTACGCAAATTGGTTTCGAATACCTCGTTGATCGCATCGGTATCGATAAGACGGTATTCATTAGCCGGTTCGATTGGAGTATCGCCGATAACATTATCGCCGTAATCGTAGCTGTAAGCCTTGGGCTTGGGTAAACTATCGGATAAAGTGTCCAGTGATGACATCACGCCCGACCGACCGGTTATACCAAACAATATGCCGGCGGCGAAATTCTTGATTTTCTGAGGAAGCTCCTTTAACGCGGCTAGCTCGTAAAGGTATACTATAGCGCACACCTCGGCATCAGCCAACGCGCGGTGAGCCGTAGCTTGAGGGATATGTAAATCCTCAGCTAACGATGCCAAACCGTAGCTTTTCAAGCCGGGCCAAATTAACCGCGATAACGCAGCCGTATCGATAAATGAATTATCCAGCTCGGCGATATATTTCAGTGAAAGATGAAGTTTCAAAAACGAAATATCGAACCGGACAT
>Ga0299912_10004174_pt1 | contig 11801 bp, 9 predicted proteins | sample RVTome_2_FD_207667 | JGI IMG/M metagenome (GOLD analysis project Ga0299912, IMG submission 207667) | Soil microbial communities from uranium-contaminated site in the Upper Colorado River Basin, Wyoming, United States - RVT95D214 (version 2) ... | reverse complement strand
TCTCCCAGCTTCCAAAATGTATCCTTGATTTCAGGCAATGTTGGCTCGAGGAGGCGTCACAGAGTATGCACCCCTTCGGTTTTTCACCCTTGATATATTGGATACGCCATGGCGCCCAGATAAATTTCATAGATATTCTCCTCAATAATCGCTGTGCTATTTTAAGCGGCAAACCGGATAAACGTCAAACACTTGTCTTTAGACCTGACGGCATGCTATAATGCTTCCCGTATGACTAAGAAAAAGAAGACAGCCACCGCGGTTGATAAACCCGTTACGGACCTCCAGACCTTCATCCAGAACATCAATAAGAAAGATAAACTTAACGGGCTGAAAATCACCTTTGGGTTTACCAAGCATAAGAGAAAGTAGCCCACCGGAACTCGTTCACCGTCTCCGCCGCCGCTTTTTGGTGTCAAACGGCTCTTCCGCGGAAAAATCCGGCCGGTAGTTCTCGGTCGATTCCATCCCCTGCACCCAGCCGTTTTCTATACCCAGCTTCTCCACCAACGCAGTTACTGCGGCATATTCTTCAGGTGTTATTTTACGCGCCAGCTCGGGATACCTATGCCGGGCGGCTTTGTGCGCCGGGTAGTACTGGGACATGATGCTGACGGACACCTCCGGTGAAACTTCCCTGGCCAGCCAGCCCAGAGAGTCCTCGCTACCGGCAACCCCGTTGGGGAATATCAGGTGGCGAATAATCAGCCCCTTTTGCGCGATGCCCACATTATCCACTTCCAGCTTGCCGACCTGCCGGTACATCTCCTTGATAGCGGTGCGTGAAGCCTCGACATAGCCGCGGGCATGAGAGTATTTCTGCCCGTATTCGTTCGAGGCGTAACGCAGGTCGGCCAGATAAATGCTGATAATCCCGTCCAGTTCGCGGAGGGTTTTCAGTGAATCGTAGCTGCTGGTATTGTAGACCAGGGGCAAGCGGAGTCCCCCCGGGATCGCTTCCATCACCGCGCGCACAATCTGCGGCACGAAGTGGGAAGGTGTCACCAGGTTGATATTGTGGCACCCGAGCTCGTTCTGGAGATAGATCATGCGCTCCGCCAGGACACGGGTTTCGATTTTGTTGCCGTGCTGCGCCTTTGGGTCCTGGCTTATCTGGTAGTTCTGGCAGTAGACGCAGCGCATATTGCAGTTGGCGAAAAAGATAGTGCCGGAACCGCGCGTACTGGAGATTGCCGGCTCCTCACCGCGGTGGGCGCAAAAGGATGAGACTATCGGTAAGGCACCCGAGGTGCAGAAGCCGTACTTGCCCTTCAGCCGGTTAGCGCCGCATTCCCTGGGACAGATATCGCACTCGGCCAGCCGCGCTTCGAGCGCCCGGGCGCGTTTCTCCAGTTCACCCGAACGATATAGAGCTAGATATCCCGGTTCTATACTCATGGTGTCTTCCGCTTTACCTCCAGAACCAGTCTGGAAATCCCTACAACTTCCACTTCCTCACCGACGCCAATATTGCTTTCAGGAGAGCTGGCTTTCCAGTATTCGTCCTTTATTTTTATCATACCCTGTGGCAGCAATGTTGGGTTACCATACCCCTCATCCCTATCATCCCTTCAGCGCCGGTCATCTTCCGGCGGCGTATAGCCGGTACCACCGCTTTGTGCATGATGATAAAGAATATTACCATTACCTGGACGATTATCCTGGTAATCGTCCAGGCTATTTTAACATGGAAAGATCTTAAAGCCAGAAAGAGGAGCACCAGTAAAGCTATATCATTTAAGTACCTCCTGAAATCCAACGACGCTTTTGTGCCGTGCTCCGGCGCGCCGCGAAGCAGACCTCAAGGCAAGCAGGCGGTTAGATGAAGAAGGTAGGAGAAGTATCGCCTCTTTCCAAGTGCCAAGTTCGCCAGCGGCCCAAGTGGCCTGGCGTTACTCGCTACCGGTTTCTGGCTATTGCGCAAGTATGAGTTACGAGCACGCATATGGAAATTGAGGGGAGGTAAATACTTCCCCTCAGTGTTTTGTATCAACACTGACTCTTTCCACCGGGCGCGGACTTGCATCGCGTAGTCAGGCAAAAGTGAACAATTGGTGAGGAAACAGGAAGAATCGTCGAGGATGAGTGAGGCACGGTGAGGATAGTGAGGATTGACAACGTCCTCTATTGCTGATAATGTCTGTCCAGGCAAAAAGTGCAACATTTTTCACACCATAACTGGACAACTTTCGCTCGAGCCCATTAGGTTCAACAAACGTTTTGCCACACCGCTTAGGGCCAGATACCTTCCAAGCAGGTTGTCGCGGGTTCGAATCCCGTCTCCCGCTCCAGAGCGTGTAATTAGGCACGAAAAAGCTCCCAGGCGCCGTCGTCGAGCCCAGACGGGCAAGAACGGAGCCTTTGTCTTCCCTTAGATAACTATCTTGGCCCCCCATCGGGCTCTGGACTGGAGAACACGGGCAGAGTATCTTATATAGTGCCACCCAGAGATGGCCCCTGAATGCTTACTGTCTCATATGTACTGATCGAGTACATGAAGTTGCCAAAGGGCTAAAGGACCTGTATTATGATGTATACAGCCCAGTGGCGCACTTGCTGCAACCAAGACGACTCTAGCCGACTTTCAGCACTCCCTTCATCAGCCAGCAACCAAAACCGGAAGAGCGAAAGTGAAGCTAAAGCAACTGTTTCGACGTTCGACTATACTTCAGGTCACCTTTGCTGTTGTTGTCCTAGCTTTTGTGGCGTTGTTCTGGCCTCGTCAAGGCAAGAGGAATGTCCAGTGGATAGTAGAGGGCATCCCTCCTTGGCAACCGTGCCCGGGCTACGTCACAATAGAGAAGGCAAATGACGGCTCATTCCGTTACTTAGTGAACGGCAGTCCCCAATTGTTCATAGGGGTGGGCTACAACCCGATATACCGCTACCTTACAGATGAGGAGAGGGCGGCGAACTACGATCGCGATTTCGGGATACTATGTGAGGCGGGGGCAAACCACATCATAGGCTGGGATGCGGACAAAGGGTATGAGCAGGACAAATTTGATGAGCTCACGTTGGATTATGCTCACAAATATGGCATAGGGGTAGTCATGCCCTTCTATCTGCCCCCTGATGGTGACTACACCGACGAGGCGTTCTGCGAGGGCCTGTTGCAGGAGGCGACACAAAAGGTGGAGCGGTTTAAGGATCACCCTGCGTTGCGCATGTGGGGGGTTGGGAATGAGGTGCTCATGGAGATGCCGTCAGAGGACATGCAGGTCGCCTTCGGGCAATTCTATACCCGCATAGCCGACCTTGTTCATAGTTTGGACCCTAATCACCCAGTGATTTACCGTGAAGCCGTGGGGTTCTTCCCGGCGGGTGTTTTCGACATAATGGGACAGGCCGTCCAGGAACATCCTTGGTTTCTCTACGGTATGAACGTTTACCTCCCTGCGCTGGAGCACATCCTGGACGCGTGGGCGTCACAAATGCCCGCCTGTCCGCTTCTCGTGACGGAATTTGGCGCGGGACCTTCAGCCGATGGTGATAGAGCGTTGGGGTATCTCGCCATGTGGCGGATGATTCGCGCTCATCCGGAGTATGTCCTGGGGGGAGCTCCTTACGCCTGGACGACAGCGGGGCCGGAGCCTACGGACATAATATGGGGTCTGATGGACGAGAACAGCCAGCCGGTGGATGACACCTTCGAGCAGTTAGCCGAGGAGTGGCGGAAGGAGAATGGAGGCCAGCGCAGTTGTCCGTAGATACCCCGCCGTACTGCCCCTCGGCGATTTCAATTTGTTATCAGTATCGCCAATGGGGCCACTTGACTCTGAAGGAGGGCTGAGATGGCATTGGTTTCCAAGCAAAAGGCTTGCCCCAATGCCTGAAGAGAGCCATCCGCCGGCCGATCATCATCGTTAACTAGCCCGAAAACCCTATCAACGGGCTCGGGGCCATTGGTACTCCAGACATAGGCAAAACCCCCGAGCACGGAGTCGGGATGCTCTGCGATGTACAGCCACATCCGCAAGTAGCCATCGGGCCGGTCCTGTGGACTCAAGCCGGAAGGAGCGAACTCAGACACCACAAGGGGTACGTCCATGCCCATCTGCGGCCAATCGTCCAGGGTCTGCGCCATCAAAGTGGTGAAAAAGTTGCCACCGTAGACAATCCAAGGACGGTATCGACTGTCCCTTTGGAATGCTTCGCAGATCGGGCCCCTGTTCCGAATCTCAGCATCCCGGTAGATCACGGGATGATCGGGATCTATAGCGTGGATGGCATCGGCAAGCCTTACATAGAACTTGGCGAACGCCCTAGCCTTGGGAGATTCTGGGCCAATGCCATGGATCACCTCGTTTCCGATGCCCCACATACGCAACGCAGGGTGATCCTTGAACCGCTGTACCCATTCCTTGACATCCTCCTCCAGGTTTTTCTCGTACTTGGGATTGCCATATTCGCCATTAGGGGGCAGATGGTAAGGCATCACTACCCCCAGACCGTTCTCATGAGCCTTCCCTAAGGTCAGTTCGTCGAATTCCTTTTGATCCCACCCTAAGATTGTGTTTATGCCCACCGCTCGCATCTGCGCAAAGTCGCGATCGATGCGAACAGCCCTATCTTCAGGAGTAAGGGCCGAGTACATCACGTTGTACCCAACGCCTTGGATCCTCTCCGGCTTACCATTTACTCTGTAAAGGTACTTATAGTCGGCACCTGAGATAACCACCCTGCTTGGTCCCGCCAAGGAAGGCTGTTGCAGCCCCTCCTGCGAGGGAGGGGCTTCCTCCGGCTCAGCGGGGAACGACTCCACCGGTGACGGGGCAGCCGCTCGTTCCGGCTCAGCGGGGAACGACTCCACCGGTGACAGGGCTGCTGCTCCTTCCAGCTCAATTGGGTGCTCATAGCTGCCTAAAACGGGAGCAAATCTTTGTACGAGAATAGCCCCCACCAAGATAGTTACAACAACCAACACTGGATGGCCAAACCTTTTCTCGAAGAGGCGGAGGTGGTGTGGTAACGTGAGAGTTGTTGCGTTGGCCAACATAGGGGCATTTCTCCACGGCCGGTACCGAAGAATACCTGCAACGAAGAGGGGGCCATAGATGGCTAGGACAGAGCTTAGCGGTAGCAGGGATGCCGCTAAGCGGAGCAAGGGTCCGTCTGCTAGACGACGGTATGCGCTAGCTTCCATGGGGAGAAGTTTTGTGAAGAAGTGGGCTACGCCCATGATCTCCAGGTCCTGTGCCGAAAAACGCAGACTCAACAGGCCTATCACTCCCTTGACCTGGAGGATCACACCGAGGAAACATAGAGTCAATAGGACGGACCTAGGGACAGTCTTGTTGCCTAGCAGGCCCACCACTAGCAGCGCTATCCCCAAGGCGATAAAGAATACCTCGCCACCTGCTTCGGCTAGCGTCAACGCCAGGAGGGAGGCACCACCGCTCACCAACGGGGTAACCAAGGCTCCCCCCGTCGCCTGTTCTGGTGAGGCGAAAAATCCAGAGGCGAGATTATGCAAGGCGTTGGCTAGCGGACCGGCTACGGCGATGCCCTGGACCTCGATGTTACCCAGCGTTTCATCCATAACCGAAGCATATACAGGGTCGAAAGAAGTCGCAACTGCCAAGTGACTGAAGAGCCCCCAATGGCCTATGGCCTGGAGAAAGCCAGCGATGGCCAGGGTGGCGATTTGATGGATTAGCGTGATAATCGGTGTTAAGAGAAGGCAGAGTGCACCGATAACTACAGGGGAGCTGCATAGCCCAGACGCACCCCTGGCCCGTTCAAGCGAAGATTGTATGAAGTTGTGTAGCCGAAAGTTGGCCTCTTTTATCATTCAGGTGTCTGTTTATCAACTATTATCTCAGTGTGTTGTTAGTTTAAGCTATCTGTGCCATTAAGTCTAGTGGTATGTAGGACATGCATTCTGAAAAGTATGGCGACTTTCTGAAAGCGTGCGGGCTCATAGTTCATTGCCTATTACGATTATATCGACGACGATTGTCTAGTGTTGTGTGACCCTACTTCGGTCGTGCGACGCTAGCTGGGACGAAACCAACGACACTTTACAAAGGAGCGATTTTTGCCTAAAATGAATACAGTTTCGCGGGAGTAACTCAGTTGGTAGAGTTCCTGCCTTCCAAGCAGGCTGTCGCGGGTTCGGATCCCGTCTCCCGCTCACCTTGGGTACGCCGACACGCCTTCCGAGTCGAACCAGCATCACCCGCACCGAGTTCTGGCTCAAGAGGCGGGACAATAACGGGGCGGTCGGTGTCGTTGAGAGCAGACCTGGAGAACAGTCGTTGCATGTGCCTGCAAAACGGTGATACAATCAGGACAGTGGATAGGCTGATAACCGACTTCCGATTTGAGCTAGTAGAGGACCATCACTCCCACGGTAGCGGACGCTATGGGGTTCGGGTAATGCTTCCGGGTGATATAAGCGCTGCGTTCCCATATCTCAACACTATGCTTGAAGATACCTGGTATGATCATGAGAATCGGATCTTGATCGGAACTGGAAACAACCGGCGATACGCCTTTCGTCCCCACGAGATCCGGGTTGCCGTGATTGCTGACCCGTCCAAAGTATCCTATGTAGTAGGCGAGGTAGTGGACCTAGTCAATCGCGTCTGGGAAGAACGTGGCCACATCACGCCCAGTTTCGGCCGAAGCAAGCTTCCAGCGGTGTACGACATCTTCAAACTCCTGCCTCGGACCAACTGCAAGCAGTGCGGCTACCCCTCCTGCCTTGCCTTCGCCGCTGACCTGCATAGCGATCCAGAACTACTGGAGCAATGCCCTTCGCTGTCACAAGTGGAGTGGACAGCCAATAGGGAACAGATTACAGCCCTTTTCTCGCCCGATTAAGTGGTGAGATAAATGAACCACTATCCAAATAACCGAAGAAGTTAGCACTTGAGCGGTCCCATTCTCTCGAGAATTAGGCAACACACAGGCAATGCAACAAACTTGCAGAGACCCTAGATCCAGGGTGGCCCCTTAATGTCGGTATTCTCGAAATAGTCGTCATCAAGTTGCCGTTTGGCCACGCCTGACTCCACCGCAGCTCTGGCTACATTATGGGCTACGGCTAAGTGCGCTTTGGGGTCAAGGGGATTGGGGGCAATCTCATCCTCGCTCGTAGCCTCCACAATGCCCCGGGCAGCGGCTTCATACATCTCGAAGTTGATCCTGGTGGCCTTGGCATCCAATGTGCCTCGCCATAAACCAGGAAAACCGAGCAGGTTGTTGACCGTCCTCCCATCAGCAGCCAAAGCGGCGCCCGCAGCTAAAGCTGCTGATGGGGTGATCTCTGGCTGCGGGTTCGATAGAGCGAAGATGATCTGTCCCTTCCTTACCATGCTTGGCTCTATAAGACCCGGCACCGTAGAGGTGGCGATGACGATGTCAGCCCTGTGCATGATCTCATCGAGGCTGGAGGGAATGCCCCCGTGCTCGGCATGTCGTCTCTTGCTGGCCTCAGTCCTCGCCGTGCCCAGGGTGGGCGTGCCCGTGTATTGTAGGATGAAGCTCCCGATGGTAAGACCCGCGGCGCCCAAGCCGATTAGTCCGATCTTCGCCTCCTGAAGCGCCACCTTGCACAGCTTGCAAGCGTTGACCAAAGCCGCCAGCACCACCACAGCGGTCCCTTGCTGGTCATCGTGCATGATGGGAATGCTCAACTCCTTTTCCAGCCTTTCCTGAATAGAGAAGCACCGTGGAGACGAGATGTCCTCCATTTGAATGCCCCCAAAGGTAGAAGCGATATTCTTCACTGTTTCCACTATCTCGTCGGGGTCCGTTGTGCCTAATAGGATGGGTATGCCACTGACTCCCGCTAGCTGCTGCAGTAAAGCAGCCTTTCCTTCCATTACTGGCATGCCCGCCACAGGGCCAATGTCGCCCAACCCAAGGATCGCCGTACCATCGGTAACGATGGCCACAGAATAGGGGATGCTGGTGTAGACATCCTTCAGAGAGGGCTCCTCCTTGATCACCCTACACACCTCAGCCACCCCCGGGGTGTACACCCTCCTGAGATCGCCCACGGACTCTATGGACGCAGTGTTGACCATTTTGATCTTGCCGTTCTTGTGCATGTCGAGGACATCATCTCTGACCTCAAGGACAGTGATCTCAGTGAGGTTTGATATCTCGTCCACAAGCTGTGCCAGGTGCTCTCTGCTCTTGACGAATATCTCTAGGTCGCGGACTGCGTAGTGGTGCCACACGTGGACCGTGGTGATGTTTCCGATGTTCGCACCGACTTTGCCGATGGTTGTGGTCAGCTTTCCGAGGTTCCCCGGGGCATTGGTAATCTTACAGCGTAAAGTCCTAACAATATCGTACTGCGCGGTTTCCATTCCACATTCCCTCTATCTAGAGGTCATCGGAGTCACCAGGCATAGGAGAACACCGATACTGTGACGTCAGAACCAACCGCTTCGAGGCCAAAAGTAATTCGGATATTCGATCTCCACCGTGGCAAGTGGTATGTTTCTCCGCTACACCACCAACTACTAATAGGAAAGCCGGTAACTCTGCCTCTATTCGGATTATATCAATCAGGGCCGTTTCCTGTCAAGCTTGAAGGGAGTTTTCACTTTCTTGCAGGTTGCATTCTGCACCGTTAATGTCGCATCAACCCGCTTGCTACTGACATTTTGGGACTAGGACGACGGTTTGCTGATGATGCCTGGTTTGCTTACTACTCCTGCCTTACCCTCGCCGCCAAAGTGCGGAAGCGAGCAGAGCCGCGACTTCTTGCGTAGCCATTCGTGTACCAGGAACATCGCCATCTACATCGATATGATGCATTTTGGCCCGCCAACTTCGTCGGACAATGGGAGCCACTCAATTTCGTGTCAATTCTAAATCCAGCCCTGGGCACGTTCCACGGCGCGTTTCCAGTTGGGGTGGAGGGTCTCTCGCTCATCGGTGGACATTTTGGGCTTGTAGGTGGCCGAGCTTTTCCCGTGCTGCTCAACTTCAGTGGTATCTCGCCTCTACCCGGGCGGGCTTGGCCGTGCCCCGTACGTTTGCGTAACCTAGCCGGTTACGTCCCGCTCATGAAACAGATAGAAGGCTACTGCGATAAATACAACGATATAGCCTGCCAGTACCACAAAAGCCTGGGATGCAGAAGGTGGCTGGGTGACAGTGAGGCCGAAGCCTCCTCCAAATTCTCCAGGAAGATTGTTCAGAGCATTGATGGCATCGACATTAGCCGCGAGCAGGTAATCCGGTATGTTAGCAATCCAACCGCCGGCCAGACGCATTAGGCCGGTAATAATCGGCTCCAGGAATAATATGCCGATACCGATAGCAATACCTGGCATCGCCGAGCGTCCGGCCACGGCAGCAAGAAACCCGAGTAGAGTGAACGGCATAATAACATAAAACGTACGCCAGAACTGAAGAAACTGATCCCATAAGTATGTGCGCGTAGCAAAGCTGAAGTCAAATGCATTTCCGCCGATGGCTGTCGTAATCATACTCATGATAAACCCGCTGACTACGCCAATAATCATGCCTATTAGAATCAGAATACTAACCGATATTAGCTTGGCCCCAAGAAACTTCAGACGGCTCTCACTACTGATGAGTGCAATTCTAATTGTTCGCCAATTGTACTCATTCCCGATTGAGCTAGCCATGAGGATTACCGCTAAGAGACTGCCGAGTGAGGATAGTGTTGACAGGGCAAAGGGGATAGCTATCGGAAGGCCCAGCAAATTCTGGATGTTCCCACCTCTGAATGGTCCCTCAGAAGAGGGTCCCAGAGAACGTACGTCTATCCTGGATATAGCGAACAACAGGAGATAGAAAATGCAGATAATGCCGACGAGCACGTATAGTAGGATCCAGGTCATGGAACGGTTGCGCAACTTGAAAAGCTCTGTGCTGATCAATCTAGTCATTGCTATCACCGCCTGTCAATTGCAAGAAGATACTCTCGAGACTGGCATTGCGTGTCGTCAACTGTGACGCGTATATATGGTTCTCAGCAAGAACCTGGTTGACGTGGGAAGGGCTCTCTTTCCCCGCATCTACAACCAGATAACTATCTTCTTTTCTCACTGATTCTATCCACGGTAGGCCGGTAAGAATCGCGGCCGCCTTGCCAAAATCGTCCACCTTAACCTGAATGATCTGATTCTGTGACAGAAGCTCTTGAACTGGAGCGTTGGCGACCATTACTCCTTGTTTAAGGATAGCTACCCGATTGCACACCATTTCCACTTCGTGAAGCAGATGACTACAAAGCAAAACCGTTCGGCTTTCATGAGCCAATTGCGGAATCAGGTCTCTGACTTCTTTCGTTCCCGCAGGGTCAAGCCCGCTGGTCGGCTCATCAAGAATGAGGAGCTCTGGATCCCGCAGCAGCGTTGAAGCGATTCCGAGTCTTTGCTTCATTCCCATCGAGTAGTGGCTATACTTATCGTTAGCTCGATCCTGTAAGTTGACCCTTTCCAGTACCTCTGAGATTCTGTTCTTGTTTATACCGCCAATTGACCTAGCGAGGGCCTCCAGATTATTCCATCCGGACAAGTATGGATAGAAGGCAGGTTCCTCTATCACTGCTCCCACGCGTCGGAGCGCAGCCCACTGATTTTCCTTGAGATTATGGCCAAAAAGCTCAATAGCACCTTCCGTAGGGGCGATCAATCCAAGGATCATCCCTATCGTGGTGCTCTTTCCGGCACCATTTGGTCCGAGGAGTCCAAAGACTTCACCGCGGCGCAGTTCCAGATTCAGGTTCTTCACTGCCTCCAAAGTCCCGAAGCGCTTGGTCAATCCAGTGGTGCGAAGGATAACATCGTTGCTTTCTCCCGAGCGAAGCTGAGTCTCTGGGGTTGCTTGGTTGCTCATGTCGACATCCCTCTATACAATACCATTCTCCACGATAATATGCCTTTCGTCAAATCTTGGCAAGTAGTGGATAGTTGGTCAGCTTTCTTGTGCACCTGTTTGGATTGCCGAAAGGTCTAAATCCAGCCCTGGGCACGTTCCACGGCGCGTTTCCAGTTGCGGTATAGGGTCTCCCGCTCATCGGTGGACATCCTGGGCTCGTAGGTGGCAGAACTTTTCCAGTGCTGCCCCACTTCCGCCGTATCTCGCCACAGTCCCACTGCTAAGCCTGCTAGGTATGCCGCTCCCAGGGCGGTGGTCTCTGCTAACTGCGCCCGCTGAATGGGAATGGCCAGTATGTCTGACTGAAACTGCATGAGTAGGCTGTTGACGCTGCCGCCGCCGTCCACACGCAACACCGGTATCTGCAGATTCGCCTCAGCTTTCATCGCATCGACAACATCACGGGTCTGGAAGGCAATCGCTTCCAGGGCTGCCCGAGCCAGATGCCCCTTGGTAGTGCCCCTGGTGAGTCCTATAATGGTGCCCCGTGCGTACATATCCCAGTAGGGAGCGCCCAGTCCAACGAAGGCCGGCACGAAATAAACACCGCCATTATCCGAGACGGTAGCAGCAAGTGCCTCGCTTTCAGCAGCGGAGGTAATCAGCCCCAAACCATCGCGGAGCCACTGGATGGCGGCCCCGGTAATGAAGATACTCCCTTCCATAGCATAAGTTACCTTATCTCCCAGCCCCCATGCCAGCGTAGTTATGAGTCCTTTGTGGGAGAATACCGGGTTATCACCGGTGTTTACCAGAACAAAGGAGCCGGTACCATAGGTATTCTTTGCCATGCCCCTTTGGTAACAAGCCTGTCCGAAGAGTGCCGCCTGTTGGTCGCCCGCTAGGCCAGCAATGGGTATATGGGAATCATCAAAAAGTCGGTCTGCAGTTTCCTCGTAAACCTGGCTGGAGGGCAGCACTTGAGG
>Ga0299912_10004173_pt1 | contig 11802 bp, 9 predicted proteins | sample RVTome_2_FD_207667 | JGI IMG/M metagenome (GOLD analysis project Ga0299912, IMG submission 207667) | Soil microbial communities from uranium-contaminated site in the Upper Colorado River Basin, Wyoming, United States - RVT95D214 (version 2) ... | reverse complement strand
ATGCAGTCTCCTCCCTCGGCGGCATCAAGATCGAGGTTGACAAGCTCGGAATTGACGTGTGTTTGACTTCTTCGCAGAAGTGCTTCGCCCTCCCACCAGGACTCGCGTGGGCATCAGTATCGGATGCTGCTTACGAAAAAGCAAGAAATGTGCCCAATCGGGGCGCGTACTTTGATTTCATCGATATGAAAGAGTCCAACGACAAAAATAACACCCCAGCCACCCCGCCCATCCCGCAAATGCGAGCGCTCGATGCTCAAGTCACGTGGATCCTCGAGAAAGAAGGCATCGACAATCGCTTTGCCCGCCACGCCGAGATGGGGCGTATCACTCGCGAATGGGCCAAGAAAGAAGACTTTACGATGTTCTCCGAGGAAGGATACCAGAGCAACACGGTTTCGGTCATCAGTAACAACCTCAAGCTCGACCTTGACAGTCTGACGAAAGGCCTCCAAGGTAAGGGATTCAAGATCGTGAACGGGTACGCGGATATGAAGGGAAAGAATTTCCGGATCGCCCACATGGGCGAGGTTACACCGGAGGACACGAGGGCAATGCTGCGAGCCTTGAGCGATATCAAAAAGTCAATTATGATCCCCACCCTTACGAAACCTGTAGATAAAAAAGGTTGAGGAGATACTGTTCCTCATTTTTTTTAGCCAGTTATTTTAGTCAACGATGAGTGTGCAACAGAGATGAAAAAAGAAAGCTGGTGTATATTGGTTCACCAAGGTCTGCACTAGTATTACCAGACTTCGATCATTGACATATTGACGTAAATGTCCTCGAGTCGTGCCTTGTGTGACCTCTCCATGTTGGCAAGCTGGGAGAAGAGGAATTGGGTTTCCGTGTCAGCAGAGGCTTTGGCAAGCTGGGTATACGTCTGCATGGCCTCAAGTTCCTTCTTGATGGCGATGACCAGGCCTTCGAGAGGTTTTAAGTCCGGCGTCAGTTTCGGGGCCGGGAGTGCATCGCCAACCTTATAATCATGCCCTGCATCGAATTTCAGATCATTGGGGTTCTTTGCTAGAAAACCCTCCAAAAACTCACGGTGTTTCTTCTCCTCTCCGGCGAGTTCACCAAAGAGGGTTTTCAATGCCTTGTCTTTTGCCTTTTCGGCAACGCTGTGGTAATACGAGTATGCTTCCACTTCGCTAGCAATAGCGGATTTAATGATCTTTTTTGCTTCATTGGGATTCATGTTCACACCTCTGGTTTTTAAAGAATTTAGCAAGATATTTCTTATAGCTGCACCTGACACCTTGCTTTTGACATAAGGATTACGAATGCTCCAAAGGTTAACGAGTATAATTTCCCATATTAAGCTAACTGAGTTTACCGAATGGTTATTACCCGGAGCTCAAGAAAATTGCGTAAATGAAGTCACATTACCCAAATTCCTTTTAATTTAATGAACGTATTTTTTATTATCAGGTTACTTTAAAGGACATAGAGGTATTTTGAGCGTTAAATACATCGCATGGCCAGATCGGATTCTGCAAGAACCCTTCACAAGAGAGAAGGAACAATTTGTAGCGAATCTCCTCTCGTGGTTTGAAGAACACGGGCGAGACCTGCCCTGGCGTCAGACGCGCGATCCCTACAAGATTTTAGTTTCAGAACTGATGCTGCAGCAAACACAAGTGTCGCGAATCCTCGAATATTATCCTCGGTTTCTTGAAAAGTTCCCCGACTTTGCAACCCTTGCCCGCGCGACAGAAGAGGAGGTAGTTGCGGCATGGGAGGGTCTGGGGTATTACAATCGTGCTCGGAATTTCCACAAGCTCGCGATCGAGATAACGGAGAAGTATGGGGGACAGTTCCCGCGGGACAAGGAAACTATCCTGACGCTCCCCGGCATCGGCGAATACACGGCGGGGGCAGTATTGACCTTCGCTCTAGGCATCCGGGCGCCCATCGTTGACACAAACGTGGACAGAGTGCTCTCTCGCGTGATTCTCTCCCAGAAAGACCTCCAAGAATTCGGTACGAGAGGCCAGAAGGAGAAGGTATTGTGGATCATTTCCGAAGCTTTGCTGCCCGAGGAGCATTTTTGGGAATTCAATCAAGCGATCATGGACTTCGGGGCAATGCAATGCACCCCGAAACCACATTGCAATACGTGTCCGATGAAACCCGTTTGTCGTTACTACAACCAGAATAGCTTAACCCGCTTCTTGAAAAAATAATCATCTTGGTTCTGGGATTTAATAGCACCTGATAAGCAATTTTACAGAGAAGACCAGAATTGAAAAGGAAAATTAATTCTAAATTAAATATTGAAGCGATATTTTTATCGTAGCAGGTCTTAGGCCATGAACATAAGGGGTATGAGAAATTCGAAAATCACGCAAAACGCGTCTAATTCTACTTTTTGAGTCGGGAGAATTGTGAGCCAAAAATGTTTCGATTAAACAACGCTAAATGCTCCATTTAGCATTATTTAATTCCATAAATTTGAATCTCAAGGAATGCCGAGGAAGGGTGCTAAAATACCTCGCATTGAAAGAGGTGGGCAGGGCATAACTCTTCTATTCTATCGAGTCTACCAATAGGAAAAGGAAGGATTATGCTGATTTCATTAAATGTTCGAATTGAATTTCACGGAAACCTTAATTTGGTGATGAATAAAGTACCTGAGAAACTTTTATAAAATGCCTGAGAAACTTAAATAAAATGCCTGAGAAACTTTTATAAAATGCCTGAGAAACCATAAATTGGTGCTGAATAAAATGCCTGAGAAATTAGTTTGGATGTTTGAGGAAGTAGATACTATCAAGATGTCTTCCAATGAATTGAAACTCACCTTCGGAGGCAAGGGGGCCGGCCTCGTCGAGATGACGAAAATGGGCCTCCCCGTCCCGGAAGGTTTCATTATTCCGTGCAGGTTTAGTCTCTATTACGCGGAAAATAAGAAATGGCCTGAAGGGTTGAAAGAACAGGTCTTGGAGGCGGTACGGAAGCTGGAACAAAAGTCCGGGCGGAAATTTGGTGACATTACTAAACCCCTCTTGGTATCCGTACGATCCGGGGCGCCCGAATCGATGCCGGGGATGATGGATACCGTCTTGAATTTGGGGTTGTCCCGCAAGATTGTGGAGAAGATGGTAACGTCAAACCCGCGCTTTGCGTGGGATTCCTGGCGCCGCTTCATCATGGCCTATGCGGACATCGTCATGGGCACCGGGCGGGACAAGTTCGACAAGATCATGGACGCGTACAAAGCTAAGAAGGGGAAAAAGCTGGACGTGGAATTGACGGCGGATGAATTGAAGGAGATCAGCGAGCAATTCCTTGTGGAATACAAGCGCCTGTTAAACGCGGACTTTCCCGAGAACTGGGAAGTCCAGCTCGAGGCCGCCATCAACGCGGTGTTCATGTCGTGGGATAGCGAGCGCGCGGTGGCCTACCGGAAGATGAACAAGATCCCGAACTATGGTACCGCGGTTAACATTATGCGGATGGTCTTCGGCAACATGAATGACAAATCAGGCACGGGCGTCCTGTTCACTCGCAACCCCTCGGACGGGGAGAAACGAATTATGGGCGAGTTCCTTGTGAACGCCCAAGGCGAGGACGTGGTCGCCGGGGTACGCACTCCCACAAACCTTGAGGACCTGAAAACCCAGAAACCTGCACTTGCTACAGCCATTTACGATCTTGCTCACAAATTGGAGAATAATTACAAGGACATGCAAGATTGCGAGTTCACGGTCGAGGATGGCAAGTTATATTTCCTGCAGACCCGGAGCGGGAAGCGAACTGCAGCATCGGCAGTCAAGGTCGCGGTGGACATGCTCCACGAAGGCCTCATTGACGAGAAGACCGCCGTCACCCGAGTCGCACCGGAAAAGGTGGAAGAATTACTCCACAAGCGGATTTCCCCCAAGGAAAAGAAGAAACCCATCACAAAAGGATACAACGCGTCCCCGGGGGCGGTAACCGGCAAAGCTATTTTTGATTGCAAGAAAGCCATCGAGCTGAAAAAGAAGAATGAGAAAATCGTCCTAGTTCGCAAGGAAACTAAACCGGAGGATTTCCCTGGCATGGTGGCGTCCGTGGGCATATTGACGTCCCGTGGTGGGAAGACCTGTCACGCCGCTGTGGTTGCCCGGGGTATTGGTTTGCCCGCAGTAGTCGGCGCAGGAGAATTGGAGATTGACGAGGAAGAAGGCATCGCGAAATATCCGGGTGGATCATTCAAGGATGGGGACATCGTGTCCATCGATGGTCTGAACGGGGCGGTATATCTTGGTGAGGTGGAAACAATTCAACCTGAAATTGCCGGCGAGTTTGCGGAATACTTGAAATTATGTGATAAATACCGCAGACTCGGCGTGCGGGCAAATGCGGACACCCCTGAAATGGCCGCGTCCGCGATCAAGAACGGTGCAGAGGGGATTGGCCTTTGCCGCACGGAGCGCATGTTTAACGCGAAAGACCGCTTGCCCAAGGTCCAGAAGATGATCCTTTCCGAAACCCAAGCTGATCGCGAAGCCGCACTGAACGAGCTCAGGCCCCTCCAAAAAGGGGATTTTAAGGGCATCTTTAAAGCGATGAATGGTAAACCAGTCACCATTCGCCTGTTAGACCCACCCTTGCACGAATTCCTGCCAAACTACAAGAATATGCTCGTGGAATACACGGAGCTACGCGTGAATGGCGTGGAGAACGACCGCAAGAAAGAGCTCGAATTTGTCATCAAGAAATACGAAGAACTCCAGGAACAGAACGCGATGCTCGGGCACCGGGGCGTCCGCCTTGGCCTGACTAACCCGGAAATCTACCGGATGCAGGTAGGAGCCCTCATCGAGGCCCTCATAGAAAGCGAAAAAGAAGGTATCGACGTCCAGCTCGAGATAATGCTCCCCCTCGTAGCGCACGTCAACGAATTCAAGCGCCTCACGGATATGCTCAAACCATATGCTGCGGAGCTGCTTAAAGCGCAAAATTACACGCCCAAGCACCCCGTCAAGTGGGGAACGATGATCGAGGTTCCACGCGCCTGTCTGACCGCGGAAGCCATAGGGCGGGAAGCAGACTTCTTCTCCTTCGGTACCAACGACCTCACCCAAGCAACATTCGCCTTCAGTCGGGACGATGTCGAAGGGAAGTTTTTGCTCAAGTACATCGACGAGATCAAACCCCCCATCATGGTGGACAACCCGTTCGAGCACCTCGATGTCGATGGCGTGGGACGCCTCATCCAAATCACGGTTGCAGATGGGCGTAAAGGACGGGCAGACACGCACAAGGGCGAACGACTAAAGATTGGTATTTGCGGCGAAACTGGCGGAGACCCCCAAAGCATTATGTTCCTCCACAAGGCCGACCTCGATTACGTAAGTTGTTCTCCCTTCCGCGTGCCTGTCGCCCGTGTGGCGGCAGCTCACGCTGCAATTGCGGCTGCTCAGAAAATGTAATTTATTTCTTTCTTTTTTCCCCATCCTCACCCTACAATAAGTTTTTCTAGCGTGGCACATTACCTCAATCGAGCATCGTGCCGGAAAATACCCCTTCCTTGACTCTCGCGTGGACCCAGAAAATCCATGACAATTGGGGAATGAAAATCGCGGTTCATCCGTTTCAAACGGAGATAGGAACTGCAGGGTGGGACGGACGAATATTTCTCGGAACATATGATGGACGGGGGATTACTGAGAAGAAGAGTTTTGAATTGAAAGCATCCGTAACCGCACTTGTATTTTCGCGAAGTGGACGCTTGTTGGTGGCCGGAACCCACAAGGGTCGCGTGATTGCGTGGCATTATCCTTCGATGGAGCCCCTAACTGAATGGCGTGCCCATCGAGGGGAAATTACTGACCTACAATTTAGTCCCGGCGACAGATATCTCTTGAGTGCTTCGAAGGACGAGACCGCCGCCCGCTGGGAAATTGATCCCGATGGAAGGGTCCGGAGTATCGCATTTCGAGGCCATAATGGATGGGTTCTCAGCGTGGAATCCTTCCGGCACGATGACGAGGAAGTCTTCGTCACCTCCTCGCACGATTGTACGGCGATCCTCTGGCACATTCAAAGAGGTGAACCGCTCCGGGACTTCGATCCAGATGAAGAAGAGATAGTGGACGCGGTCTGGTGCCCCGCGCGCCAGATCTTACTAACGGGGGTAGGCGAAGGCAAGGTCCTTGCATGGAACCTTGACAATCCTCGGCCTATTTGGCACATAGATGTGTGTAAATATCCCCTTACTGCATTAGCACTACTTGTTCAACAAAAAAAGAATTTCCTCCTCGCAACGGGGTGGGACTTCTCCATCCACGTTCTGGACCTGGATGCGAGATGCGAAGTAGGAGTCACTCGGGGGTTCGGACCCAACTTGATACACGACTTGAAAGTGGATGCGGGCGAGAAATATGCCTTTAGCCTACACGCGGACGGATGCTTGCGCGCGTGGCAAATAGTCTAGCGTTTACAACTTCGAAAAGGATATGGACAGTCAGTACCGGAAGGATAGTAATGAAAGATAGCGACATTATCCAACTTGGCCATGGTGCCGGGGGTAGTTTGCAAGACGAATTGATTGAGTTTATCACGAAAACGGTACAAATCCGGAGGATCGGCACGGGCATAGGGTTGGATGCTTTTGAAGATGGAGCCACGATTCCGTTGAGCGCCGAGGATGCCGATAAGGAAATTGTCCTGTCCGCGGACGGTCACACGGTTTTTCCCCTCAGATTTCCCGGAGGGGACTTGGGGAAGCTTGCCGTGTGCGGGACGGTCAACGACTTGTGTATGATGGGAGCCCACCCCATTGCCCTCACTTCCGCAGTCATAGTGGAAGAAGGGATGCGGGCACAAAATCTCCGGGAGATCATGGATAGCTTCAACCTTACGGCTGCCGAGGCAGGTGTGGCGGTCCTTACGGGAGATACGAAGGTAATGCCGAAGGGCACTCTCCAAGAGATGGTCATCGTCACGACCGGCATTGGTAAGAAGCCCAAGAATCGTAAAATTCTCAACAGTAACGTCCAACCAGGAGATAAGATCATCGTTACCGGATCTGTTGGCGATCATGGCATGGCCCTTATGGCTGCCAGGAATAACATCACACTCGGGTCCAGCTTGGAGTCAGACGTTGCCATCCTTAAACCACTCGCAGAGATCGCTTTCCGCTTTAACGCCCTCCACATGATGAAAGATCCCACGAGGGGGGGTCTTGCAGCCGCCTTAAATGAAGTAGCTACCAAATCTCATGTAAGCATTTGGATCAAGGAAGAGGCGATTCCGATAAAGAAGGAGGTGCAAGCTGTGGCCGATATTCTCGGATTAGACCCGCTCGAGATTGCCTGCGAGGGACGATTTATAGCAGCAGTTGCGGCCAACCAAGCGGAGGATCTGGTAAAAGCCCTCCAGTCTCACCCTCTCGGTGCAGGTGCTGCAATCATTGGCGAGGCTCGCGTGGAGCGGAAGGGACGGGTACTGATGGAAACCATCGTTGGCGGCACTCGTTTTGTCGACATGCCGCTCGGGGAGATCATTCCCCGGATATGTTAGTTTCACTTTACATCAATCGGATGCCGGGTCCAGTCGCGATCCGGCGCAAACTCCATCAGTTCGTTGTTCTCTTTTCGCTTGAGCACCACGCGCCGGATGCCCGCATTTGCTATCAAACCACGGCATTGGTTGCAAATATAATTGTGCCCAACCACGTACATCGTAGCTCCATTGGTGGAAAACCCATTGCGAGCGGCCAAGGCGATTGCATTGGATTCGGCATGCGATCCGACTGACCGGCAGCGCTCGAGCTGATTTCCTGAAGGGATTTTGTGCTGGTCGCGGTAGCAATACCCCATTTCTTGGCAATTGGGTTGGAATTGTGGGGCACCGTTATATCCCGTTGAAACAATATATTTATCTCGCACGATTACTGCCCCGACTTTGTTCCGGAAACAAGTTGAGCGTGATGAGGCAACTTCAGCAATCTTCAAGAAGTATTCGTCCCAAGTAGGCCTGTCAGTGGAAGTCGTAATGAGTCACCAAATGAACATCCTAATTAATATCCGCTAATTAACGTTCTAAAACTACCGGAAATATTTGAGGGAAAAAAATTGCTGGATAATGAAAAAATTCAACATTATGTCTTCAAATTTGGCGGTAGTTGCTTCCAAAACGCGGTTGCTTTCAGTAAAGCTCTGACGATCCTCCAAGATTACAAGCAGTATAAAATTACCGTTGTCTGCTCGGCGTTCCTAGGAGTTACGGACAAACTGATAGCATTATTTGACAATCGTTGCCAGCTCGAAAATGCGAGATCCCAATTCGAGGAACTCAAGCACTACCACGAAAAGATGATCGCCGAGGTCATTCCTCAATCAAGCGAGATGCACAAGCGGGCTCTTAATTACGTCCAGATGTGGTTTGGGCGACTGGATGATGCTTTAAAGCGGGAATCAGAGTTGTGTCCCGAATCCGAACTCAAGGATTACGTCCTTTCCTTTGGCGAGCGATTGAGCACCTTTATTTTTTCGTGTTATCTCGCAGCGATGGATTTCCCAGTCCAATTTCTCTCCTCCGATGAGATTATCGTCACCAACGCGTTTTTCGGTTCGGCATTACCAGATCTAGATAAAACCGCTGAAAAAGTCCAAGCAAAGATTCTACCAATTATTCAAGAAGGCAAGGCAGCGATCGTCACGGGATATTACGGAATGACCGAAGGTGGGAAAATTACCACACTCGGGCGGGGTGGTAGTGACTTTTCAGCGACAATTCTTGCATATTGCATTGATCCCAAGTTACCCACCAAGGTAATTTTTTGGAAGGACGTGAACGGCCTCCTGTCGGCCGATCCTCGCATTGAGAAGCGCGCGAAACTTCTCAACCATATTTCTTATGCAGAGGCAAAGGAACTAGCGGCTTTCGGTACGAAAATCCTCCATCCTCTGTGCCTGATTACATTAGAGAAGCAAGGCATTCCCGCAGAAATTCGCAATTTTGCCCATCCGAACGCCCCAAATTTCACCACAATTAGCAATGTTATTGAGAAGAAAACGGAGATTGTCAAGGCAATCACCTGCTTGCCTGAGATTTCATTAGTAACCGTGGAAAGTCAAGCCATGGTCTCCCTCCCTGGCACAGCGGCAAAGCTCTTTTCCCTCCTCGGGGATAACCACGTCAACATCGTGTTCATATCCCAAGCAAGCTCGGAAAATAACATTACCTTTGGCGTGGGCAAGCAAGACGGGCACAAGACGGGCGAACTCCTGCGTCATTCGCCTAATTTTGGTACCCACTGGTTTTCAGTCAAAATCGAAAATGACGCGAGTCTCATCGCGATTATTGGTGCGGGAATGCTCCACGTGCCGGGCGTAGCGGGCAAGCTGTTTAATGCGCTCGGGAAGCATGCCATCAACGTCCGTGCCATTGCGCAGGGATCCTCTGAACTCAACATCACCGTGATCATTGCCCGCGAGGACTTGGAAAATGCAATTCACGTCCTCTACGCGACCTTCATCGGGAATAATGGCGAGGAATGAAAGAAAATTGAGAATGGCAATTTAGGGTAAGATTTTAGCGGTTCTACTAATTAGCTCACCGCTTGCGGACGGAATGTCCGTTTCGCCATACCACGATAAAATCTCTCCCAAAATCCCTTTCACGCGGCTAATACTTGAATTATAGGCGCGGGCGAGCCGGGAAAGGTCGATATTCCGAAATTTGGGACCGTAAAGGCGATAATAGGCTATCAAGTGAGCTGTAGCATTCGCGTCCGTGGGATGGAAGAGGTTCCACTCCCAGTTCGTGAGCAGGTCTGATGCAATTTCAGCCACCATAAATTCCTCGGCAACGCTTGGATCCTGGTAAAAGGGATCTTGAATATGTTCCATTTTTATCACTAAATTACCAGAGTCGAACAGAATCTTCAACCCATTGGGGGGCAGTTTTTGTCACTAAGGGGACATTTTTTTGACTGCGAATCTAGAGTAATTCCAACGAGTATGAGTCCGATCGTTAACACTCCCGGGGAATTTCTGCCCCACTTCTACCACGTTGACCTCTACCAGTTTGGATCACCAAATGTTACGAGTTCTTACGTGTTTTCCAATAATAATCACAGCATCCTCTTTGATTGTGGAACTACGGATAATTCGCGAAGACTGCTGCAATACTTACGGAAAGCAAATATCTCGCTCGAGTCGATAGACTACCTCGTGCCCTCGCACCCTCATTTTGACCATTTCTATGGCGTGTTCAATCTATATCCAGTGATAGCGGAGAAGAATCCCAATGTCAAGGTACTGTGCACGCGAGCGATTGCAGATCGTCTCAACGACCCTCTCCCCCACCTCGAACGAGCTCGGCGCACTTACGGCGACTTCGTAGGAAATATCGGGCATTTACCGGAACAGGCTTTTGAGATTGTCAGCCCTGATGCTAAAATCGATATCCCTGGTTTATCGGGTTATATTCTCGAGCTAATTCCCACCCCAGGCCATGTACCCGAACACCAAAGCCCCACAGTTTGGTCTCCCGAGCGAGGGAGAAGCGATTTTTTGTCATGTGGCCGAGGCTGCGGGGATTCATTATCACCTTAGTAAATTTGTCACCATTCCGACCTCCATGCCCCCGGGGTTTCAGTTTGACCCTTTTATGGCATCCTTAGAGAAATTGATTAAGATCCAACCTCAAACGATTAGTTTCTGCCACTTCGGGGCAATCACGGGAGCACAGGATTCAATGGCGGCGCTCCAAGATCAAAAAGAATTCCTGCCATTCTACCGGGCAAAAATCAAGGAATTATTCGAGAAATACGGGACGACACGCGAGGTTGTTGAAGGAATCGTTCCAATCCTATTAGAGCGGTCAATCTTCACGCAAGGAAGTAGCGAAATCAAAAAGTTCATTCTCGCGCTTGTCTACGGAATGCTTGTCGATCTTGGATTTAAGGAGCCTTGAGGTAACTCGTCCACGATAATTTGATGTACATAGAACGAATTAAAGAGTGATCATATTCGGATGATATTCCCATATTAAGGGCGCTTTTAAAAACTCAATGGCATGACCTGCAAAACCGATATCATCCCCTTATTCCCCTCGAAAGAGGAATTGTTTTCCCTCTACCGCCACGAGAAAAACGCCCGCATAGGCCGCCGCTTCCTGGCAATGTACCTCCTCCGCTGCGGGCAGAAATTCCGTGAGGTGGCAGCCATCGTTGGCAAGAGCGTTGGGACTGTATCCCGCTGGGCAACTGCGTTCCTGCGCAACGGCATCACCGGCCTCCTGCCAAAGAAGATTCCCGGCCGGACCCCCCGCTTAACACGCGCGCAAATGAAGGAACTGGACGCAGACCTGCAGAAAAATCCCCGCGACCTCGGATACGACTTCTCCAACTGGGACGGCAAGAGGGTCTCGCACCACATCAAGCAGAAGTTCGGCGTGCAACTCGACGTGCGGCGCGTCCAAGTCCTGATGCGCGAGCTGGGATTCACGCTGCAGCGGCCCCGGCGGCGTTCCGAGAAGACCAGCAAGCCCGCCGAGGAGGCGTGGAAAGCCGAGTTTGAGGAAAAAAAAAGCGAGAGTTCGGGCCCGATGACGTCCTCCTCTTCCTAGATGAGGCAAGCGTGAAGTGGATTATGACAATTTACCGCATGTGGGCCAAGAAAGGGCAGCAACCCGTCCTCCAAACCCCCGCCAGTCGGATCGGCGTGCACCTAGCAGGGGTGGTGGAACCCGCGACAGGCAGGGTGCTGGTGGAGTTCGTCCAGTGCTTGAAGGCGGACGACTTCCAGCAGTTCCTGCTGCGCGTGTTGGGAGTGTTCGGGGGCAATGGGAAAATCTGGA
>Ga0299912_10004170_pt1 | contig 11807 bp, 11 predicted proteins | sample RVTome_2_FD_207667 | JGI IMG/M metagenome (GOLD analysis project Ga0299912, IMG submission 207667) | Soil microbial communities from uranium-contaminated site in the Upper Colorado River Basin, Wyoming, United States - RVT95D214 (version 2) ... | reverse complement strand
CCGCCGCGCGCCTGGCCGACGCCGTGATCGTGGGATCGGCCCTGATCGACCGATGGGAGAAGGCGGGGCCCGACGCCGAAGGGGTCCGCGCGATTGGCGATTTCATCGCATCGCTGCGTGCCGCGATCGACACCCTCTCGGTTTGATCCGCATGCGTTGACAATTCACTCAACGTCTGTAAACTGAGCCCGTCCGACCCTCAAGCCACCGAACTCCTTCCTCATTCCGGGACCCATGACGCACGCGAACGCGATCGACAAGCGCAAACTCATCCTCGATGCCGCCATCAAGATCTTTGCCAAGAAGGGCTACCATCGCTCGCGCGTTTCCGACGTCGCCGAGGAAGCGGGGATCGCCTACGGCCTCGTTTACCACTACTTCAAGAACAAAGAAGAACTGCTCAACAGCATCTTTCGCGAACGCTGGGAAAGTTTCCTCGACGCGATCCGTTTGTACAAGGATAGTTCCATTGGAACCCGGGATAAATTCACGAACATCTGCTTCTTCCTGCTGAACAGCTACAACCAGCGGCCGGAGCTGATGGAGGTGCTCGTCATCGAGATCGTGCGGTCGAGCAAGTTTCTCGAGGAATCACACATTGAGAAGTTCAAGGAGGCGTTTCATCTGATTGAAGCGATCATCCGGGAAGGACAGGCGAAGGGGGATCTCAAGAAGGAAGTGGATCCGGCGCTCGCGGTGTACATCTTCTTCGGCGCCATGGAGCTGATCCTCACCGGCTACGTGCTCTCCATGCTCAAGTCGCGTGACAGCCTGACCTACCAGAAAGTGGCCGAAACGGTCGTCGATGTGTTCTTGAACGGGTTGTCGGCGACCTGAGCCGGTTCGGCTCGAAGACCGGCCGGTCATAACCCCGCCTTCTATTTGAGGATGACCTCTGCGTTGCCGTCGGCGAGGACCACGGCGCCGTCCCCCGCGAGGGCCTCAAATCCGAAGTACGTGCTTCCCCGGCGTGATTCAACGATCCAGGCGGCCGTGTCAAGCGTCTCACCGGGTTCCACCGGGCGTATGAGGCTTGCGGCGATTCGCTTGAGCTGGGAGGGATCGCGCTTGAGGGAGTTATCGATGATCCCCTTGGCGGCGTAAGCGAGGGCGAGGGCATGGCGGATGAACTCTCGGGTCGCGGTGCGGAGCTTCGGCGGCGGGCTCTTGGGATCCGGAAGGAAGGGTGGTCCCGCCTTGACGATCGTTTGCGCGCGGAAGGCGAGGGCGGGCCGAAGGAACCCGGTGACGGGCTCGGGCGGGATCGGTGGTTGCGCCTCGGGGTGTTGCTCCAGATGCAGGAGGCGCGCGCGCACCTCAAAGAGCGGGAGACCGCTGCGGCGCGCACCCTCGATGCGCACCGTCACGACATCCCCCTCGGGGCGGATCTCAAAGGCCTCGAAGCACGCCGTGACAAGGATCTCGTGGCCCGGCTTCACCGCCTTGGTGAAGCGCAGGTCGCATTCGACCGGAACGAGTTCGGAAGTAGGCACACCGAGATCGGGATCGGCAAGTGCGCGGCGCAACGCCGGGGCGGTCAGCACCAGGGCGAAGGCCGGCGGGGCAACGATGCCCCCGCGCCGGTAGCCGTCCACGAAATGGGGGTTGTCCTCGCGCAGCGCCCGCGTGAAGCGCTCGATCGCCGCGGCGTTTACCTGCATGCGGTAGGGCCCGTGGGATTTCCCGGTGCTGGCTCGGTCAAAGGGCATGTCAGACGTTCCCCGGCTTCGTGTTCTTGAGAATCAACCCCCAGACCTCGCGCACCTGCCGCTCGGTTTCCTCCAAAGTCCCCGAGTTGTTGATGACGTGATCGGCGTGTGCGGCTTTCTCCGAGAGGGGAATCTGTGATTTGATTCGCGCGAGGGCCTCTTCGCGAGACAGCCCGTCGCGTGCCATGATGCGCCCAAGCTGCGTGCCCTCGTCGGTCACCACGACGATGACGGCGTCGGCCACGAGATCCGGCGCGAAGCGGCGCGACTCGAACGGGCCGGCCTGGACGCGGGTTTCGATGTACAGAGGGATATCCAGCACGACGGCCGGGACGCCGCCGGCGGCGTGAGCGGTGAGGAGCTCGGCCATGCGCGCGCCGATCCGCGGGTGAGTTATCCGCTCGAGTGTCTTGCGCCGCTCGCTCTGGGCAAAGACGATGCGGCCAAGGCGCTCGCGGTCGATCGTCCCATCCTCGCGCACTACCTCGCGGCCGAACGTCTCAAGGATCTCTCGGTGCGCTTCACGCCCCGGTTCGACCACCTCCCGAGCCACGCGGTCGGCGTCGATCACCGGGACGCCCATGCGGGCCAGGATGGCGCTGACGGCGCTCTTCCCGGACGCGATACCTCCCGTGAGCACCACGACCTTCATGGCTCGGCCTGCTCCCTGCTTTCTGGAAGACGCGCGCGAGAATCGCACGCGCTCGTGTCCCGAGTCCGAAATTCGGTGACAACTTCTCCGGAGCGCGGCGCCCGGCCGGCAAGGCGCGACGACCGAGAATAGTGGGCGTATTTGAGGGAGGAGCAACGCCGCCGGACGGGATGCCCCGCCCGGAAAATGTGAGCGAATTTCGGACTCGGGACACTAGGGGGTTAGCACGAGGGGCCCCGGGCTGTCAAACCGCCCGGCCGCGTCACACGGCGTTCCCTGTACACGTCCTCGTGTCGAGTGATTCGTCGGGGATCTCCATCGATGTCCGGTGAGCCCGGGGTTCTCTTGTGACGCTTAAGTCACTGGATGCGAATAGCTTTTGTGTATTTCGGGTGGTTCCCGGGCCGCCCTCGGAATTTCGCTTGACAGGAGTCTGCGCCGGGTCCTAGGATGTTGCTAATTCACCACATGTGAGGCGGTTCGGGACGCTTGGACAGGCAGAGGGCCTGCAAAAAGGCCCGGGAAGCAATCCCCCCGCCCGTCGGGGCCATTCGGGAGGATCGGACTGAGAGACAGTTTCATAAGTACCGGGGTGAGGGCCACGAGCCGCGAGTTCCCTTGAGGAGCGTCCGGGTCAAGGCTCGAGGATCCTCTTTCCGGCACCGAGGGTGGGCCTGCGCCAACCTCCCCCCCAGCAGGCCCACCCTTTCTTTGTCCGCTCTTTGTCCGCCGTCCGGTGCAGGAGGGCCCGGAGCGCCTCCTCCCGGCTAAGGGGGCGATACAACAAAAAGAATTTGCTTTCGCGGGAGCGATGCGCTAAGGTCCGGCGCTGTATCGACGCCGTTGACGCCCGATGTCTCTCGCATCCCCGGCCGCGTCCCTCACCACAGCGGGCGCGGCGGGCGTTTTCGACCGTTGCCCGGGATCTTCGAGCCTGCTCGAAAACCAAGGATCCCGGGTGCCTCTCGACGTGACCGCCTCCACGCGGTGCGCGTCGCGCGGGCCCCCTGCCCGCCACAGAGGTTCGGAGACGGCTGTGGCCGAACACCGAACGGGACCCCGAAGGGCCTCCCAGACGGATGCGAAGCAGCTCACCTCGCTGCGTGCGCAAATCGACGAGGTGGACCTCGAGATCCTCAAGCTTCTCAATCGGCGCGCGCGCCTGGTCTCCCACATCGGAGAGATCAAGAAGCGCAGCAAGCGGACCGTTTACATCCCCAGCCGGGAACGCGAGATAGAGAAGCGTCTCGTCCAGCGAAACGAAGGCCCCTTCCCGAACGAAGGCGTCAGGGCCGTTTTCCGTGAAATCGTGAGCGCGTCACGCTCCCTCGAAAGGCCCCTGCGCGTGGCGTATCTCGGGCCCGAAGCCACCTTCACCCACCTTGCGGGTCTGAAACAGTTCGGCAACTCCGCCGATCACATCGCACGCCAGAGCATTGCCGAGGTATTCGACGCCGTCGGTCGCTCCCGGGCCGACTACGGCGTGGTGCCCATCGAGAACTCGAACGAAGGGGCCGTGAACCACACGCTGGATCTTTTCGCGGAGTCGGACCTCAAGATCTGCGCCGAGGTGCTGCTCCCGATCTCCCACGACCTCCTGTCCCGCTCGGGCCGCATCGAGGACGTGGAGCGGGTCGTCTCCCATGCCCAGGCGATCGCCCAGTGCCGCAAGTGGATCGAGCGGAACCTGGCGAATGTGTCGCTGTTCGAGGTGCAGTCCACCGCCCTGGCGGCAAAGACGGCGGTCGATGATCCCTCGGCGGCGGCTATCGCGAGCGAGTTTGCCGCGGAGCTGTATGGGCTCAAGGTGATCCGGAGCAAGATCGAGGACCACGTGAACAACATGACGCGGTTTCTCGTGATCGGCCGTGACATGCCGCCACCCAGCCCCAACGACATTACCTCGCTCATGTTCTCGATCAAGAAAGACGAAGTGGGCGCGCTCTACCACGTGCTGGAGTGCTTTGCTCGGCACGGGATCAACCTGACCAAGATCGAGAGTCGTCCCATGAAGCACCAGGCATGGGAGTACATCTTCTTCCTCGACCTCGAGGCGCACGTCTCCGATCCGGCCGTGCGCAAGGCCTTGGAGGAGGTCGAAAAGAAATGCTTCTTTCTGAAGGTGATGGGGAGCTACCCGCGCGCCGAGTAGGGCCGCGCGGCAACCACCTGCAAGCTTACCGGGACCCGCGGTTGGAACGGATGAACGCATGACGAGCCAGGACAGAGTGAGCGTGAACATCGAAGCCCTTGTGAGCGCGCCGCTGCGCGACCTCGTGCCTTACGCGCCGGGCAAGCCCATCGAGGAACTGGAGCGGGAGCTCGGGATCCATGAGGCGATCAAGATCGCGTCCAACGAGAATCCGCTGGGCCCCTCGCCCAGGGCCGTGGCCGCGATCCGAGATACGCTCCGCGGGTTGAATCGCTATCCCGATGGGGGTGGGTACGCCCTCGTGGGGAAGATCGCGCGGCGCCACGGCGTGACGCCCGAACGGGTCGTCCTGGGGAACGGATCGAACGAGATCCTGGAGCTGCTCGTGCGCGCGTGCCTGCTGCCGGGCGATGAGGCGGTCTTCGCGCATCCTTCCTTCGCCGTCTACCCCCTCGTCGTGCAGGCAGCGGGAGGCGTTGGGGTGCCGGTGCCGCTGCGTGAGTACACGCACGATCTGAGCGCGATGCTGCGGGCGATCACGCCGCGCACGAAGATCATCTTCGTGTGCAATCCGAACAACCCCACGGGGACCGCGGTGACGAAAGAGGCCTTCGAGGATTTCCTGCGTGAGGTGCCTGAGCGCGTCGTGGTCGCGATGGACGAGGCGTACTTCGAGTACATGGACGATCCCGCGCGTGTGGACTCCCTCCAGTACCACGACGCAGGGAAGATCCTCCTCACGCTTCGCACCTTCTCCAAGTGCTACGGCCTGGCGGGGTTGCGCATCGGCTACGGCGTGGGGCACCCGCGGCTCATCGATTATCTCCACCGCGTGCGTCAGCCCTTCAACGTGAACCTCCTCGCGCAGGTGGGCGCGCTCGCGGCGCTGGAGGATGACGATCACTTGCGCGCCTCGGTGGAGAACAACCGGGCGGGGCTTTGCATGCTGTACGCGCGGCTGGATCAGATCGGAATCCGGTACACGCGGACCCAGGCCAATTTTCTCCTTGTCCACCTCCCCGGCGGCGATGGGCGAGTGGTCTACGAGCGGTTGCTGCGCAAGGGCGTCATCGTGCGCCCGATGGACAACTACGACCTTCCCGGCACGATCCGCGTCACGGTGGGAAAGCCGGAAGAGAACGAGCGCTTCCTCGACGCTCTCCAGGAGGTCCTGCCGTGAGGCGGGTGGCCGCCCGCGACGCCTCGCGTCGCTCCCCCAATCCGCGCTGGAAGCGCATGGCGGTGATCGGGGTGGGGCTCATCGGCGGCTCGCTCGCCCTGGCGCTCCGGCGGCGCCGCCTGGTGGGTGAGGTCGTGGGCGTGGGGCGCGGAAGGAAGAATCTCGCGCTTGCCCGGCGGCTCGGGATCATCGATCTTGCGACCACCGATCCTGCCGAGGGGGTGCGCGACGCGGACCTGGTGGTGTTGGCCACACCCGTCGGGGCGCTGGCCGAGGTGACCAAGGCGATCTCGCACGTGCTGGCGCCGGGGGCCGTTGTCACCGACGTGGGGTCCGTCAAGGGGAGCGTTTTGCGCGACGTCGCGCCGCTCATTCCCGCGCACGCGCGATTCGTCGCGGGACATCCGATCGCGGGCACGGAGGATTCAGGTGCCGCTGCCGCGTCGGCCGGCCTCTTCGAGGGGAGCCGGTGCATCCTCACGCCGACTCCGCGAACGGATCCCGGGGCTCTCCGCAGGGTCCGCGCGATGTGGCGCGCCGTGGGCGCCCGGGTGTCGGAGATGGATGCAGCGACCCACGACCGGATCCTTGCGGTCGTGAGCCACCTCCCCCACGCGGTGGCCTACGCCCTGGTGAACGCGGTGACGGCCACGCAGGCGGACGCGCTGGCCTACGCGGGAGGCGGCTTCCGCGACTTCACGCGGATCGCGGCGAGCCATCCCGAGATGTGGTGCGACATCATGCTGGCAAATCGTGAGGCGATCCTCCCGGCGATCGATGCTACGCTGGAGGAGCTATCCGGGCTGCGGGATTTCATCGAGCGCGAGGCCGGTGGAGCGCTGGTCGAGGCCTTCGGCCGAGCGCGGGTCACGCGGCGCTCGCTCAGGCCGGAAAAGGGGCGCCCGCGCGGGAAGGCCCGACGCCGATGAAGGAGGGCGCCGACCGGCTACACGTCTTGGGGCCCGCCACGGTGCGGGGCGAGGTGGAGGTCCCGGGCGACAAGTCGATATCCCATCGGGCGATCCTCTTGGGCGCCCTGGCGGAGGGGGAGACCGTTATCACGAATCTCTCCCCCGGCGAGGACAACGCGCGGACCACCGAGGCACTGCGCGCAATGGGCGTCGGAATCGCGCGACGTGGCGCCGAGGTCGTGGTCCAGGGGGTGGGGCTTCGCGGGCTGAAACCCCCACCCGGGCCCATGGACTGCGGGAACTCGGGCACCGCGATGCGCCTTCTCGCGGGCGTGCTGGCCGGTCAGCCCTTTTCGGCGACGCTCACGGGTGATGCGTACCTGCGGCGCCGGCCGATGAAACGAATTGTGGATCCACTCACCCGCATGGGTGCGCGGATCGACGGTGAGCGCGGAGACGATGGTGAGATTCGGGCGCCGCTCCTGATCTCAGGGCGGCCGGGAGGTGAAGCTCTCGATGCGATCGATGCTACGTCGCCGGTCGCCAGTGCGCAGGTCAAGTCGGCCGTGCTCCTCGCGGGACTGTACGCCACGGGCCGTACCTCGGTGACGGAGCCGGGCCCCTCGCGGGATCACACGGAGCGGATGCTCCGGGCTTTCGGCGCCGAAGTTCGGGTCGAAGGAAGGCGTGTCACGGTCACGGGAGGCCCTCGCCTGCAGGCGAGACCGATCGAGGTCCCCGGCGACCTTTCGGCGGCGGCGTTCTTCCTGGTGGCAGCGCTGGTGACCGAGGAGAGCGAAATCCGGGTACCCCGCGTGGGGATCAACCCGACCCGTACCGGGATCCTCGACATCCTGCGCGCCATGGGGGCGGACATCCAGGTGATCGACCAGGGGGAGGTGGGGGGCGAGCCGATCGCCGACCTCGTGGCACGAACGAGCCGACTCACGGCGGTCGATGTCGGCGGCGACCTCGTGGTCCGAGCCATCGATGAGTTCCCCATCCTGGCGCTGGCGGCCGCACGCGCGCGGGGCACCACGCGGATCCGCGATGCGGCGGAACTTCGGACGAAGGAAACGGACCGGATCGCCGCCATGGTGGAGGAGCTTGGAAAACTCGGCGTGCGGGCGCGGGCGCTTCCAGAGGGGATGGACATCGAGGGGGGTGCTCCACTGGAGGGCGCGCAATGCCATTCGCATGGGGACCACCGCGTTGCGATGTCGCTTGCCGTGGCCGGCCTTGCAGCCAAGGGTGAAACGGTGATCGAGGGAGCGGGCATGATCGCCACCTCGTTCCCGGGGTTCGTTGGGAAGCTCGAACAGGTGATGGTCCCGCGCAAGATTTCTATGCGCGGGTCCGGAGGAAGGGACGACTGACTCGGGCGGGGGCGCTCTCGCGCGCCGGCCCCGAATGCTGCGACGGAGAGCCCATCGGGCGCCGATCGCCCGATCCAACGGAAAGGGGTAGGCAGTAGCATGGAAGAGAAGACGACGCAGCCGTCCGCGCAGGCGGCCGAGATGGAAGAGTCGATGAGCTTCAAGGACCTCTTCGAGCAGAGCCTCACGCAGAAGCCTGTCGCCGAGGGTGAGATTGTGAAGGGGACCATCCTCAAGGTCGGCAAGGAATTCGTGGTCGTGGACATCGGCTACAAGTCCGAGGGGCAAATTCCCATCCACGAGTTCGCGGACGAGCGCGGGCAGATCAACATCCATACCGGTGACATCGTGGATGTTCTGGTGGAGATGCGCGAGGACGAGGACGGGTCGGTGCTGCTCTCGAAAGAGAAAGCCGACAAGATGAAGATCTGGGACGAGATCAGCAAGGCTTGCGCCGAGGGCGAGGTGGTCGAGGGAGAGATCGTCTCCAAGGTGAAGGGCGGCCTCTCGGTGGACATCGGCGTGAAGGCCTTCCTCCCCGGCTCGCAGGTGGATCTGCGCCCGGTGCGCAACCTCGAGAAGCTCATTGGCAAGCGCTTCAAGTTCAAGGTGATCAAGTTCAACAAGAAGCGAGGCAACATCGTGTTGTCCCGACGCGTGTTGCTGGAGACCGAGCGTCAAACGTTGCGTGAAAAAACGCTGAACGAGCTCAAGGAAGGCGTGGTGCGCGACGGTGTGGTGAAGAACATCACCGAGTACGGGGCATTCATCGACCTGGGCGGGATTGACGGGCTGCTGCACATCACCGACATGTCGTGGGGCCGGGTGAACCATCCCTCGGAGGTCTTCAACGTCGGCGACGAAGTGAAGGTGAAGGTCCTGAAGTACGACCCGACCACCCAGCGCGTATCGCTTGGACTCAAACAGCTTCAGGCGGACCCATGGGCCGGCGCAGACCAGCGCTATGCCGTGAGCTCGCGTATCCAGGGTCGCGTGGTGAGCCTCACCGACTACGGCGCCTTCGTGGAGCTCGAGCAGGGGATCGAGGGGTTGATTCACGTCTCCGAGATGAGCTGGACCAAGCGCGTGAAACACCCTTCCAAGGTGGTAAACGTCGGGGACACGGTCGAGACGATGGTGCTGGACATCGACGTCAAGAACAAGCGCATCAGCCTCGGCATGAAGCAGGTCGAAGAGAACCCCTGGACGATCGTGGAGCGGAAATTCCCGATCGGTTCCCAGGTGCGCGGCCAGGTGAAGAACATCACCAACTTCGGGATCTTCGTGGGGATCGACGAGGGGATCGACGGTTTGGTGCACATCAGCGACGTCTCCTGGACCCAGCGGATCAAACACCCCTCGGAAATGTTCAAGAAGGGGGACGAGGTGGAGGCGATCGTGCTCCGGATCGACAAGGAGAACGAGCGTTTCTCGCTCGGTATCAAGCAGCTTGAGAAGAACCCCTGGGAGAACATCGAGGCGCGCTACCCGGTTGGATCAGAGGTGCACGGCGTCGTGACGAACATCACCGACTTCGGAGTGTTCGTGAAGCTCGAGGAGGGGATCGACGGACTCGTGTACCTCTCCGAGATCTCCCGCGACCGGGTGGAAGACCCGAAGACGGTGGTGAAGGAGGGGGACGAGGTGACGGCCCTCGTGATCAAGCTCGATCCGAAGGAGCAGAAGATCGGTCTCTCGATGAAGGCCGTGAACGACAAGGAGGCAAGGGCCGAGCTGAAACAGGCGATGAAGCAGCAGTCCGAGGTGGCTTCTTCGTTCTCGAGCCTGGGGGACGTGCTGCGCGAGAAGCTCGCGCAGGAGGGACGCACGATCGAATCGCTCGTGAAGCCCGGCGGTGAGGAGAACGGCGGGGGATCGGAGGACGCATGAGTCGGCGATCCACGCTCCTTGGGATCGTGGCAACGATTGTCATCGTGGGGGCCTTCGCCGCCGCGGGCCTCGTGCTCGTGCGGCGCGCCTCGGGCCCTGTCGACGGCTTGATGATTGGGCGCGAGAAGGTGGGCATCGTTCCGGTGGAGGGAATCATCGGGATCGATGTTCAGTCCAAGAACGTCGTGGAGCAGCTCGACAAGTTCAGGAAGAACCCGGCGATCAGGGCAATCGTGGTGCGCATCGCGAGCCCGGGGGGGAGCGTGGGACCCTCCCAGGAGATCCACGACAAGATCCAAGAGGTGGCCAAGAAAAAGAAGGTGGTGGCGTCACTCGCGGATGTGGCGGCATCCGGGGGCTACTACGTGGCTTGCGCGGCCGACCGGATCGTGGCGAACCCCGGAACGATCACCGGCAGCATCGGCGTCATCATCGAGTTTCCGAACTGGCAAAAGCTCTCCGAGAAGATCGGGATCACCCAGGCGGTGATCAAGAGCGGGGAGTTCAAAGACATCGGCAACCCCAACCGCCCGCTCACGGACGCCGAGCGCCAGCTCCTGCAGGGCGTGATCGACGACGTGTACGAGCAGTTCGTGGGGGCCGTGAGCCGGGGGCGAAGGCTCGATCGCCGGAAGGTTCTCCCCTACGCCGACGGCCGGATCTTCTCGGGCCGGCAGGCCAAGAAGTTCGGGTTCGTGGACGAACTCGGGGGGCTCGAAGCCGCGGTTCGTCTGGCTGGAAAGCTGGGCGGAATCAGGGGCGAGCCGGAGGTGGTCTACCCTGAACGGAAGTTCCAGTCCGTGCTCGATTTCCTGACCGGCGATCAAGCACGTTCGCTGATCAGCCGGGCACAGCTACCGTCCTTTCGCATGAGTTACTTGTTCGTACCGTGAGAAAGGCGCTCGCCCATCTCCTGTCGCGAAGGAGCAAAACATGACCAAGAGCGATCTCGTGGCCAAGGTGGCGGACCAGATGCCCCACATCTCGAAGAAGGACACCGAGACGATCGTGAACTCCGTTTTCGAGAGCATGGCCGAGGTGCTCAAGCGCGGAGAGCGGATCGAGATCCGCGGGTTCGGAAGCTTCCAGGTCAAGATCCGTGAGTCGCGCGAGGGGCGCAACCCGAAGACGGGTCAAGTCGTCTCGATCCCGACCAAACGCACGCCGTTCTTCAAGGTCGGCAAGGAGCTCAAGGAGCGGGTCAATTACAAGCCGGGGGAGACCCGGTGATGGAGCGTTTGTGGGCGCCCTGGCGGGCCGCCTATATCGGTCGCTCGTCTCCCGGGCGCGCGTCGGGGGGTGCGGGGAAGAAGCGTCAGAACGCCTGTATCTTCTGCGAGCTTCCCGCTCGCAAGCGCGACCGGGCGAACCTTATTCTCCGTCGGGGGGAGTGGACCTTCGTCATGCTCAACAAGTACCCCTACACCAACGGTCACCTCCTCGTGGCGCCTTACGCCCACGGGCCTGATCTCTCGCACCTGCCGGATGCCGCGCTCCTCGAACTGGTGAAGGAAGTTCGCGATGCGACGAAGTGCGTGCGCCGGGTGATGCGGCCCGAGGGCTTCAACGTGGGCCTCAACCTCGGCGATGTAGCGGGGGCCGGGATGGCGGATCACCTCCATTTCCACGTGGTGCCGCGCTGGAAGGGAGACACCAACTTCATGCCGGTGATGAGCGACACGCGGGTGATCTCGCAAGGCCTGGAGGCGGCGCGAAGAGCGCTCGCGTCGGCGTTTCGCAACGAACGCAGACATTAGGGCAGGCCCATCGGTGAGCTGGGTCAATCGTTCCTGAACGAAGAGGAGAGAGCAGATGAGGCTTCTGAGGTGGCTCCTGGTCCTGGCGATTGTGATCGGGATCCTGATCTTCGGAATCCAGTTCGCAACGAAGAACCTCCAACAGGTGAGCCTCAAGATCCCGGGCGGCTGGGAGACGCA
>Ga0299912_10004169_pt1 | contig 11808 bp, 13 predicted proteins | sample RVTome_2_FD_207667 | JGI IMG/M metagenome (GOLD analysis project Ga0299912, IMG submission 207667) | Soil microbial communities from uranium-contaminated site in the Upper Colorado River Basin, Wyoming, United States - RVT95D214 (version 2) ... | reverse complement strand
GATAATGTTTCCTGTGTTAGAGTGTACATCCACTCGGCCGGACCAATTCGTTCCGTACCTGGGACAATATGTTCAACCATTTCAGTGGGAAACTGAATCCTCATCTCACGGGGTGGCTTGATTTGGTAAGACTCTAATCTAGAGCCGCGTTTTTGTAACTCCAAGGTAAGATCATCTAAGCGTTTGTTTGGCGGCTCTTCAGTCAAATCTGATTTAGGGGTCTTCTTAAGGCTTAGGGTACGTCCATCATCGAATGTTATTCCAAACTCTGTGAATGGAATACTTCGGAAAAAGCTATAGCGACCACCGAACAGGGAGTTTATCATAGTCAGCAGTACTGTCTTGCCGAGACCATTGGGGCCGTGTATTATTGTGATGTGCTCCTCAGCTTTCAATTCAATCTCGTGATCGAAGATACCAAAGAGCCCTTTGACCGAGATGTGGGATATTCTCATATACTCTCCTTCATAAAACTGTCATTCTTCATGAGTGCAACGGCATATAACTCAACTATATCCGAATTCAGGTTCGTCTATCGTCCCATATTGACGGTATAGACGAAGTACTTCGGATATCCAGTCTATAGATTTCTGGTTAAAATCTACTACCTTTGACAAAAACTGTCAATACGAATTACAGGAAAGAGTCCTCGGAAAGGAGATGCGAATAACACCTACTTATCTTCACTTTAATATGGGGCATGTTATTGAAGATTACCGGTTGAAAGAATGGTTAAGGCTGTGGTTATAGGCGTAGGGGATCACATCTTCGTATGTCAGGGATTATCTTTTTGACCGCTCTTTCGGACTAGACATCTGACCCTAAGGTGTCCAGCCTCGGTTGTCCTGCCATATGGTTCCATCCTATTCATTTTCTCACTCTCCATCGAGTTGCGTTTTCACCTGTGTCCTCCTGTTACGTCCTGTCTGTGCCTGATCGCTTGGTTTCTCTAAGAAGCGATCTACTGTTTTCCGCCGGATGAGCGCCTGATCAACACCAAAATGCCTACAATAATGAGAATGAGTGGCCACCACTGAGCCATCAGTGGGCGAAGACGCGGTAGCCAGCCGAGATTAGACAGGAGGAAGATGATACCCAACCCAATTAGGATGTACGCTCCGATCCTGGCCCTAGATTTCATGACGTTTCCTCCACAGGATAAATTTCGTGCAAGACACTTCCGCTCACCAAATCTTATCAGAACGGGATAAAAATACAACCAGAATTTTTTGGATTAAAGGGGCGTCCGTGAGATTATAAGTTAAAAAACAATGAATGGAAGCGTCGCGTTTGTTTCCGAGCGAGGAGACCACAAGAACTGAGGGTGGGCAAGGAAAGGAGGGGGGATAGCTTGACAAGCACGATCTTGTAGTGTATTGTAGTGAAAGGAGGCAAGGTATGCGTTCAGTCCTTTCTGTGAGTTTACCCGAAAACATATCGTCCGAACTCGACAAGTTCGCAAGAAGCACAGGCCGAACCAAAAGCGACATTGTCAAGGAATCGATCAATCTCTACCTCTGGGAGGCACGATTCCGCAGGTTGCAGAAGCGCGTGGGGACTAAAGCCAAGAAGGCCGGCATGGTCAGCGAAGAGGATGTATTCAAGGCCATATCGTGAAACACTCTTGTCCAAAATAGGATTCTCAACGCAGAGACGCAAAGGACGCAGAGGAACCGATTTTTCATCTGGCGGTGAGAGGCCGCCAGATGAAAAGGCTTCTGTTACTCTATGATGGGGCTCTTAATAGCTTGCATAGCCTTCGAAGAGTCCCGGTCGCATGGTCAAAGGGAAGCAGTTTCTGATCCAATCGCCGTCTCCCGATTGGATCAGAAGAAAAACCTTCCTCAGCGATCTCCGCGCCTCTGCGGTAACCCTGATTTTGAAAGAGAAGAATCATAGCCAAAAAGTCCAATGAAATCAGCTGCCACTACACCAAAATCAACCATTCCTGGACGCAGTGAGCGTGAAAGCCGTTTTTGATACCAATGTTCTGGTGGCCGCCTTCGTTAGCGAAGGCGTCTGTTCGAAGCTTCTCATCAGAGCACGAAAGAGACAATTTCACCTCTTTCTCTCCCCCTTCATTCTCCAGGAGTTTGAGCGGGTTCTCGTCAGGAAGCTTGCAGTTCCAAAGGGCGAGGCAAGGGATGCCGTAAGACTTGTTTCAGAAGCCGCTCTCGTTATTCTTCTTCCCCCAGAGCTCGATACACCTACCTGTCGCGATTCAAATGATGATAATGTATTGGCGTGCAGCCTGGCAGCGGAGACCGATTATCTGGTCACAGGAGATGCAGATCTTTTGGACCTGCGATCCTTTCGGAATACCCTCATCATCTCGCCGCGGGATTTTGAGTCACTCTTCGTTGATTAACGGCCCAATATTTCCATTCAGTGACGCAATGGTTTGGGGGGAATTCTTCATTCGCTGTTTTTTTTGGAGTTTGAAAAAGGACCCTTTTCAAGATCAGGGACCTTCGCCTGTCAAAGGCTAAGGGCAGCCCTCTTCATGAGCTGGAGAGGGAACGGAAAGGGCAATTCTCCATTTCTGTGAACGACCAATGGAGGATTTGTTTTCGGTTTGTTGATGGCGACGCATATGATGTTGAATTAACGGATTATCATTGAGGAGAGGTGTCTTATGAGCATTGCTAACACAAGAGACAGGAAAGTTCGCCCTACGCATACCGGAGAGATGCTACGCGAGGACTTCATGCCGGATTATGGGCTGTCTGTATCGAGTCTTGCGAAGGCCCTCGGGGTGTCGCGTCAGACGGTGAACGAAATTTTGCGAGAACGACGCGCGGTCAGCCCTGAAATGGCGTTACGACTTTCGCAGTTGTTTGGAAACACTGCGGAGTTTTGGTTGAACGCTCAGCGTGCTGTTGATTTATGGGAGGCAGCAAGGGCAATAAGGGGAAAGATTGTGAGAATTTCTCCTTTGAGTGCTGCATAACTGCAGCCTTCGGCAAGTCGTGTTTCTCAAAAATCGTGCCGCCCAAGAGAGAAGAAGAGAGGACTTAGGTTCCAAAACAACTTCAGAAATCGTTCTTTCTGCGCACCCGTCCGTATTGAACAAGGGCATACATTGCGCGAGCACACTGTTCGGGTGTATCGTAAATCGGTATCCCGCCCTCTTTGAGGATGTCTTCCATGACATCCTGCTCGAACCGGACAAATCGAAGACAAATAATCGGTTTGTTATATTTCTTCGGCAGTGATGCATAGACCCTTGCCCCATTAATAGCAACTTGAAGGGGTTCGGGAAGCGAATCGGAATTCCGATCAAACTTCAGAGAGCGATCCCAGATTTGCGGACTGACCGGCACGTTACTGATGACGCCGTCAATATAATCAAGCTTGAGCAGCTTTTCTATTATTTCCGCTTCCTGAAGTGCTGTGCGTGAGCTTCCGGCAAAATCGATGGGATTTTTTGCCGGGGGTGCGTGTGCCGGAAGCAAAGCGGTGATACGGGATGCCGTGTCTTCGTCCAATTCCGGCAGATCGAGGCCATGAGCGGAGCAGGCATCTGTTCCAACAACCCCCTGTCCTCCGCTCCCGAGTATGGCTATGCGGTTACCGTCAGCCAAAGGTAAACCAACAAGCGCCTCGGCCATTTCAAAGAGATGAAAGGACTCTTTAGCCTGCAGCAATCCAATCTGCTTGCACACACCGTCAAAGATCTTCTCAGATCCTGCAATCGATGCAGTGTGTGACAGGGTAGCCCGCGCACCAGCAGCAGAGCGGCCACCCTTATAAACGACAATGGGTTTTTTCTTTATAACCTGGCTGGCGACTGTGAAAAAACGCCTGCCGTCTTTCAGTCCTTCGAGATAGAGCACGATCACCTTCGTATCCTCATCATCCTCAAGGTATTCGAGATAGTCAGATACCTCGAGATCAGCCTGGTTTCCGATACTGATGAATTTGCTCAGGCCGTATCCCCTATTGCTGGCGACCTGTGCCATCGCAACGCCAAATGTGCCGCTCTGTGAAATAAATGCAATAGGTCCCGCTTTGGGCGCCTGGGGAAAGCATAAACTGAGTTGTCCCGCGGCGCTCCATATCCCCATGCCATTAGGGCCCACCAGCCTGATACCCCCTGAACGGGCCACCTCCACCATGGCATGCTCAAATTCCCTCCCTTCTTCACCGACTTCGGCAAAACCGGCGCTTATCACAACGGCCCCTTTGATGCCTTTCTCGACGCAGTCACGCATGAGGCCCGGAATCGTTGCCGCAGGCGTGGTTATAACGGCAAGATCAATAGCGCCCGGCACTGCGGATACGCTGGGGTAGGTAGGAAGTCCCAATATTTCGCCTTTTCTGGGGTTGATGGGGTAAATGGCTCCCTTGAACCCTGTCTTCAGAGGCCTCTCAACCATCAGGTACCCCCACTTTCTGAAGGTATCCGATGCCCCTATCACGGCTATCGATTTTGGTTTGAAAATGTAATCGAGCTCTTCCGCTATCTTCTTTTTCAAGTAGGTTTCCTCGTTTCGCAAATTGGGAAAAAAATACGTCGGCAATTAATGCCGACGCTACATCGCTCACGGAACATACTGATACATCGAACGAAACGGAGGGTCAGCAGGGATCTTTTTGATCGGATGATCCACATTAGCAGATGCGTGCTCAAGCAGTTTGAATACCATCTCTACCTCTCCCGGCGCACCGATGGCTGTGGCAATCTCCTCTGATGTGAAAGACTTTCCTTTTTCTTTCTTTAGAAAGGCAAGGGCTTTGGCTTGGAGCTGAATCACCCGTTCCGCAGCTTTTTTGCCGACCTCCACGCCGGGCTGATGATAGGCATTGACATGGATCAGTGATGCATAGAAGCCTACGGCTCGCTCGTAAAGCGCAATTAAGGCGCCAATGGAACGAGCATCTATCTTTTCAATCGTGAGGGTGATGGATTCCCGATCCTTTTCGCTGAGCGCCCTTCGGGTTCCCTGGAGAAAGGCATTGAGATAATCGCCGCTGGTGTCCTTCCCATCCAACATTAGAGAACGACCTTCACGGTCCTTGAGCACTTCAATAAAGGTGACAAAGAAGTTGTTTACCCCTTCGCGAAGCTGCTGGACATAAGCGTGCTGGTCGGTAGAGCCCTTATTGCCGTAGACCGAAATTCCCTGGTTGACCACCAGACCATTGAGGTCTCTTTCTTTGCCAAGAGATTCCATGATGAGCTGCTGGAGGTATTTCGGAAAAAACTGGAGTCCATCCTTATAGGGGAGGACAACCATATCCTTTTTCCCACAGCCTCCTGTGGCGTGATGCCACGCGAGGGCCAACAGAGCTGCCGGATTGGTTCGAGAATCCTTTTTACGGGTTTTCTCATCGCAGAGACGTGCGCCTTCCAGGAGTGCGTCAACGTCAATACCCTGGAGTGCAGCCGGAAGAAGCCCTACTGCAGAGGTCTCTGAGGTCCTTCCACCCACCCAGTTCCACATCGGGAACCGTGCGATCCATCCTTCCTTTTTCGCGATCCGGTCAAGGTCGCTATTTGCTTCGGTAATCGCCACAGCGTGTTTTTCGAAACGAAGTCCCTTCGACTGATAGGCTGTTTTTGCCTCAAGCATTCCGTTTCGAGTTTCTATCGTGTCGCCACTTTTTGAAATAATGATGGTCATGGTCTCTGATAAGGCGCCTTTTATTTCTTTTAAGACCCGGTCGAATCCATCCGGATCGGTATTATCAAAAAAATAGGGTCTGATTTTATCTTTGGACGTCTTGAGTGCATCGGATACAAACTGAGGCCCCAGAGCCGATCCGCCGATGCCGATGATCAGCATGCGAGAGAAACGTTTACCCTTTTGGGATTTTATCTTTCCAGCATGAACCTTTTTTGAAAAGTCCTTGATGGCCTGGAGGGTCTTCTGAATATCACGGGTCATCTCTCTCTCTGGAGCCAATTCCGGGGCACGGAGCCAGTAATGGCCGACCCTCCGGTTTTCATCGGGGTTTGCAATGACCCCGGATTCAATGGCCTCCATATCCTGAAAGGCTTTTTGTATCTGAGGTTCCATCCGATCGAGATAATCGTTTGAAAACATCATGCGGCTGATGTCTACCATCAGCCCGATTTCTGGATTGAAGTTGAGATACTCCTTATATCGCTCCCATTCTTTGATGTTCTTCATCGGTCGTCCCCATATAACGTAATTTTAAGTTAACAATATCTTATTCGTCGCGACGCCACCCCTCACCCTTCCCCTCTCCCCGCAGGGGAGAGGGAGTGGGCGAGATTCGCGGCCCGAGAGGCGGCACCAAGAAGAGCTGTTCTTTCATTCATAATGACGCTGACGGGAATCTGAGACACAATACGGGATAGCCTTCCTTTATCTTTGAAAGCTTTTATGAAAGTTCCGTCTTTCAGCTTCCAGATGATCCTGGGAGCGATTCCGCCTCCGATATAGACCCCTCCCATTGCCATGACCTGGAGAGCGAGGTTTCCAGCGGCTGAACCGTAGATGGAAGTGAAGAGATCCAGAGCCTTCACACACAACTTATTCTTCTTGAGACGAGCCGTCTCAGAGATCACTTCAGCCGGGTCTTCTTGTTTCATCTTTTCGGAAAGCCACGATGGCTCAAGGCCGAACTTTTTCGAACCCTTCAGGAATTGATAAATATGGAAGAGGCCCTCTCCTGAAAGAACTCGTTCATAACTGACGTGATCGAAGGATCCGGAAAGGTAATGAAACAGCTCCAGCTCCAGATGGTTTCTGGGACCGAATTCAGCATGCCCTCCCTCAGAAGGAGAGGGCACATGTTGTTTCCCGTCCCAGAAAAGAATTGCCTCTCCGAGGCCTGTTCCGGCGGAGATCAGGGCTTGATTCCCTTTTTTTGCTTTGCCCGCATTTAAAATTTCAAAGTCCCCCTTCTTCAAAACAGAAATTCCATATGCATTGGCCACGAGATCATTGATCACTTCCACCTTTTTGGGAGAGAATACCCTTTGAAGCGATTGAATATCTATCCACCAGGGAAGATTTGTGGCGATGATGACTTCCTCGGTGACCGGGCCTGCCACCCCGAAACAGGCTGAAGCGATTCCTCTGCGGCTTCTCAGAAAATCGCCAAGGATATTCTCCAGTCCTTTGTATTTTTTGCTCAAATAGTTTTTCTCAGATAGGAGACGGAGGCGACCCCGGGTTACTTCAAAAAGGCCGAGGCGAGTGTTTGTTCCGCCCACATCTCCGGCCAGGATCAATTCAGATTTACTCTTTTTCATTTTTACCCCTGCCATCGCATCCCTCAAAGATCGAGATAAATCAAATATCAAGATAGTTTATACATACCCAGGAGCCCCCTGTCAATATGACGGTGGGTCGGTTTTCTGGATGAAGAGCAGGAAGGGGTGAGATCAGACTATTTTATAGTTTTTGGTTGGGTTATGGGGTGAATCCTGTAGTCCCTGGTTAGAAAGACAGTATTTTTAAGAACGAATGATGAAACAGGTTGAAAATCGAAGGATAAGATGTATAGAGTGGTAATAGGATGGTTTGACATTATTGAGCTTCGCAGAAGTAATGAAAAATTATCCATTTTCTTACATCCCCCTCACCCTCCCCTCTCCCCCGACTACGGGGGAGAGGATAAAGGTGAGGGGGTCTCATGTGATGGCAATCTTCGTTCCGTTATCGATGTGAAAGTTAATAATTTAAGGAGGGATGAAAATGGAGATTAAGATGATTGGAGTGGTTGGGGCAGGGCAGATGGGAGGCGGGATTGCCGAGGTCGCCCTCGCTTCCGGGTTCAATGTCCTAATGAGGGATGTGACCGAGGAGGCGGCCCGGAAGGGGAAATCGAGAATCCTCACAGATTTTGACAGGCGTATCGAAAAAGGGAAAATGACCGCCCCTGAAAAAGAGGCAATCCTCCAGAGGCTTTCGACAACAACGAAGCTGGAAGATTTTGATAAGTGTGATTTCGTCATCGAAGCCGTGGTCGAGAATATCCCTTTGAAATGGGATGTCTTCAGAAAGCTCGACGAATTGACACGGAAAGAAACAATGCTTGCAAGCAATACGTCCTCGATCTCCATCACCCGGATCGCTTCCGTGACCAGGAGGCCGGATCGGGTGATTGGAATGCATTTTTTCAATCCGGCGCCCGTGATGAAATTGATTGAGATCGTCCGGGGGCTGGTCACGTCGGATGAAACCTTCCGTATGACTCGCGAGCTTAGTTTGAAATTAGGCAAAACTCCTTTTGAGGCAAATGATTTTCCAGGTTTTGTGTCGAGTCGGCTGATTTTTAGCTATATGAATGAAGCCGTCACCACTCTCTACGAAGGCCTGGGAAAAGCAGAAGATATCGATGCCATCATGAAGATGGGAGCCAATCATCCGATGGGCCCGTTAGCGCTTGCCGATTTAGTGGGACTGGATACTGTTTTGTCTGTCATGCGTGTTCTCCAGGAGGCATTTGGAGATAAATATCGGCCCTGCCCACTCCTCGCCAAATATGTGGAGGCAGGATATCTGGGCGTGAAGACGGGGAGGGGATTCTATGAATATGGAGGGAAGAAATGATCGGATTTGACTTAACGCCGGAACAGAAGGCCCTTCAAGAGAGGGCGAGGCGCTTTTCTAAAGAAGTGATCCTGCCCGTGGCAGCCCAACATGATCGGGATGGAACCTTTCCTGTCGATGTGATGGAGAAAGCTCATCAGGAGGGTTTCTTCACCCCGCTGGTTCCCAAAAAATATGGCGGGCAAGGCTTAGGAGTATTGGATACGTGCATCATCTCTGAAGAACTGGCAGCAGGCTGCATGGGGATGTACGTCTCCATCTTTGTGAGCACGTTGGCACTCTATCCCATTATAAAGTTCGGGACAGAGGATCAGAAAGAACGCTTTCTCAGGCCTTTCTGCTCAAAGTTCAGCATCGCCTCTTACTGTTTGAGCGAAGCGACAGTAGGATCGGACCCTGCTTCCATGCGGACCACTGCCGTTCTCGACGGAGACCACTATCTGCTCAACGGAGACAAGATGTGGATCACCAATGGAGGATACGCCGATTTTTATCTTGTGTTTGCGACCACCGACCCCAAGAAAAAACATGAAGGGATCATCAGCCTCATCGTCCCCTCTAACTTAGAAGGTCTCAGTCATGGGGAGCCGATCGATAAGATGGGTCAGAGGGCTTCCAATACTACTTCGATGATCTTCAAGAATGTGAGGATTCCCAAGGAGAATCTCCTGGGGGGAGAAGGGGAGGGGTTTAAAAAGGCGATGGCTGCGCTCGATATCACCCGGCCGATGGTTGCCGTGGGATCCGTCGGACTCGCACGAACGGCTTTGGAATTGGCCACTCAATACGCGATGAAGAGAATTCAATTTGGGGTTCCCATAGCCCAGCACCAGGCTGTTCAATTTATGCTGGCGGATATGGCGAAGGATATTGAGGCGGCAAGGCTTCTGGTCTGGAAGGCTGCCTGGCTGGCAGATCAGGGAATCCGGAATTCGAAAGAGGCAGCCATCGCAAAGGCCTTTGCAGCGGATATGGCCATGCAGGTGACGACCAATGCGGTTCAAATCTATGGTGGGATGGGATACACGAAATGGCATCCGGTGGAGAAGTTGATGAGAGATGCCAAAGTCATTCAGATCTATGAGGGGACAGCCCAGATCATGAGGCTGATCATTGCCCGGCAGTTGCTTCAGGAGACGGAGAAGGCTCTTTTTTAGGAAAAGAAGAAATAAGGATTCTAATTAAGCCTTATCTTCGATTTGAGAAGGGGTCTGTCGTCACAAACATTAGGGTCTAAATCAACATAAACCACTCCAATAGAAAAGAATTTTTGGGGTAAGGTTTTGTTGACCTTATTGGGGACAATAAAAAGCTTAACAGGACAAACAGGTCTATTATTCGATGATAATCGCTTCGACAGGACAGGATGTTGCCGCCTCTTTGACTTTTTCCTCAAGGTCTTTAGAAACGTTCTCCATTTTGGCTACCGCCACATCCCCTTGCATTTCAAAGACTTCAGGACAAACCTCCACACATGTTTCATCACCCACACAAGTTTCCTTATCTACCCGGACTTTCATGTTTTCTCCTCCTTTCTATCCCACTCGCCAAAATATGGTATGTAAGATGGCACTTGTGTTCAAAGATGTCAACAAATTTTTTTCACAGAAAAAGCATCCTAAGGAGGATGGAAGAGCTTATTTCTTAGGGGCTCAAGAAAAACCAGAGGAGAAACCTGGAAAATTTATGAGGCCTATGATGATGATCGGTTTCAATGGCTCCCTGTTAGGGAAAGGTCTAATTGGGACGGGGCAAAAAAAAGCCCTTCCTTAGAAAAGGAAGGGCTTGACCATAAAAATGAAACGCTTATTATTATTGGATCGTGACGTTGACTCTGTCGTCCCAGCCCTTGATCGGCGCGAAGATTCTGAGAAGACCGCTGTCATATTTGGCCTCTGTTTTTTCAGGCACCACTTCATGGGCTAAGTTAAAGCAACCCGAATATTCTGTGTCTTCGCCCCGAGGCGCTGAAATGCAAAAACTATCTCCTCTCATCTCGAGGGAGATATCTTTTTTATCGACACCCGGAAGTTCCATATCGATTTTGAGGCGTCCGCCCTGGTCGTCATGAGAAAAGCAGGCGCATGGCGTTACTCTTATTCTGTTGTCCATAAAAACACCTCCTCTCTTTGTTTAAAGATAATCATGGAGCTTTGAAAATTCAAGATGAACGGAAAGGGAATTTATGATATAAAAATAGTTAATGACCCTCCTGCGGTAGGCAGGGATAAGGGAAACCTTTTTAAGGAGGTCAACATATGGAATGGCTAAAGGGCTTCGGTGTTTTGTTCGGAAGAATTCTTGTCGTATTAATTTTTCTTCAGTCGGGGATGGGAAAGATTGAGGATTTCCAAGGAACGGCAAAGTACATGGCCAGTCATGGCATTGTGCCTTATACCAATTTCTTCCTTGTCGGTGCGATCTTTTTTGAACTGGTTGGCGTCATCACGTTGGTATTGGGGTATTATGCCCGGTTTGGGGCAATGCTGCTCCTCATTTTCTTAATTCCTACCACAATCATCTTTCATACCAATTTTGCCGAACAAGGCCAGATGATTCACTTCATGAAGAATGTGAGCATGTTTGGGGGGCTTCTGGTCCTTCTCGCCGTGGGAGCGGGCCGATTCAGTTTGGATTACTTTTTCAGGAGAGGAAAGAAATAGGATGGGTGGGAAGCGTCTGGGAGTCTGGTGGAAGGCCTTTCGGTTTCATTTCACCTCAGCCAGTTTTATGCCCGGAATACTGGGTGGGATGATTGCCTGGACCACTGATGGAAAATTCCTTCCGGGATATTTCCTTCTGGTGATGCTCGGACTTCTCCTGAACCACATGGCTTTGAACATGACGGATGATTATTATGATTTCCGCCATTTGGTGGATGTCTTTGCCACCAACGGGAAGAATCCTTATACGGGAGGGAGTGGGCTTCTCTCTTCAGGTTTGATTCAACCTCATCAGATGCGCAATGTTTTTATCACTTTTTACATCATCGCCATCGGGATCGGTGTTTTTCTGGGTATCCAGAGAGGAGCCTTTATCCTTCTTCTTTTGGGCATTGGTTTTTTCTGCGCCTATTTCTACACGGCCCCGCCCATTCGATTTGGTTATCGTGGGCTGGGCGAACTGGCACAGCTTCTCTGTTTTGGTCCAGGCATTGGCATTGGGGCTTATTATGTCCAGGCTCAAAGAATTTCGTGGGAGGTTTTCTGGGGGACACTTCCCTTTGGGATCATGCTGTTTTCAATGATTACCATCAATGAGATTCCTGATTATTTCG
>Ga0299912_10004168_pt1 | contig 11810 bp, 10 predicted proteins | sample RVTome_2_FD_207667 | JGI IMG/M metagenome (GOLD analysis project Ga0299912, IMG submission 207667) | Soil microbial communities from uranium-contaminated site in the Upper Colorado River Basin, Wyoming, United States - RVT95D214 (version 2) ... | reverse complement strand
AGGATCGTTCTGCTCGGATGAGTCTCCGTTCGGGGTCCCGCGAAGCTGTGACTATCCTCCGCTGACGGGAGGCAGGAAAGAGACCTCGTCTCCGTCCCTGAGGATCTTGCCCGGAGGACCATACTCCTTGTTCACTGAGAGGATTATGTGATCACGGAACCGTCCCATCGGCGGGAATCTGCGCACATACTCGTCGAGAAGCATCTGGACCGTCATGCCATCCTTGATCTCCAGATTCTCCTCTTTCGCGCCGACGATATCTCTGAAAGCGGCGAAGAGTGTGACCTTTATTCTCACGCATAGACCCCTTGATCTGATGAACAGTAGATGTCGTACCGATATTCAAATCATTTGCTGGAAGCATCTGAGATCCGGGAGGACGATGGTCTCTGGACGAGGAAGCACAGGCTGACAAGGAACATCACGATGGAACGCGCCTCTGGGAATCATCGTATCATCTGGACACATCGTCAGATAACAAACCTGATAACATATGTGATGCTCGTTTCCTGTGGAACCTGGATTTCCACTGCGAGTCTGTTATCAGGTCTAGTGCGAAAACCTACTTATGCGATATATCCCGTTCGCGGCTTGCACGCAGTAGCAAAGCTTTTCACCCCGCAGACGCCAAGCGGGGATGAGAGGGACAGAATTGGCTTCTACGGAGAGGATTCGGGGGCATGCTATCGATGTTGCAGCGTGCATTGGGCTTCGGAGTAGCTTGATTAGAGTCTTAGGATCATAGAGGGGGAGCAATGTCGTCTGCGTCGGGTCAAGCAAGAGGAGGCGCTGTCGCCGCCAACCACAATCGTGCGGCACTGCATGGATGGGCGCTCGAGCCCCAGATAACCGCGAATGCCAAAGTGGTGCTTGAACGCAGGTATCTCAGGAAGAACGACGATGGGAAGCCGGTAGAGACTCCCAGGGAGTTGTTCGAGCGTGTCGCAAGGGGAATAGCCCTCGCCGAGAAGGGCTACGGGAAGACCGACGCAGATGTAGACAAGACTGCCGAGAGATTTTACGAGATGATGGCTCGACTTGAATTCATGCCGAACAGCCCTACACTCATGAACGCAGGAAGGGAGCTCGGCCAACTGTCTGCCTGCTTCGTGCTTCCGATTGGCGATTCGATGGAAGAGATATTCGACGCCATCAAGTACACTGCTCTAATCCACAAGTGCCTCGTTCCGGACACGCTCGTCATGACCGATTCCGGTTGCCGGAAGCTCGGGACGATCGAGTCTGGCATGTGGATCGAAACCCACGAGGGCATGGACATAGTGCGTTCAAAGCACGAGAATGGCGTCCAGGAGGTATTCACAGTCGAGACTTCTGAGGGTCACAAGATCACAGGAACCGCCCTACACAGAATCATGACCCTGTCACCGGAGGGCGAGCTCGTCTGGCAGAAGATTGGACAGCTGACTCCAGGTGCGAAACTGATCATGAAGCTCGGGGGATGGCTTGGCGGAACCGAAGATGCCGTCCCGCACGACCTGTCGGAGTTCGCTGAGTCGGGAGTCGATATGAGGCTCATAGGCGCCGATGAAAAGGCTCTCTGCGCATTTCTGAGAAGGGCTTTCGGCGAACGGGGTTGGATATCTCCGGCCGGTGTTGTGAACATCGAGCTCGATTCGGAGGGACTCGCATCCGAAATGCAGACAATCCTGTTCTATCTCGGCATCCCTACGACGAGGGAGAACACGAGGTTGACGGTCTGCACCCGCTCCGGCTTCATGACCTTCAAGGACAAAGTGGGATTCGACTCCTTGATCCTGGCGAAGCGTCTTGAGGAAGTGGCGCCGGAAGCAATGATGGAGGAGCTCAGGGCCGCGGGAACCATGCACCAAGAGCCCGACAACAAAGGACATTACATCGTGACAGTACAGACAGTCCTGCCCGCTGGGAAGCAGAAGGTCGTCGACCTCACGATACCGCAGCGGCACGCATACTTGGCGAATGGGTTCGTGTCTCACAACAGCGGAGGAGGAACTGGATTCAGCTTCTCGAGGTTGAGACCTGCGAGCGACTCAGTCAAGAGCACGGCTGGGGTCTCGAGCGGGCCCATCTCGTTCATGGAGGTGTTCAACGCCGCGACGGAGACCATCAAGCAAGGAGGGACTCGCCGAGGGGCGAACATGGGCATACTCCGCGTAGACCACCCCGACATCCTCGAATTCATAGCGTGCAAGCGAGACGGCACGAAACTGACCAATTTCAACATCTCCGTGGCTCTGACGGATAAGTTCATGGAAGCCCTCAAGGCGGGTGAGGAGTACGACCTGATAAACCCGAGGACAAAACAGCCAATCAGGAAACTACAGGCCAGGAAAGTATTCGACATGATCGTCAACATGGCCTGGAGGAACGGCGAGCCAGGCACGATCTTCCTTGACCGGATCAACAGAGACAACCCTACTCCTAAGGTCGGGGAGATCGAGAGCACCAACCCATGCGGCGAGCAACCTCTGCTGCCCTACGAATCGTGCAACCTGGGATCAATCAATCTGGCGAAAATGCTGACGCACAAGGACGGTCGACAGGTATTCGACTGGGCGAGACTGGGCGAGACGGTCCACTTGTCTGTCAGGTTCCTCGACAATGTCATAGATGTCAACAAGTACCCGCTCAAGCAGATCGAAGAGATGACTAAGGCCAACCGGAAGATCGGGCTTGGAATCATGGGCTTCGCGGACATGCTCCTGAGGCTCGGCATACCCTATGACAGCGATGAGGCGATCGGGCTCGGCCGCGACATAATGAAGTTCATCAACGAAGAGGGACACAAGGCCTCGGTGACACTGGCGGAGGAGCGCGGGAGCTTCCCCAACTTCGAGGACAGCACTCTCGCGGGCAAGAACAAGCACATCAGAAACGCAACGGTCACGACGATAGCCCCGACGGGGACCATAAGCATCATCTCTGGCGTCTCAAGCGGCATCGAACCGATATTCGCGGTCGCGTATGTCCGCAACGTGATGGACAAGGACATCCTGCCCGAGGTGAACCCGATCTTCGAGGAGGCCGCAAAAGACAGGGGCTTCTACACAGACGACTTGATGAAGGAGATAGCATCGAAGGGCACCTTGAAGGACCTGAAGATGGTCCCCGAGGACGTGCGGAGGCTCTTCGTCACGGCGCTGGACATATCGCCTCAATGGCACATAAGAATGCAGGCGGCATTCCAGGAATACACCGACAACGCAGTCTCGAAGACCGTCAACTTCCCGAAGGACGCCACGCCAAAGGATGTCGAGGACGTCTATCTGATGGCCTACAACCTGGGATGCAAGGGTGTCACTGTCTACAGATATGGAAGCCGCGAGGACCAGGTCCTTAGCGTCGGCGAGGAGCACAAGACGGCTGAGGAGATCAGCGCCGAGGAGGAGGCCTCTAGGCTCCCGCGGGCAAGACCGTATGTCACGCGCGGCTCGACCCAGAGGCTCGAGACCGGTTGCGGTCACCTGTATGTCACGATAAACGAGGATGAGAGAGGGCTGTGCGAGGTGTTCACACAGATGGGCAAGTCCGGTGGATGCACGGCCTCGCAGGCGGAGGCAGTGGGCAGGCTGATATCGCTCGCGCTCAGGTCAGGGATAGAGCCAGAGGCGATAGTGAAGCAGCTCAAGGGGATTCGCTGCCCCACTCCGCTGTGGCAGCCAGGAGGGATGGTGCTCTCGTGCAGCGACGCTGTGGCGAAGGCCCTCGAACGATTCTCAAAGGACAGGTCCCTGGCGGCCGAGAATGTCGAGGGAGAGGCTCCAGCACCTTTGGCGGGCGCTCCGGCAAAGCAGAACTACGTGGGCAAGGGGGACGTATGCCCCGAGTGTCCAGAATGCGGAAGCATGGTGGAATATGTCGAGGGATGCGTTGTTTGCAGGACCTGCGGCTTCTCCAAATGCTGGTGATGGGAAGAAAGAGGGATCTAGGAATGCCTTCGGCCCCCAGGGGTGCGGGGCCGAGGCAGGTTTTTGACTCTCCGCATCAGGAAGGATTTTCTGGGCGGACGCCGGTTCAGGTGCACCCGAAGGGTGGAAAGGATGAAGGTTCTGGCGATAAATGGGAGCCCGAGAAAGAACGGGAACACGCAGCTGATGATCGAGGAGGTGGCGAAGCCCCTCAGGCGCGCGAGAATCGAAGTGGAGTCCGTGTCCGTCAGGGATTATGAAATCAGGCCGTGCAACGCCTGCGAGGTCTGCTACGGGAAGCCCTGGCACTGCCCGATAAAGGACGACGCTCTTGAGATTCTGAGAAGAATGGCCGATGCTGATGGTCATATCGTAGCGTCGCCCGTGTACGGCGCTGGCGTCACGGCACAACTCAAGGCACTGCTAGACAGGAGCGTCATCGCCTGCATGAACCAGGACTTCAAAGACAAAGTGGGCGGTGCTATCGCCGTCGGGGCGGATTCCCATGGAGGTCAGGAGCTCACCATCCTCCAAATCACGTCGTCATTCGCGTTCCACGGGATGATTGTGGCCATACCCAGGATAGGGCTGTTCGGCGCCATGGGGACGGCGAATGGCAGAGGTGATATCAAGAAGGACAAGAATGGCCTCCAGAGCGCCAAGGATTTGGGAGAGCGCATGGCAGAGCTTCTGAAGAGGTGACCTGGCTTGACCTGCTTCGTCGGGCACCTGAAGAAGAAAGGTTACTTCGACGAAATCGGGGTCGTGGTGACAAAAGAGAATGCCAAATCAATCGAGGAGGAGATCGCGAGGACCGTGGGCCACACGGGCGAGCACTGCCCAGCGATCTGGAAAGAGACCAAGGCCTGGCTTGCGGACTCGAAGAAGAAGGCGGTCCTCGACAGGAACCTCAAGAAGAGATTCGCATCAAAACCAGGAGCGTAGCCTACACGCAGTGGTATGTGATGTCATCCAAGAGGACAATCCAAATTCGTGTGCGGCCGGATGTCGTTTCACTCGAGCCTGGAGACCGATGCGGGGATGGCGATTGAGCATACCGCGGTCCGACAGCTCAGAGGGGGGACTTTCGGCGCACCCACGATAAAACGAATATACCTACCGTTGCCGATAACCCGAAGAGATGGACGAGTCGCAAGGGAGCGAAAGGCCATGGGGTCCAAACAACTGATCTCGGAGCTGAAGCCGGGAGACAAAGTCGACAGCTACTTCTCAGTGAACTACAGAAAGCCAGTGACCGAGTACAAGTACGGCTTCATGTTCGAGTTCAGGGTCGCGGACAAGTCCGGGCAGATAACGATCAAGTACTGGGGAGGACAGGACGCGGACAGCGTGCAGAAGCAGTTCGATTCGTTCGATAGAGAGCAGGTCGTGAAGGTCAAGGGAGAGGCGCAGGAGTACAAAGGACAGATAGAGATCTCAATCAGCGAGAAGAACGGCGGAACGCTGGTGAGAGTGGCGGAGGGCGAATACGACCTCAAGCAACTCATCAAATCCTACGAGAATGTCGTGGAGATGAGAGCGACAATCAAGAAGCTCGTCTCCGAAGTACGGGACTCCAGCCTGAGGAGACTCCTGGACGCCTTCTTCGAGGATGAGCAGTTCATGAACGCATTCTCGGACGCACCTGCTTCGATAACCTTGCACTCGGCCGCGGTCGGAGGGCTTCTTCACCATACGATCAACGTGGCGGAGATATGCACCAGAATAACCGAGCTCCACCCAGAGCTCGATAAGGATCTAGTCCTCACCGGCGCTCTCCTGCATGACATCGGCAAGGTCCAGAGCTTCAAGGTCACGAGCAACATCAGTCAGACCGAGCACGGGAATCTCCTTGGCCATATCATCCTAGGAGACCAGGAGCTCATGGCGAGGATCGCCAAGATCGAGGACTTCCCCGAACTCGCAGCCTCGAAGCTAAGACACATACTCCTCTCGCACCACGGCAAGAAGGAATGGGGTTCGCCCGTAGAGCCCATGTTCCCCGAAGCGCTCGCAGTCCACGAAGCCGACGACATCGATGCGAAGCTCGACAACATGATCACCAAGCGCGAGGATGCGGTCACTGAGGACGATTGGATCTGGGACGCGAGACACAACCGCTTGATCTACCTGAAGTGAAGACATACCAATGCACATATCTGAGCGATGCCAGTTGCTCTCCGGCACATAATCATACATTACTGCTCGAAAGAGATATATAGTGTACGTTATTTCGGGTATCTAGAGTGTGATCCAAGTGCAGCCCGTGAGAACAGAACTGACACCGAACGAGATGCCAAGGAAATGGTACAACATACTGCCTGACCTTCCGGAGCCATTGGCTCCTCCATTGAACCCGGCGACCAAGAAGCCCATCTCGCCGACGGACTTCGAGGCGCTCTTCCCCAAGGCGCTGATCGCCCAGGAGATGTCCGCTGATCACTACATCGACATCCCGGATGAAGTCCTGCAGGGGTACATGATGGTCAACAGGCCAAGCCCGCTTCAGAGAGCGATCGGCCTCGAGAAGGCCCTCAAGACGCCAGCGAAGATCTACTTCAAGAGAGAGGATCTCAGCCCCGCCGGGAGCCACAAGACCAACACTTCCATAGCCCAAGCATACTACAACATGAAGCAAGGCGTCGAGAACCTGGCCACGGAGACAGGTGCAGGACAGTGGGGGACCGCACTCAGCCTCGCATGCAACCACTTCGGCCTAGGCTGCAAGGTGTTCATGGTTCGCGCGTCATACGACCAGAAGCCGTACAGACGCGAGATGATGAGGGTTTATGGAGCCGAGGTCTTCCCGTCACCGAGCAACCTGACCGAGTTCGGCAAGAAGATGCTCGCCCAGGATCCGAAGCATCCAGGTTCCCTCGGGATTGCGATCAGCGAGGCGATGGAGACGGCGGTCAAGGGGGGCAACACGAAGTACAGCCTCGGAAGCGTCTTGAACCACGTCATGCTCCATCAGACGATCATAGGCGAGGAGACGCTATTGCAGTTCAAGAAGCTCGACGAGGAGCCCGACTACATGGTCGGCTGCGTAGGTGGCGGTTCTAACTTCGCAGGGTTCACGTTCCCTGCAATAGGCCAGAAGTTGAAGAAGAAGATGAAAACGGAGTTCATCGCCGTCGAACCCACTGTGGTCCCGAGCTTGACAGGCGGGAAGTACGAATACGACTTCGGAGACACTGCCGGCATGACCCCTCTGCTCCTGATGTACACGCTTGGACACAGCTTCGTGCCCTCTCCCATCCACGCGGGTGGACTGAGGTACCACGGTGCTGCGCCGACTGTGAGCCAACTCGTGAACAAGAAAGTGGTCAAGCCAGTTGCGTACGAGCAGAAGGAGGTCTTCAGCGCCGCCATGATGTTCGCGAGGGCCGAGGGCATAATCCCCGCGCCCGAGACGAGCCACGCGATCAAGGCCGTGATAGACCTAGCTCTCGAGGCCAAGAAGAAGAACGAGAAGAAGATAATAGCGATGAACTTCTCGGGACATGGCCTGTTGGACCTGGGAGGATACCAGCAATACCTTGACGGAAAAATGACCTAGGCTCAGGCGAAATAGCCGTCCTGGGTCTCCCTCAGGCTCCTGTATGCAGCCCTGTACTCCGGACGCTCCAAGAGAACCTTCACGCTTCTCTCGAGCTCTAAGTCGAGGTGGTCCTGTCTTGACGCGTAGTACTCCCGTCTGAGGAGATCGGAGATGTCGGACGAGTACTGCTGCATCCCGAACATGATGACCGAGTACGCCGAAGGAGTCCTCGATATCACGTTTAAGGGAGTGGGGGCGCCTCCTTTGATGACGTCGAGCAGATCTGGTGAAGGCCCTCCGACCTCCCGAGCGACGGCAGCCATCTTCTTTGGAGCGATCTCCACAGACTTGATCTGGAAGACCTTCTCGTCGGTGAAGATGAACGTGTCGTACTCAGAAGTCACATGGTTCCTACCCGAAAGCGCACGCCATTCCTGTTTTCTCTCGCTCGTGTCGTAGCGTCCCTTCAGGTAGACCATGAACTCGTCTATGCCGTGGAATTCCATACCATCTCAGACGAGTAGTCGAACTCCGCCATTAACCTTTCGGAAGTCTCTCTTCGATCAATGCGACAATCATTTGTAGCTCTCGCCCGTGATGCGTTCGAGCATGTCTATGTAGAGTTCCGAGATCTCCTTGATCTTCGTCTCCGGAAGAGACGGTATCTTGGGTTCCGCCTTGCCCATCTTCCTTGCTTCCATCAGCTTGTCGTAGTAGCCCAGCTGCCTGTAGTGTTGCCTGACATTCTCCTTGCTGAGCTCGGTGAACTGTCCCTTGGAGTAGCTCTCCCAGTCCCACCACCGATCCTCATCAGCAGTGCCGAAGGAGTCGACGATCATCAGCTTCCTCTCTTCGTCGAATGCGTACTCCTTCTTGCCGTCAACGTGGATGAGGTCCCTCTTCTCGACTTCCTCAGCGATCTTCTCGTCAATCCTCAGCGCAGAATTGACGATGGAGTCGTATTCGCTCGCACTCAGCCCCGCCATCTTGACAGCCTCTTTCTTCGTGAGAAACCGGTCGACGCTCTCCAGTTTCGTCGTGAACTCCAGGAAGGGCTCAGGAAGTTTGTCTCCATACTTGACTTCCTTTGTCGCCTTGAACCCCAGCTTGACTGGCTTGACCTCGCCGTTCCGGATCCTGTCCCACAACGAGCCAGCGACATAGTGTCGGGAGATCACTTCGAGAGGGATCAGGTAGTTCGTCGATTTCCTGTTGATCTTCGCGTACTCGAGGATATCGACCTTCTGAACTCTCATCCTGTTCGGAGGAATCAGCTCTCTGAAGTGCGATTTGATTCCGCAGGACCTAGCGACCTGGAACCAAAATGCGCTAGATCTGCAGAGAGTCTCGCCCTTGTGCGGGATGAGCGACGGGATGATCTTGTCAAAGACGGATATCTTGTCGGAGAACACGAACTCTAGCGAGTGGGCTGAGACCTCGTAAACGTCTTTGACTTTTCCCTGACGAATCAGTTTCATGGCGTCAGTCGGTTCGTAAACGATATTTGCTCTTAATGTTTTGGGTCTTGGCGGCCACTGCTGATTTCACACCTGTTCCTCAGGAGAGCATCCCACTTTGGGCTGGTAACCTCAAAATCATTAAGCTACGAGCAACTGCTAAACCGATACGGCAGAGGATGGCAAGATGGCCATGAATCTGGCGAGACACTTTTCCGAAAGAACCAAGGAGATGCGCGCCTCCGAGGTCAGGGAATTGCTGAAGCTGCTGCAGGTCCCAGACATGATTTCATTTGCCGGAGGCTTCCCGGATCCAGAGTCGTTTCCGACCGACCTCATCCGGGAGATCCTTGTCGATGTTCTCAAGAAGGACGGAGCGCAGGCGCTCCAGTACGGGATCACGGAGGGATACGCCCCCCTCAGAGAAAGCGTCGCGGAGCGGATGAAGAAGAGAGGCATGGACGTATCGAAAGAGAACGTGCTCATCGTGAGTGGATCGCAGCAAGCAATCGATTTGATGGGCAAGATATTCATCGACCCGAAGGACACGATCGTGATCTCGGCTCCAACATATCTCGCTGCACTGACGAACTGGGCGATCATGCAGGCGACCTTCGAGTCCGTCCCGATCGATCACGACAACATGCGAATGGACATATTCGAAGAGAAGGTGAAGAGGCTGAGCAAGAGAGCCAATCCTCCTGAAATTGTCTATGTCCTGCCCAATTTCCAGAATCCTGCTGGCGTCACGATGCCGGAGAAGAACAGGAAGAGGCTGGTCGACCTGGCTTCCGAGTACGACTTCATCGTGCTCGAGGATGATCCTTACGGGGACCTCCGATATGAAGGAGACCCGATCCCTCCGCTGAAACACTGGGACGATGAGGGAAGGGTCGTCTACATCAGCACGTTCTCGAAGATACTCGCTCCTGGTCTACGGGTTGGATGGGTCGTCGCCGACCCTGAGATACTGAAGAAGCTGATAATCGCAAAACAGTCCGCCGACGTATGCACGAACGTCCTCGGACAGAGGATAGCTCATGAGTACATCGTCAGGGGCCACATCGATCCGCAGATCGAGAGGATCAAACAGCTGTACAAGCGCAAGATGCGACTTATGCTTTCTGGCATGGACGAGTTCATGCCTGAAGGGATCGAATGGACAAAACCTGAAGGCGGCATGTTCCTCTGGGTGACCCTCCCCGAGCAGATGGATTCAGCTGAGCTTCTCCAGAAGGCGTTGAGGAAGAGAGTGGCTTTCGTCACAGGGAAGGCGTTCTTCGCAGACCCGAAGGATGGCACCAACAGTCTGAGATTGAACTTCACGCATCCTTCGGACACCATGATAACCGAAGGACTTCGGAGACTCGGCTCGGTACTGAACCAGGAGATCGTCTCCAAGTGGGACAAGTCAAAGGATACGGAAGAGCGCAGGGTGGAGGATGCCGTCCGCCGCTCTCTCCTTGGCAAGTCCTAGAAGATCTCCGCACCCGCGTGCACGACTATGCCTTTCTCTGTGATCGAGTATGGCTTGACGCGCCTGGAATGGTTGGTCCGCCTCATCTTCAGGATCCTTACCGTCAACTGGACCTCGCCGCCCTCTTTGCTCTCATCAGACTGAAGGAGCAGGACGCCATCAGCCGTGTACTCCGCCAGGCCGTCTCTGGATGACCTAGGGTTCTCATCCTTGACCTCGGCTGTCAATAGGACTGTCGCTCCGGTGCTGCGCAGAAGCTGACACAGATTGAAGAGGTTGGACCGGCGCTCGTTCTCGTCAGTGAACATCATGTTGAGCAGGGAAACGGAATCGAGCACGACCCTCTTGGCGCCGAAGGTCTTGATGAACTTGGGGAGCTCGCTCTTGATGCGGACAATGGTGGTCTTCGCATCTGACGGTTCGAGTTTGAATAGTCCGAGCTTCTTCTTGTCAATAGCGCCTGAGAGATCCCAGCCGAACGAAGACGCGTTCTTGGTGATGGAGTCCTTGTCTTCTTCGAGCGAGATGAATATGCAGGGCTCCTCGTGCTTCAAGCCCTCGACTATGAACTGAAGACCCAGTGTTGTCTTGCCCGTCCCGAAGGATCCCATCACAACCACGATATGGTTCTCAGGCAGCCCGCCCTGAAGCATCTCGTCCAGACCATCGATTCCTGTCCTAACCCTGTTCACTGCCATAGGATCATCCCACCCGTTCGGTGTTTATCACGACGAAACCACTCTGAGATGTAATGAGCGTGGCGAAGCGCGCTATCCTCTCTTGGTCAAGATGCGGCAGAACGCTCATGAATTTCTCCACATAGAGGTACCGCTGACGTTTGGACGTGTGATGGAACTTCGCCCATTCGAACTTGAACACGCCATCAACGCTGTCGATTATCATCTGCTGGCGTTTCCTGTCGAGTATCTCATCAGTCAAGACAAGATAGAACACGGCATTCCACTTCTTGGCCATTCGCTGGATTCCTTTCAGCAATGCGATGACGTCCTGGAACGGGATCGTCTCGGAGACCACAAGGTCCGTCAGAGAATCCATGATCACCATGCTTTTCGGCGCGTTCACGTCCAGGAAGTCGACGAGAGATTCAAGGAGCCCATCCTTCTTCTTGTCCGAGAAGATGCCTTGGGTCTCCTCTGAATCTAGCCAAGATGTGGGAACGACGGTGTGCATGAAGTAGTCCTTCGAGAAGTCCTTGAACAGCAGATTCGTCTTGAGAGACTCATAGAAATCCTTGTTGAATGAGAGCCTAACGTCCTGCAGGATGTCGTTCCTAGATCGTGAGAAGGTGATGTAACACATCTTGTCTGGGAGGACTCCGTTCTTCCCAGCATCTCCGAGCATGAATGTCCTTGTATCTGGGAACTCCTTCACGATACCGATTTTCGCTGCTGATGTGAGGGCGAACT
>Ga0299912_10004166_pt1 | contig 11815 bp, 9 predicted proteins | sample RVTome_2_FD_207667 | JGI IMG/M metagenome (GOLD analysis project Ga0299912, IMG submission 207667) | Soil microbial communities from uranium-contaminated site in the Upper Colorado River Basin, Wyoming, United States - RVT95D214 (version 2) ... | reverse complement strand
AAATGGAAGGCCGGAACCACGAAGTGCTCAGCGAAGCTAATCCAGATATTTGAATACCAATGGTTTCTGGATTCCTGATCCCCGCCTGCTCCCGATAAATCGGGATGTGGCGGGCAGGTTTGCTCCGCTACGTCAGGAATGTCAAAAACATAGTTGTGCAACAGGCACACGGTGCATAATGCATGCCTGGGTTGGAAGCTTGCTATTATGAATCTCTGAGTACCAGTATCATTGCGTTTGAAGAAGCATGGTTTTTTGCTGCCTGGCTAACAAAATCAGCATAAACACCAGGCTGATAAGGAAAAATGTAATAATGGCCAATACCGAATAACGCATACTGCCCGTAATAGCTTCAATAATTCCAAAACTGAATGTACCACCAACCGTTGCGATCTTTTCCATGACATCGTAAAAGCTGAAAAATGAGGTATGGTTAAGGGTTTCAGGAAGCATTTTTGAATAAGTCGATCGTGCCAGAGCCTGAGTGCCTCCCATAACAATACCAACAAAAAAGGCAACAAAGATAAATCCAATAGCATTGCGGATGAGGTAAGCACCGATACAGATCAAAATCCAGCAAACAATACTGATGATTAACGTTTTAACATTACCAATCCGGCCCGAAATGCGGGCAAAGGACCAGGCGCCAAACATACCAACCAACTGAATTAGTATAATAGTAGGAATCAGTACACTCTCTTTCAGACCCAATTCCTTAGTAGCATAAGTTGCTGCCATAAACATAACGGTGAGCAATCCCATCGTCATAAAGAAGAATCCAAACAGGTAAATTTTCAATTGATCCGTTTTCATTACCTGGTTGAAAATATTGCGTAACTCACGGTATCCCTTTGCAATAATATTCACTCCTTTTTCCCGCTTTCCAAAGGTATATTTTGGAAGTCTTCTGAACGTGATCTGAGAGAAACCGATCCACCAGATAAACACACCAAGAAACGCAAGTCGGGCTGGTAGAGTTTTATCTGTTATTCCGAAGAATCCGGGGAACAGGACAAATATGAGATTAATAAGGAGAAGGGTGACACCACCGAGATAACCCAGTGAATAACCTCTTGCACTGAGCTTGTCCTGATCGGCCGGTTCGGCAATAACGGGCAGGAAGGAATTATAAAACACCAGGCTGCCTCCATAGCCAATAGTCCCCAGTGTAAATGCAATTAATCCGAGTTCAATGGTATTGCTGTTAAAGAAGAAAAGCATTCCACAGGAAAAGGAACCGATCAAGGTGAAAATCATCATGAACCTCTTTCTAAGTCCTGTATAATCAGCGATCGAAGAAAAAAGCGGTGAAAACAGCGCAACAATCAGGTAGGATATGGCAATTGCCCATGAATAAAATACGGTATTGATACCCTTGATCCCAAAGAAACTAATGGTATCAATATCACCGTGCCGTGTTATTGAGTTATAATAAATAGGAAAAATGGTAGAACCAATTGTGAGCTGGTAAACCGAATTGGCCCAGTCGTAAATGACCCACCCCCTGGTTACTTTTTTATCACCCTTGGGGATTGGCCGTACTTGTGATAATTTTATCAATAATAAAGATCATTGGTAAATATCAGCTAATATAATAAAAACCCGCTTATCTGTATTTTTAACTTGTTTACAGTCAATAATTATTTGAGATTTATTAATTTATATGGCGCTTACTGTCGTTGAATAGTTTGCTGAAAATTCAGACAATATGAAAATAAACAGGCAGGATTTTGAACCACCCATAGCAGTAAGGGAATGGGGATGGCGTTATCACCATATTGGAATTCCTACGAATAATCCAATACCGGGTGAGAGATATTTGCCACAGTTTAAATTGTACATTAGTGGATTCAGTGAAAGTCCATATGGAATTGAATGGATGCGATTTGAAATCGATAGTCCTGTTCATGATATGATCAAAACAATACCTCACATAGCATTTGAAGTAGATGATCTGGATTTCGAGTTAACAAAACATAAATTAAAGATTATCACAGAACCTAATTCCCCCGGAGAAACAACAAGAGTAGCCATGATTGAACATAACGGAGCACCAGTCGAGTTGATTGAGTTTAACAGGAAAAAGAAATAAGGAAACACATGACTCAGTTATATATTCAACACTCATTTGGAAAATTATAAGAATATGAAAGATACCTTACGATATATTTTAGGTTATTGTATTGGATTTTTGATTTTTGTTGTATTGATTCCGTACGGATTGTTCGAATTGTCTCAAATCGATCCAATAATTAAAATCAAATGGCCGGATTATTTAATAATTCGTGTTATTCTTTCACTTCCGTTTTTTATCGTCGGTTTGCTTTTTATGATCTGGTCGAATCTTTACTTATTTTTTATAGGGAAAGGCGGACCCACCGACGGATTTAACATCGCAATTACTCCCAGAACAAAAAAACTGGTTGTAACCGGGCCATACCGTTACTGCAGAAATCCAATGGTATTTGGCGCATTTTGTTTGTATTTTTCTCTCGGATTTTTCATGCTTTCATTACTCTGTTTGATTGTCTTGATGGTATTCATCCTGCTGATCATTCTTTATTTAAGGAAGACGGAAGAGAAAAGATTAGTAAAAGATTTTGGTAATGAATTCATCGAGTATAAACGTAAGGTACCTATGCTTTTTCCAAGAATACTGACAAACAAATAGAAATTGTAATGCGAATGCCGGAAATATCGAAATACTTTAACATGGATGATAGCATAATTAAATGGTTATTAGAAAGTGATCCATGGACTGAATATCGGACACGAATAGATATACTGGGGCAAGCAGTTGATGACTCCGATGTTACCTCTGCCAGAAACAGAATGACAAGCCATCCTCAAGTCGTTTCATTGCTGAATGAGCTGAAGAATTGGCCGGGAGTCGTATTAAGCAGTCATAAAAGTGCGGGTCAGCTGTATCATAAACTATCTTTTTTGGCTGATCTTGGATTTTCCCAGAATGATGCAGGGATCCAAGTTATCATTGATAAGATTTTGGAACATGTTTCAGAAGAAGGTCCCTTACAGCTGCCAATGAATATACCGGTTCATTTCGGTGGGTCAGGGCAAGTGCAATATGCATGGGCGCTATGTGATGCGCCGATACTTGTATACTGTCTTTCAAAATTTGGTCTGGCAACTGACAACAAAATAAGTAAAGCTAAATTGTATCTGTTGAATTTATGTCGCGAAAACGGGTATCCATGTGCAGCATCAAAAGTATTAGGAAAGTTCAGGGGACCTGGGAGGAAGGATGATCCTTGTCCGTATGCGACTATGATTATGTTAAAACTTATGTCTGTAGCTGATGCTGATAAGAATAGCAGATATGCTGAACGGTCGATAGACACATTATTAAATTTGTGGGAACATAGCAAAACTAATCACCCGTATATGTTTTATATGGGAACGGACTTTCGAAAATTAAAAGCACCCTTGATCTGGTACGATATATTGCATGTTGCTGATATACTGTCAAATTTTACATATGCTATTACGGATGAAAGATTTATTAAAATTGTGTCATTGATTGAAACAAAAGCGAACAAACAAGGGCAATTCATACCGGAATCGGAATGGAAAGCATGGAAAGGATGGGATTTCGGGCAAAAAAAACTACCCTCGTCATGGTTGACATTCTTAGTTTACAGGATAATCAAGAGAATGAGAAAATAATAAGTTATCAAAACATATATCAATAGTTGTGATGAACTGAGACGAAGGAATATGAAAAACAAAAGGACTAACACATTCAATTAATGGATACATTAAAAGAGTTCTACGAAAAATACAGGATTCAGGAATTTTATAACTGGCAAAAGACAGCAACTGTTGATCCTGTTATACCATTCAGATCAGAGAAACATAAAAAATTATCGTTCGGGATAATTCCCGGATATAAGAATTACGATTTGTTTTATGAACGATATCTGAGTACAGTTACTATTTTAAAAGATCATAGGATCATCAAAGAAAATAGTAAAATATTGGATGTTGGTTCCGGGGAAGGTTTCTTTAAGTTTTTTTTCGATGCTATTTGTAAAGAAAAAATTGAATGGCACGGGATAGAAATATGGAAAGAACGAGCAGAATTCTGCAGACATATAGGATATCAGATCGATGAAGTAAACCTGGAAAAGGACAATATACCCTTTGAAGATGAACAGTTCGATATCGTATTAGCGTCCCATGTGATTGAGCATTTGCCTGACCCAATCAGAGTCGTTAAGGAGATGGGGAGGGTTTTAAAACGAAATGGAATTCTATTAGTCGCTACACCTACCAAACCACCTATTATTGCCGAAATTGATGCCTTTATTCACAATATGAGCAGAAAGAATGTCGGCGATACTCAACAAGCTTTTACACATAAAAAACTTGAACGACTCATTCTGAATGCTTTAAAGCTGTCGAGGGAATCCATAATTGATAAAAGGGGTTTTCGAATTATTTCGGGACGGAAAAAAATGCCTTTTGAAAACTGGAAATGGTTTTATCAGGTGTCGGTTTATTTGGGTAAAAAACTTTTATTTCTTGTGCCTGAGGTCAATATTATCGTAAGAAAAGAAAACTGATCTCGAAGCACTTATCAATACAAAACACAGAATCGGTTCCTGATATTGATCACGTACTGAATCATTATTGATTGTTATCAGGTTATTCCAACCAATATAAAATAAAATAATCTTTTTTTTAGAAAAATGTTTTGGCGCTTATATAGTAATAATTGAATTTCTTTTGAGAGAAATATCACCATTATCAGCCAATATTAAAAATGCATCAGGCCTTAATCTCTATAAGCATTGATTGTTTGAATCGTACCATCGGGCCTGCAAGTCAACTCGGTGAATTTTAAACATCTCAGGTGAGTTTTTCCTCCCGACAGAATACTGTCGTGGTAAAAAAGATACCATTTCCCCTTGAATTCAACAATTGAGTGGGGATTGGTCCATCCGATAACCGGATTTAAAACGACACACCGATATGTAAAAGGACTATAAGGTGAATCACCGGTGGCATAAGCAATGTAATGTGTATTGCCTGTGGAATAGGAATAATAATATTTGCCCTTGTATTTATGCATCCATGATGCTTCGAAGAAACGCTGATCATGATCGCCTGCGAGTAGTGGTTTCCTGTTTTTATCCATGATCGTAATTTCCTTTACTTCCTCATCAAAGCTCAGCATATTGTTACTCAGTCTGGCAACCCTTGGTCCCATTGCTGGTTCAGATTTTTCCGGTTCTGTCCCGTTCACATCGTAATAACCTTTTCGCCAGCGCTGAAGCTGACCGCCCCAAATACCTCCAAAGTACACATCCAAAACAGATAGCGTACCTATCACATTCAAAGTAAATTCTCCAGAAAGCTGAATCCATCCGGTGTCTGATGCAACGGCTCGGGCTACATTATAATAGCTTGTACCGCCATTATCCTGTTGTTAAAAGGATATAACAACCGTATCTCTTGGGGCGTTATCAAGCCTTACCCAGCCTGATCCCTTATTTGTTTTCCCATTTACCATTTTGCTAAATACTGACTGTTTAATCCCCTACCAGTTTTGTAATCTGTGGGTCGCTTTTGCGCTTCATGTACCACTGTGAACCGGTGATGAAACAGCTTCTATTGCATAGGTTCGATCGAACCAGCTGTCCCTTCCTCTTTCAAAGCCAAGGTTATCCAGGATATTTGAGTTGCCAAAAGAGCATTCTAATGGCATAAAATACAGAACAAAAACTAAGCTGCATAAATTTTACAGGGCGTGTTAATCCTCCTTACTTCATTAATATAGTTATATAAGACTTCAATTGCTGTGAATCTATTTTTGTAGTTTTCGTTTGCTTTTGAAGCTCTTTGATATATTGCATTACTATATGTGTTAATACTGCGCCTGGCCTGGGATAAGCGGCTACAATATAATGGGAACACGGAACCTGTTCTCCCTCCTCTTTTTCCAAGTCGGCCCTAAGGTTATCTGGGGTAATTAAAGAATTACCATACTCGAAAACAACCTTATCCATTGCTTTATATACTTCTTTACTCTCTTCAACCATGCCGTAATAATCTAGTAGCTGGGCAAAAACATAGTTTGACGTTGTATAGACGTCTTGTCCCTGTTCAGATTCAACTGCTTCTCCGTCCTCTGTCCGGCACATAGCCCAACCCATATATGTCCGGTTATTCTCATAAATTGTCTTAAGAATCTTTTTAGCCTTTTCCTCTGAAATAAAGGGTTCTTCACCTATTGCAATCAAATACCATAAAGCATCCAACTGGTTGGTCCATGTATCTGTATTTGTTTGCCCTGTTTTAGGATCGTAACAGGTGATATAATATTGCAATGTGCGACCCTTTTTGTTTTTCGTCTCTCTCCATAGTTTTTCAAAACTTTCCGAAGCTTTTTCAAACATATGCTGGTATTGTTTTTTGACAGACTCGTCTTTCATCATATCCGCCATCTTAATCATTGCCTGGACACCAGCCAGGAAAGTAGTGACATCATAGGCATCTACTCCAAATAAAGTTAAATTATCAAAAGTATTTTTAACTTCATTCGGGTTACCTTCAGGAACGCCATCTTTATCTATATCCAATGTCATTAAAAATTCAAGACCGAATTTTAGTGTTTCCCAATTTTTCTTCAGAAATTCCGTATTGCCAAGGAATTTAACGTTGCGCAGTACTCTTAATATAAGTTTTGGAAAAAGATCTACCCAGTAATTATTATTGTACCACGCATAATCACTGATATTGCGTAAGGGATGCCCTTTTGGCATAGCGCCTACATCATGCGCTACACTACCCTTAATCTTAAAAGCATCCCTTATCTGTGTCATCGACTCACCTTCGTATTCATCCGTATAGTCATAATAGTGTTTTCTGGCTTCAACAAAAGATGAGTGGAAATGGTAAAAGCGAGGTGTAGGATCTTCAGCCAGGATAGAATCTATAAACCGTTGGCAAAGCTCCAGTTCAATATTCGGGAATAAGACCAGCAATATCATGGAATACCAGTCGACATCCGATGGATTAATATAAGCATAGTCAATACATTCCAGGAACCTGGCTACATCATTGCCGTCCTTGTCTTCAGTCCAGATTGCAGCATTTGATAATGGAAAACTAAATTCGTTAAAAATTAATCGTGATAGTCTCAATGCACCTTCCTTATCGTCTTTATAGGAAGGACTTTGATGTATTTGATCAAATATCCTGCTTTGTATTGTTAAAGTCCGGTCAAGCCAGCCTGGATAACTCTTCAATGCAATTTTTGCCATTTCCTGGACCCTGGTTTCTTTATTCTTGAAATTCCTGATATAACTGCGATCAAATATTGTCCCGTCAATATAATGCTGTTGCGGGAAGTCTAATGCTATAACAAGCGGTATTGTAATAGATGCGTTCGGTTCAAGAGTAAAACAAAGACTAATGGCTGATCCATAATCTTGTTTATTAATAGGGGCTCTCTTTTCGTAAAAACTACCATCATCATTCAATAATAAATCCTGTTTAAGTCTGTTTAAGCAAAAATATGGCTGTGTATCTATGTTTACATTGTTCATTTCCGGCACAGCAATTACCATTTTGTCCTGGCATTCCTTGCTTCCCATTATAATCCCAACCATGCCTTCTGATTTAAAAGTTTCATGAATGTGGCCTTTTACGGGTGTTGCACATAAATAAGCTGTATCCTGATCAGTAGGCTTTAATTCTTTTTCCTGGAGATTTACCAAAGATGGTCTGGGTATTACCAATGTAATTTTCTGAACTTTATCAGAAATATTCTTTATTTCAAACTCCTCAACACTTATAGGCATCAGCATCTGATCATTTCCTGACAGGAATGGGGAAATTACTCTTCTCGTAACATAGATCTTTTCTAATTTATAGACTAATTCCGCCAAAGGTGTAGCTAAAGAGATTGAGATTTGGTTTTCAGATGTAGCGGGGTGATAATAATTTTTCAAGGCAGGTACATCATCTTGTCCTTCTACTATTTTGGGATCTCTTGCAGTTAGCATAACATGCTCGTCCCTCGAATCTTCTATATTAGGGTCTGCTGAGATACGGATAAATGGAGCTGAACCAAGCTGAATAGCATTTTGATTTAATAGGATCAATCTGCCGGCATCATTAAACCTATTGTATAAACCTTCAGGAGATATACCTATTGAGCATGTTGGAGCACCCTGAAGGGCAATTGTATGGGGGAATTGAAGAGTTTTTGACATTCCCTGAAAATGGACTGTCATTTTATTTTCTTTATAAATCTTACTTATTTGTGCCCCAGAAATTGTAAAAACATCGCTTATTTTTAAACTATGAGCTGCTTTTGGCATATATTTTTTCCTCCTTGAATTAATTAATTTTTGGTTTAATACTTTACAGAGTTGCTAAAATTCATAAGTCAGGGTATGATTTATTGTATATCAAATGTTTTCATTTTAATTTCTGATAATAGTCGAATCCTGACTTTTAAGATATAAAAAAGATTAATAAACATACCACCAAGACCTAAAGGAAACTAAGTGATCTTTGTGTTTTCAACGCCAGTCTGATACCTGGCGGAGTTTATCTTAAGATCCACCGATATTCAGGGGATGTTTCTTTTTTTGTTCTATCAACGTCTTTTCGGAAACTGATTGCTGTTCACCCAGATTAATCGGCAATTTGGTTTTTGGATCTTGCTTAATCGTCCCAAATAGCAAGTCGGTTGAAACTCTGATAGAATCAGGAGTTCCACTGAAATTGCAAATTACGGCATCGGCTTCTTTTGTAGTTCCCTCTACGTAAGGACAGTTGGTAACAACAACTACTGTATGTCCTGCTTCTTTTAACTTCTTTATAAGCAGTTGATTGTTACCAGTTTTAACAATACGTGCATAATAATTAGTCATAACCACAAGATCGGCCTGTTTTGCAAGTTGCAGACATTCTTCGAGTTCATCATCCAATGCAGAAAATCCGGTATCGGCTAATATCACGTTAGTAGAATGTCTTACCATTGCCTCGCAGAACATATGAGTATGATGATATGGATCTTTTCCAACAAACTCATAAGGAATGCGTTGTTCAATAACTAATATTTTTTTCTTCGGATCTAATGGCAGCAATTTCTTATTGTCACGCATTACTATCAGTGCCCTTTTGGCTATATCCCAAGAGAAATCTTTAATTTCTTTGCTGGTTGTAATTCTTAAGGTTTCTTTCGGATCTTTTTTACCGGCTGTTTCAAACAATCCTTGATCATACTTCATGTTTAATAGACGTCTTACGGATTGATCGATTCTTTCCTCAGTTAAGAAGCCATCTTCAACAGCCTGTTTAATTCCAAAGAAGCACTGCGATCTGGATTCGTCATCGGCTTTTAAGAGTATTGTATCGCACCCGGCCTTTATAGCCATTGCACAGGCCTGTGGGAGAGGCCATTTTTTCAGAATAGCGGCCATACCGATAGCGTCAGAAACAATAACGCCTTTAAAACCCAATTCGTTTCTTAAAAGTCCGGTTAATATCTTTTCTGAAAGTGTTGTTGGGTACTGATCATCATAAGCAGGATAAACGGAATGCCCGGTCATAATAGCTTTTACGCCAAAATCTATTGCTGCTTTGAAAGGTACCAGTTCAACTTGCCACATTCTCTCCTTCGACATACTTAAAATTTCAAGTACATCGTGAGCATCGGTAACTGAGTCGCCTCTGCCGGGGAAATGTTTACCTGTACAAGCTATACCACCTTCCTGCAGACCCTTAATTAAAGCAACTGCATGTTCAGCAGCCATTTTCGGGTCATCACTGAATGATCTTACACCGATTTCAGGGTTCTTGGGATTGATATTCACATCGCAAACCGGTGAATACATTTGTGTGATACCAATAGCACTAAGTTGTTTGGCTATTGTTAATCCAATTTTATAAGTTATGTTGGGATCTCCGATAGCTGCCATACCCATAGGGCCAGGGAATTGTCTGATTCCACCGGACATATAATCGTTCTTAAAATCGCCTTCGAAGTCAATAACCATATGAAGTGGAATCCCAGATGGTCTGGCCAGGGCAATTTTCTGGAGCTCGTTTAGAACATTTGTGTATTCTTCGGGTGTTATACTGACGCCAAAAGTTTTACCGTTAAAATAATTGTTTGCAATGGTAAAATAATCTTTTGGTTTTTTAAAGGTCTTATCTATCTGGGAATTTCCCCAATACAGATTTTTGCAAGTTTCAATCGCATACGGTTCCAAACACAGGCCACCGCAATGCAGTTTTGTGATTTGTTCGATTCCACTGGGCGACAACATTGTGCCACGCTGGGTAAATGTTAAAAGCTGGCCAATCTTTTCGGCCAGGCTCATGCTTTTTATCTTTTTATCGACAAATTCATCTCTTTTTTTAGTATCAGCCATTTTTACCTCCTTAGATTATTATTATTTATTGATTATTTATTATTCCCATTTACCCTTATTATTGGGACCAACCCAGAATTCACGTTCAAACTTCCAGCCAGCTTCATCAATCTTCAATTCTTTAGTTTTCCAATTTTTGATCCGTCTGGTTAAATCGTCAAATCCTTTATTCCATGAAAGTCCATCAGGAACTGTTACATTCATGCTTCCGGCAGCATTTGCATATTTCAAACAGGATTCAATCGTATGACCCCAGACAAATGCTGAAAGAAATCCTGCAATTGCCGAATCACCTGAACCCAATGCACCAACAAATTTTTCTTCCTGGTAAACAGGGAACCAAAGTTCACGATTGGCCCAGTTTTCAATATCTTTACATCCTGCTGCGCCTAATTTTGAAAGCCTGTCTTTATCGGCTGTTCGAACATATAATCCTCTGTGGCCGCATTTTACCATGGCTATTGCGGTACCCATTTTTATTAATTCAAGTCCCATATCGGAAATCTCTTTCACAGTCATATGGTCAAGAACGCTTTCCTTGGGTCCAAGATTTGTCTTTTTCTCAAGAAATTTATCTTTATAAAGAAAATAAAAAATTTCTTCTGCACTGGGTACCATAATATCTGTCAGCGGAACCCAGTCGTTGAGAATTGTTAACCAATCGATCTGACCAGCCCTGCTGTTTACATCAGGAAGTGAAAGATCAAGTACAGTTGTAGTTCCTAATTCCTTTGTCTTTTTTAGGATTCTTGTTAATTCATTACCTGAATTTTCATAAAGTTTCGCCATCCATGGAGGATAACCAAAAAGCATAAGTTTTGAACGCTGTACCAGATTAAAATTCATATCAGCATAGCCAAATGTGTCATTTGCGCCGCAGTGATGCAGGTAAAAACGATCAATCCCAGGGATACAGATGGCAATAGTATAAGATGTTGATTCACCATCCACCACATGAATACCTTCAAAATGGCCTTCATATTCTTCATACCATTGAAGTATCTGTTTTCCAAAATCATCATTTCCTACCTTCCCGATTAATTCAGTTTTTACTCCAAGCCGGCGGATAGACACGCCGGCATTTGTTACCGGCCCACCACCAACAACAACACATTTACCCATATTTATCATTTTACCGGGTACAAGAACATCGGTCATCTTGTCAACTTTTTCGTCAATTGTAAAAGCTGGTATTAAATCAAGGCAGGTATGACCTGCGGCTACGATTTCAATATCTTTTTTATTCTCCATTTATAACTCCTTATATTAATTGTTGTATTTAATTAAATATTGATTATATCCTAAATTTTCGGATTGCTGATCAAGCAAATCACTTTGCTATTTTAAATTGTACAAAAGTATATTTTGCGAGCAAATTATCTAATCTATATTTTTGTTTTTTT
>Ga0299912_10004165_pt1 | contig 11816 bp, 4 predicted proteins | sample RVTome_2_FD_207667 | JGI IMG/M metagenome (GOLD analysis project Ga0299912, IMG submission 207667) | Soil microbial communities from uranium-contaminated site in the Upper Colorado River Basin, Wyoming, United States - RVT95D214 (version 2) ... | reverse complement strand
CAACATCTTGCGCGGGCAGCACGCGATCTATTTTGCTGCGAACAATGGCCGCGAGCCAATGTTCATTTATCTCCTCGCGCTTTCCATCGGCGCGTTGGGGCGCAGTCCCTTGGCGGTGCGATTGCCCGCCGCGCTCATCAGTTTGCTGACCGTCCCAGCCGCCTATCTCATGGCGCGCGAGTTGTTCGGCAAGCGAGCGGGTCTGCTTTCAGCCGCCGTTCTGGCTGTGACCCTGTGGCCTGTTCACCTGGCGCATGTCGGATTTCGCGTTGGGTTATTGCCATTGTTCGCCGCACTCACGGTCTGGCAGGCAGCACGGGCATGGAGACTCTCCCAGTCTGATCATTCTGAGCGACGCCTAGCGGGCCCCCGACGCTCCACAGGAGCGTCGGACAGGGCCAGTGAAGAATCTCGCGCTCGCTTGGCTGAGACCCTTCGCTCCGTTCAGGGTGACGCAAGTGTGCGTCACTGGATCGCCGCTGGCATTCTGTATGGTCTCTGTTTCTACACCTACCTGGCCGTGCGCTTTACGCCGTTGGCCGTTGCCGCTTTCATGGTCTATGCCTGGTTCGTCCACTCGCGCACACGAGCCACACTTGTCAAAGCCGCAGTGCCATTCACCATCTCCGCGCTGATCGTCGTCACGCCGTTGGCGATCTATGCCCTGGGCTATTGGGACATTTTTATGGGACGCGGCGGACAAGTGATCATTTTCTTCAATCCGGGCATCGGCGGGCCGAATCCCTGGCTCACGCTGGCGGGCAACATCGTGCGCGCGATTGGGATGTTCTTTTGGCGCGGCGACTTTATCGCTCGCCATAACCTGCCTTATCGGCCTGTGTTCGATCCGCTGATGAGCGCATTCTTTCTCGCCGGAGTCGTCATCGCGTTCATCCGCGCGAAGCGTGAAGCGGCCTCGGCGCTCGCGTTGATCTGGACAGCCGTGATGCTTCTGCCCACCATCTTGGCCGAAGATACGCCGCACTTTTTGCGGGCGGTCGGTGTGTTGCCCATCGTTGCAGTTTTTCCGGCGATTGCTCTAGAGCAATTTTCAATTATCAATTTTCAATGGCCAATTGTCAAAGGGCGTGTCTTGAAAATTGATAATTGGTATTTGATAATTTTCGTGTTGGCGGCGAGTCTTGTATTCACAGCGTATGACTATTGGGGACGATACGCCCAGAACGAGCAGGTGAGGTTCTGGTTCGATGACGCGGGCGCGCAGTTGGCTGCGGAGATCAATCGCTTCACCGAAGCCGGCTGGACCGGCGGCGAGTGGATCGCGCCGGATCGGTTGCCCGCGCCCGATCGCCGCGTGTTCCTCGACCGCGCGCTGTGGGATGGCTTTGCCAACACGCGCTTCCTTGTGCCGCACGAGTCCGCGCTCACGCTCATCAAAACCGGAGGCGAATTGCCTGCCGCCAGCGCCGGGCCGACGTTGCTCTTGCTCTGGCCCTACGAAGATTGGCAGCGCGACCTGGCGCTGTTGCCGCGCCAATCCGTGCTCGAGTTCCGCGAGGGTGCGCTCTCCAAAGGCGATCGTGACAAAGAACCTATCGTGACATATCTCGTCGTCACCGCCGAACCCTACTCGGCAATCCCCGCTCCGCTAGCTCGCTTCCAGGGCGGAGTGCAACTGGTCGGCGCGCGCGTACAAGGTCAACGCGTCCGGCTGACGTGGTACACGCCGCAGACGCCCGATGCGGACTATGCGGTATTCGTCCATGCGTTGCGCGATGGCGCGCGCGCAGCTCAACACGATGGCGACCCGGCGAGCAGCCTCTATCCCACATCGCAGTGGCGGCCTGGCGACATGATCATAGACGAACATGTTTTGTCCGGCGCGTGGGATGCAAAGCGAGATCAAGTTGTGGTCGGACTTTATCGCCACGACACGGGCCAGCGGCTGCCGATCGTAGATGCAGCAGGTAATATCGTCGGCGATTCGGCGCAGGTCAAGTAGTCAAGTCAACCGTGATGCGTGATGCGTAATCGTCACATAGCACGCACCACGCAGCACACAGCAAAATGAAGAACTCGCTCAACAAAATCGCCTCAGCGCTGCCCGCCATCAGCCTCCTCATCCTGGCGCTTCTGGCCGCTGCGCCGGTATGGGGGCCGGGGATCGTCAACACGCGCGCGGGCGGCGATAGCCCCTTCCTGCTCTGGCGCACATACGAGATGGCCGCGAACTTGCGCGCCGGCATATTCCCCGTCCGCTGGATGCCGGACGCAGCGTATGGTTACGGCTATCCGTTCTTTAGCTACTATGCCGCCTTGCCCTTTTACGTTGCCGGGCTGTTGAATGTCATTGGCGCGGACATCCTCACCGCCATCAAGCTAACGCAAACGCTCGGCTTTATCGCAGCGGCGTTTGCGATGTACGGTTGGACACGTCGGCATTTCTCGCGTGCTGGCGCGTGGCTGGCGGCAGTGGCTTATACGTTTGCCTCATTCCACCTGGTCAATATCTACACGCGCGGCGATTCGCTCTCCGAATTTTATGCATTTGTTTTTTACCCGCTCCTCCTGTGGGCGCTCGACGTCGTGTTTGAGCGGCGTGACGCTCGCTCCATGGTAGCGCTGGCTTTTGCCTTCGGCGGGTTGTTCATCACGCACAACCTCTCGGCCTTTATCTTTTCGCTATTCGTCCTGCCGCTGTATATTGTTGTTCAATCAGTTTACTCGTTCGCTTCACGCTTCACGCTTCACGTTTTACGCTCCAGCTTGATCGCTAGTGCTGTTGGTCTTGCCCTTGGCCTGGCGCTGTCCGCGTGGAACTGGGCGCCTTACTTTTATGAGAGAGAGTATGGGCAGCTTGGCGAGCAGACGACGGGCTATTTCAACTACTCAAATCACTTTCGCGGCCTCGACCTTGTTCAGCCGACGCTGTTCTTTGATTACGAGGTTGGCAAGACGACGCCATTTGCGATGAGCGCGGCTCAGGCTGCGCTGGCCATGATAGGCGTCGGCGCTATTGTCGTGCGTTCCATCCGTCGGCGCAGGCTGGATACACTGTCCGCGTTCATGCTCATCGGTTTGTTTGTTTCGACCATCATGATCACGCCGCTTTCCAAGCCGCTATGGGATCATATTCCGTATTTGCCCATCATCCAGTTCCCCTGGCGGTTCCTGACGGTGCAAGCGATATTTACGGCGCTTGTTACGGCGCAAATTGCAGATGACAAGGCGCAAGTGGCAAGTCGCAAAACGCCATTGGCGGCCATTGCGCTTGGCCTCTTGCTGGCAATCGCCGCTCTCGTCAACTTGCATCCCACGCACCTGTATATAAACTCATCCGACGTGACGACTGAGTGGCTGCAACTCTACGAGATGTTCACGGCCAATATCGGCACGACGATCCGCTACGAGTATCTGCCGCGCGGCGTCGTGCCCCGGCTGTACACCTCCGATGCGCTGATCGAACCGGATCAGCCCATGCGCGCAGTGGCGCTCGAAGGCGAGGCGAGCGCGTCACGTTTGAGTGCTGCGCCGACTCGACAGACATGGCGCATGACGGCAAACTCGCCCGGCGCAACGATCGCTTTCCCCATCTTGTGGTGGCCCGGCTGGCAGGCAACGGTGGACGGCAAGCCTGTAGCGATTCGCCCGGCGAACAGTTCGGGGCGCATCGTGCTTGACGTGGCGACTGGCGAACACACGGTTGTGCTGTCACTCGGTCGGACGCCGTTGCGTGCTGTGGCAGAGAGTGTGTCTCTTCTGGCTGTGATGATGGCGCTGGTTATTTGGCTGCGCCCGACGACACCTGCACTTGCGCCGCCTAGCGCAGATGCAAGTGTGAATCGTCGGGCTGAAAAAACGAAAGGCGACGAATCGCCCTCAGCCCCCCTCGGCGGATTGTGCTCTCTGATCCGAACGATTGATCGTCCCGTAACGTTGGTATTTGTCCTGGTGTTGCTGATCGCCGCCGAGGATTTTGCCGCTCGCTCCGTGACGCAGCCGCGCTCGAACGACGAGACGATGGATTTTGTCGCTCAGCCGTACCTGCACCACAATCCGGGCGGCGCGCGCTTGGGGCAGAATCTGCGATTGCTAATCTATGATTTTACAGCGGACGAGCTGCAGGCCGGACAAACGCTCAACGTCAGGATCAGTTGGCTGAACACGGGCCATCCACAAACTGTGACGGTGGGGCTAGTCAGCCCGGCCGAACACCTGGTCGGATTGGAAGACGCGCCGACGCTGGCTCAATCGGCGGCGATCATCCCTTCTACCGAAATGACGCAAGCGGTGACGATTCAGCCGACGACCTATTTATTGCCAATTCCACCTGAAACGCCCCGAGGCATCTATCTCGTCAAGGCGCAAACAGGCGCGGCGGCGATCTATCTTCGTCCGATACGCGTCCGCAATGAGAGGCCAGTCGGCGATGCGCCTGTCATCGCGCAATTTGGCGACCGCATCCGCCTGCATCGCGCAAGCGCGGAGCAGGTCACGCCAACGCAACTGGCCGTCACGCTCGACTGGTCGGCAGCGCGGCCTGTGGAGGCCAATTACGCCGTCGCCGTCCGGTTGAGCGGCGTGACTTCGATTGACACACAGCCGGGCTATGGCTTCTTGCCGACAAGCCTTTGGCATCCCGGTGAATTGATTTCTGACCGGTACACACTCAAGCTTCCGGAGGGTATACCGCCGAAGAACGATTACCAAATCGAGGTGATTCTTTACGACGCGGCGACGCTGGCGGGCATCGGCCAATACATCCAGCCGAATGTTGCGCTGACAAAGTTTTCGCAACGCCCGGCAGACTCACCCCTCCTGGCCCGCTTTGGAACAGAGATGGCGCTGGCCTCGCTCGATGTTCCGGCGACCCACCAGCAGGGCGCGCCGACGCTCCCGATCAAGGCGGGTTGGCTGGCGACGGCGGCGCAGTCGGCAGACCGCATCGCGCGCTGGACAATTTACGATTCGAACGGCACAGGGGTTTTCACGCAGACGCTTGATCTGGCGGCAAAGGTACCATCTTCGTCATGGCCTGCCGGCGCTTTCGTCGTCGGAGAAACGCGGTTGAACATCCCAGCCGGCCTTGAGCCGGGCGACTATCGCCTGGGCGTGGCCGTGCTTAATCTAGAGACACAGGCTGAAGAAGGCAACTACCTTGCGCCATCCACGTTTGAAGTGATCGGCCATCCGCGCAGTTTTACCATTCGACCGATGACGCATCGTGCCAACGTTGATTTTGGGCGGCAGATCAAGCTGCTGGGATACGATCTCAAATCTCAAATCTCAAATCCCAAATCCCAAATTCAACTCACGTTGTACTGGCAAGCCGAAGCTGCGCCAAAGGGCGACTATAAGGTGTTCGTCCATCTATTTGACCCGGCCGACGAACAGATTGTGGCTCAACACGACGCGATGCCGCTGGACGGTCGTTACCCGACCTCCTGGTGGGCCGCAGGCGAAGTCGTCAGCGAGACCGTGACGCTCGACCTGAAAGATGTAAAGCCGGGGACGTATCGCCTGGCAGTGGGGCTTTACGACGCGAGGGCGGTCACGCGACTGGTCGCAGTTGGCGCGGACGGCGCACGACTCGATGCTGATCGAGCGGTGCTGCCAGAAACTATCACAGTGCCCAAATAGAAAATCGAGCGCGTCAAGAAAGGACCCTGGCGCGCTCGGCGTCTTGCTTCGGAATCACAAACTATACAACTCTCCGTACTTGGTGCGCAGGTAACGGATGTACGGCTCGATGCTCATCGGCCCGCCCGTCACGCGCTCGACCAACTCGGACGCAGTGAACTTGGCCCCGTGCTGGTAGATGTTCTCTTTGAGCCAGCCGTGCAAAGCGCCAAACTCGCCATTCTCCATTTCAGTCAGGATCTGGGGACGGGCGCGCAAAGCCGCCTCAAAGAACTGGGCGTTGAATATGTTGCCGAGTGTATAGCCCTGGAACTCTCCGCCGATGGGGCCGCTGTACCAGTGCACATCTTGCAACACGCCATCGCGGTCGTCCGGCGGAGTGACGCCCAGATCAGTGGTGTAGCGCTCGCGCCAGGCCTCGGGCAAGTCACGCACTGCCAGTTTGCCTTCGAGCAAATCCAACTCTAGCCCAAAGCGGATGATCACGTGCAAGTTGTACGTCACTTCGTCAGCGTCCGTGCGGATGAGCGAGCGGCTGACCTTGTTGATGGCGCGGTAGAACGTATCCAGCGACACGGCCCCAAGCTGATCAGGAAAGACTTGCTGGAGCCTGGGATAAAAGAACTTCCAAAAAGTCAGGCTGCGCCCGACGAGGTTTTCCCACAAGCGCGACTGGCTCTCGTGGATGCCCGCCGACGTGCCGCGGGCAAGCGGCGTGCCCTCAAACTCCATGCGGACACCCTGCTCGTACAACGCATGACCCCCCTCGTGCCAGATGCCGAACAGAGCCTCGGTCAAATCGTTTTCCTTGACGCGCGTCGTGATGCGCACATCGCCGATAGAGAACTGGGTCGTAAAGGGATGCGGCGACTTGTCCAAACGCCCGCGCTGAAAGTCATAGCCAAAACGCTTGACCACGTCAACACCAAAAGCGACCTGCGGCGCTTCGGGAAAAGTCTGGTGCAGGCACGCGTCATCCGCGGCCGGCTGAGACGTGATGGCCTGGACAATCGGCGCGAGTTGCTCGCGCAATTGACCAAAGAGCGCGCGCAGCGTAAAAGCCTTGATGCCATAGTCGGCATAGTCAATCAACGGATCGGCGATGTGCTCATAGCCCGGAAAGAAATCGGCCCTCTGGCGGCTCAGGTCAAGCGTCTTTTCCAGGTATGGCTGCACCGAATGAAAATCATCTGCCGGACGGGACCTGGCCCAGGCATCGTAGGAGGCCACTATATGACCGTAAAACTGCGCCACAAAAGCGGGCGGCACTTTGACAGCACGCTCGTAATCGCGCCGTGTGACGCGGATCAGGCTGGCGTCGTCCGAGTCATAGGGCAAACTTTCCTCGTAGGACCGCAATTCATCCAGCAGTTTGCCAATGGCCGGATCGGTGAACTTTTCGTGCGCCAGCCTGCCCAAAGTGGCCGACTGCCGACCGCGAGCCATGGCGCCGCCTGACGGCATGTAGGTGGTCTGATCCCAACCCAGGAGCGCATTGACGGATTCGATGTCGTTAATTTCCAGCAAGCGAATTTTGAGTTCTTGGAGTTTGGCTTCCACGGATTCCCCCTGTGATAGTTTGACTTGCGGCGTGCTTTCGTCAGCCTGGATTATACGCTGTCTGAGTCGAAAAGAAAACCGGAGCCATGCAGATCAAGTTGACGGCTCACCAGATCTGACTCTGGCGCAATGCCGGCCGGCGTTCTTGTGAAAAGCCGACATTAGCAGTACACTTGGCCCGTTCATTATTGGCCAAGCAGGCTGACAGTCCTATTGCCGGCCCGGCCACATCATCCACATTCAAGTTGCACAGGAGGAAGGCATGACGCTTGACAAACGCAATCTGTATCGGCTGCCGTGGTCCATGAACGACAACCCCATCGCCTGGCTGGAAGTGAGCGACATCTGCAACATCCACTGCGAAGGGTGTTATCGCCAATACATGACAGGACACAAACCCCTGGAGCAAGTCAAAGAGGAAGTGCTCTTTTTCAAAAAATGGCGCAACCCCGACAATGTCTCCCTCGCCGGCGGCGAACCCCTGATCCATCCCCAGATCGTGGACATTGTGGCCTTTATCGCCCGGAACGGCGTCAAGCCCATCATCCTGACCAACGCGCTGGCTCTGACGCCGGAACTGTTGCGGGAATTGAAAAAGGCCGGGCTGGCCGGTTTCACCATCCACATTGACAGTCACCAGAACCGGCCTCACTGGAAGAACAAGACCGAGCGCGAGATGAACGAGCTGCGCCAGTTCTATGCCGACATGGTCGCCGCCGAGGGCGGCCTGTATGTCATTTTCAACTCGACCGTGTATCCCTCCACCTTTCACGAGATCCCCGACGTGGTGCGCTGGGGCCAGGCTAACATTGACCGGGTGCATGGCCTGGTGTTTATCACTTATCGCACGGCCACAACGAATACCCTCATTGCCCGCGACTCGGCCGATCGCGAAGTGGATTTCGGCCAGCTCAGCTACGTCCGCGACCAATTCGATGAAAAGTTTGTAACCGGGCCGGAGGTCTGCCAGATCATCCAAGATAACTGCCCCGAGTTCGAGCCGTCCGGTTATCTGGGCGGAAGCATTGTGCATACCTCGTACAAGTGGATGGCAGGAGCGGTGATCGGCTCCAAGAAAAAGGTGTACGGCTCGACGGGGAAAAAGACGATGGAGCTGGCCCAGGCGGGCCATCATGCGTGGAAGGGCACGTACCTGGCTTACCTTTCGACGGCCCAGGTTGGAACCAAGGTGTTCCTGCTCTCTCCCTGGGATCCAACCGTGCGTCAAGCCGCGCGCAACTGGTTGAACGATGTCGTGCGCCATCCGGGACGGCTTTTCGAGCGGCTCTATATTCAGAGCATCGGCATCATTCAAGCGCCCGACCTGTTGCCGGACGGCCGCGCCGATATGTGCGACAGTTGCCCCGATATGACGGTTTACGATGGCAAATTGATCAACTCGTGCCGCATGGACGAGTATCGCTTGTTCGGCGGGTTCCTGTCTGTAGTCGCTCGCCCAGAGGAAGAAACGGTTGCCGAACCGGCTCAAGTCGAGCGACCTGCTGCGCAAACGAGCGCATCTTGAACAGACGTTATCGGAATTGGCAGGGCTGGCATCCTTATGCCAGCCCGCTCCCATATAACCATGTCTGTTGACAGCCACTCTCACACAATCAAAAAGATTGGCCCGTTGAGCTTTGTCAAGAGCCTCTGGCGCATACTGGCCGGGAAACCTCGCGTGCCGCCGTCGCTGCAAGACAACCCCCTGTTGAACATCATCCTGAAGCGTCGGAGCGTGCGGAGCTTTGCCGACCGCGAGATCCCCGACGATGTCTTTTCAGCCATCTTGGAAGCGGGCCGGCTGGCCCCTTCTACCGTCAACTTGCAGACGTGGGCGTTTGCAGTCTTTACGGCTGACTCGTGGCGAGAGACTTTTGGCAGCGCCATTCCCTTCAAGGGCCAGCGAGCCGTGATCGTCATGGGCGATACTCACCGGGATAAACTCATCGCGGAGGCTTTTCCGGCCAGCCCACTGGTCGAATACACCCTCGGGGTGATGAACGCATCCCTGGCGGCCATGAACATGAACATCGCCGCCGAAGCCCTGGGGGTGTCTTCGGTGATGCTATCAGAGACGGGGCGCAGCGGCCTTCTGGACGCCAGCTACCTCAAAGAGAGACTGGGGCTGCCGGATGCGGTCATTCCGTTGATGACGATTGTCTTTGGCTACGCTCGAGGGCCATATCCGCCCATGCCGCCCAAATTGCCGCTGGACCAGATCTGCTTCCAGCGCAAATACCGGGAGGCCGACAGCGCCATCATGGAGGACTGGCTTGCGCAAATGATCGCCGGCTACAAGGCCAGCCATCTCTCTTCCTCTTTCGAGGCGCAGTTGCGGATCTACCAGTCCAAGATCGGCAAGGCCGAGGCTGATCTGGAGAGGATGGTCTTGGGACGCAGAGTGGGTGGTTCTGGAGGTTGACCTTCGCTTCGCCTGGCCGCTGTCCCCCTTCCTCTCCCAACTTTGGGAGAGGAAGGGGAAAGGTGAGGGCTGCTCAACACTCGCTATAGCCGCACGAATAACACTTGCGGCAGCCTTCTTCTTCTACCAACGACGCCTGTCCACAATCGGGGCACAAATCGCCCAGCTTGAACGCCAATTGCCTGGCTTCGACTTCCGGGCCGTGACCATTATCGCGCGCCGGGACTGAGGCCGCGCGCTGTCCCAGGTATTCGGCCAGCACACGCGCCACGCCGTCGGGCAGCGAGAGGATGCGATTCGGGCCAAAGCCCAATGGCCTCCCGCCGCCAATGCCGCTGAGTTGATTGACGACCTCGGCTAATCGCTCGGTCGGTTGAACCGGCGAGGTCAGTCGCAAGATGTACGAGATGAGCCGCCCCATCGCTTCCGACACGGCATAGGTCTCGCTGCCGGCCTTGCTGGTGTGCATGAAAATCTCGAATGGCTCGCCGCCGCCGTTCTCGTTGATCGTGACGAACGTCGTGCCGAGCGGCGTGCTCATCCGATAGGTCGTGCCGGGCAACACCTTGGGACGCGGCTTTTTGGCGGGCAACACCTGCGCCGGTTGTTCCTTGGCTTGCCGGGTCGCCTTGGTCTCCAGCACCACTTTTTCGCGCGAGCCGGTCACATAAATCGTCAACCCCTTGCAGCCCAGCTCCCAGGCCAAGAAATAGGCGCGCGCCACATCCTCTACGGTGGCAGTGGACGGCAAATTCGTCGTCTTGGAGATGCTGTTGTCCACGAACCGCTGCAATGCCGCCTGCATCCGCACGTGTTCTTCGAACGTGATGTCTTGCGAAACGACGAAAGTGTGCCGGACGGACTCAGGCACATCCACATCCTGGCATGAGCCTTTGAGCATCACCTCTTCGTAAATCTCGCGGCGCGCCTCTTCGTCCACGCCGGCTTCCATCAGCGCCCGCTCGAACAACGGGCTGGCATAGGTCAACTGCAAGTCGCGCCCGTTGTCGTTGACGTGACGAATATAAGCCAGCGCAAACACCGGCTCGCAACCATAGCCCTCGCATCCGGCGACGGTCCCGATGGTGCCCGTGGGCGCCACCGTCGTCTGGGCGGCGTTGCGGATACCATAGCGTTTGATGCCCGCGACGATGGACTCCCAATTGATCAGAGGCCGTCCCCAATCCTGTATCACTCCGCGAGGCACAAGCGGCGTGGGCGGCTCCCACTTTAGATTCTTTGGATCATAGAGGCTGCCCTCAATCGCCAGGAACGGGCCGCGCTCCTTTGCCAGCTCGATGCTGGTTCTCATGCATTGATAGCGAACAAACTCTATCACCTGCCCGGCGAACTCGAGCGATTCCTCGCTGCCGTAGCGGATGCCCAGGCGATACATCATGTCGCCCAGACCCATGATGCCTAAGCCGATGCGCCGCGCGCGATGCGCCGCTTCCTTGAGCTGCGGCACGGCCGCGACATAGGCATTGGCCGTCACGACGTTGTCCAGAAAGCGTGTGGACAACACGGTGCTCTCTTCCAACTTGCCCCAATCCACGCCGCCCTCGGGCGTCACGTGCTGCGCCAGATTGATCGAACCCAGGCAGCAGTTCTCGTATGGGCCGAGCCATTGCTCGCCGCAAGGATTTGTTGCTTCTAACTCATAGAGATGCGGTACGGGGTTTTCTCGACTTGCAGTATCAAGGAACAACACGCCCGGCTCGCCGTTGTGATGCGCGTGCTTGACGATCTCGTCGAAAATGTCCCGCGCACGGACTACCTTCCACGCCTTGCCCTCTTGCGGCGAGATCAACTGAAAGTCGCGGTCGTCCTTCACCGCGCGCATGAACTCGTCGGTGACGCCGACCGAGATGTTGAAATTGGTGATCTGGTCTTCGCTCGTCTTGCAGCGCACAAAATCCAGGATGTCGGGATGGTCCACGCGCAGCACGGCCATATTGGCGCCGCGTCGTGTCCCTCCTTGGGCTATCTCCCCGAACGCTTTGTCGTACACGCGCAAAAAACCCACCGGGCCGGTGGCTTGTCCGGCCGACGACGCGACATACGCGCCTTTGGGCCTCAATCGAGAAAACGAAAAGCCGTTGCCGCCGCCGGTCTGTTGAATGAGCGCGGCATCGCGCAGCGTCTGAAAGATGCCGTCGCCGCGCCGGCCCATGTCGTCCGAGATGGGCAGGACAAAGCACGCGGCGAGCTGCCCCAGCGGCGTGCCCGCGCC
>Ga0299912_10004163_pt1 | contig 11819 bp, 2 predicted proteins | sample RVTome_2_FD_207667 | JGI IMG/M metagenome (GOLD analysis project Ga0299912, IMG submission 207667) | Soil microbial communities from uranium-contaminated site in the Upper Colorado River Basin, Wyoming, United States - RVT95D214 (version 2) ... | reverse complement strand
AGGCGGCAAATTCGGGATCAAACTCCTCCCAGAATCGGCGCGCATTCAAGTAATCCAGGAAGGCCGTCTCGATTGTGTTGTTCTTCAGACTCCACACATGAGAATCATTAAAGACATAGTACGGCACATACTCATAGGTGTCTGTGGGTACGCGCGCGGGCTTCTGGCGGAGGGCCTCTCCCCGCTTGCGCGCCTGCTCGCTGTGAAGTAGCGGTTCTATCAGCATCCAGAGCCCCGATTCGTTTTTATACATGACCCAGACATGGTCCCGGGACTCCCGGGACTGCTGGTTGTAGAGCCTGCCGAGGGCGACGCGCACCACGTAGCTGCTTATGCCAGATGAAAGCAGCAGGGAGGCGAGGAGAAAGGCTCGGTCTTCGCAGTCGCCGCTGCCTTTTCCAAGCGTTTCCTCGGGAAAGAGCCAGCTGTCGAACCCCCGCGAGCCCTTGACGTACTGGACCCGTTCCCCAAGGTGCTCCGTCACCTTCCGCATGCGGAAGTCGAACGAGCCCTCTTTGTGCGAGAAGAAGAGCCCGCGATCGGAGTTGCTGAGGCCGTCGGCTATCTGTCCGACGGCTCGCCTGATGACGGCATTATCCCTGTTAGCGATGTACTCGCGGATATCGATCTCGTATCTCTTCCCCGTTCCCGGGACCTCCCGCGAGGCCGGGATGATCGGGCTGTGCACGATGAGATCCCCGTCCCAGTTCCATTGCGTGGCCGAGCGGACATTAGAAACGGCTAGGCACATATATGACGCCTCTCAGGAAGTTAACCCTGCACATAGTTTTTTGTTGAGGGGGAAGAATTTTTTTTGACCTGTGCCATCTCCCTCTGCTTATTCAAGGTTAGCATCTTTTGTTTTTTAAAGTCTTGATCTTTTCTGCCTTTCTTTTGACATATATCGGCTTTCGTAACTAAAAAATAAAGACCGTCTATCAACTGGGGTAGGGGGATACGCAGGGGACTACACCCTGTGAATCGGGCAAATCTGCAAAAGCTCCACCGTAAGTACCATCCAGAAGCGCAAGCCTTCGACACCTCCTTTTCAGGCCTATTATTTGCCTGCCTTTTTCATCAACCAACAGAGCACAATCCATTGAAAGGCGGCGAGCCAGGCAATGACTAATGCCGTTAAAAAATAATCCAGGAGTCGCCAAAACTCAAAGAGTTTCGGACGGTAGATGGCGACCAAGGCAAATGCTACTCAATGGCCAAGACAGTAGCCGCAGGACAAGAGCTCTCCTAAATAAGTATTAGTCCTCTTCACCCATTCACTTAACGGCAGGAATAGCTTTGCCTCGAAAAAAAAGTCTAGGGGAAAACAGCAAGACCACATATCTTCTCTTAGTATAGTATGTCCGTTAGAAGCACGGCCAGTTGGCCAATCATTGTTCCGCAGAGACCATTACAGTATGGCCTCAGAAGAGAAGTACACCCTTTTACTTAAAAGCCTTTTCCTCAGGTGACCCCGTTTAGATTATTTCTTGTCTACTTAATTGGGGTCATTATATGCTGCCTATTGAGCTTTTTTAATTGTATAAGTGATTAACAACAGTATATCATTAAAGGCTTCAGGATTAAGATGACAATATTCCGCACCTTCCACATTTTCTATCTTTATTAATTCTTCGGGAAAGCTTCCTATGAGACTTGTACCATTATCCTCTCCGGTCCAAATACGTATTTCCAGATCGGGTTCGTCATTAGTAAAAGTAAATTCGCCAAGATCGAATATAGCTGAGGGTAATTGCCCAAGTGTTTCATCTTGACTAAAAGTTGGTTCATAATTAATCCTATTTGTCTTTTTTGCAACAGAGAATTTTATATTTCCCAAATCAGGATCATCAAAGGTTTTATTTAATTTCAAGATTACCTTAATTTGTTTCTGAATTGTTATTGTCTTGTCTTTTAAGAAATAAGGAAAATGCTCTCTTGATATTTTTATTGTCGTTTCCTGATCGATATCCGTTGCTTTGGGATGTAAGAATCGGTGCCACTCTCCAGGATATTCATGCTTCAAGCTTACAAGCTTGAATAATCCCATGTCAGTTCCAGATATCTCATCCAGCCACGTGTTTATTTTTTCGTTTACATAACTCACAACTTCATCTTTGAATGCGTCTCCACCATCTTTGGTTGTATAATGCATGTGGAGGATCACATCTGTAATGGTGTTATAGTCGAACTGGCGAAGATCTGCTGGCAATTCAAGCCTCCATGTGCTCACAGCTCCTGCTCCTTCGAAAGGCAGGTAGCGTTCGTCCCTGAAATTGAACTCGAACATGCCCGTATCGTTCTGGCCGCTGCTCGTGGCGATGGATTGAATGCCTGAGAAATCTGTTTTTAATCTGAGATCATTAAGATCCTTTATTTCATAAGGCGTTTCTGTATTGAGGCGGGTCCTGCTCTTTAGAAGCGTGAGCTTGCAGCTTATGCCCGTATAAGGTCCTGTAACGCATGGTATGGTGAGAGCAACGGATTTTATCCGCCGGCGGTAATGGCCGGGGTAATCCAGGTCAAAGAGGAGCTCAGGTATGTCGATTTCGCATGTGCCGGTCTCCCTGAGCGTAAGTATTGCGAGCGGGTTCACAAAAGAAAGCGATATATGCTTTGTGAGCTCGAAAAGGCGCTCGTTCTGATCCATGTACGCTATTTCCATTCGTTTTAAATCCTTATAGAGCTTTTCTCCAGCCAGGAGGCCCTTTTTACGACTGTCCCAGTACCCGAACTCAATAAAGCTTGTATCGTATGCGACCAATTCGTGCTGAAATGCCTTTTCCGCCTTCTTAGCCAGGGCATATGCCATTTGATAGCTCTGGAAGTAGATACCGGATACCTGCGATGCCATCCAGTCATACAGCTGCCTGTTCGTAAACTTGTCCTTCATATAAGTGTCTGCTTCCTGTGCGTTTTCGATCTGCACGTCCTGGTTATCGAGCTCGTTTTGCGCCACCGCCTGCCGTATTTCTGCGGCGATAATCTGCTTCTCAATCTGCTCGATCTCTTTTTCCGCTAGATCTTTCTGCAGATCCCAGTCCTCCTGTCTGCGCTGGTAGCTTCCTATAGTAGAAGCCATAGAGCCGCTCGTATTTAATAGGCTGATGAGCGATCCGAGCATTCCGCTGAATGCTTCTGCCGCTTGCCCAACATTTCTCCCTCCATAAGTCGTTCCCACACATGTGGGTGCAGCGACTTTTGCATCGGGGATGAGGTGCGCAATACCTGCGGTAATATCCAGACCGGTTTTTACAGCATGGAGCACTATAGTAGCGCCGAGCAAGCCGATATAAGCTTTTTCGGAAGTATTCATAAATTCCCTACTCGAATAAAAATCCCTTCGGATTGAAGCGAGTTCCTTAGATTTGTTCAATCCTTCCAGGGTATTTTGCGCTTCCTCCACCTGCTGTTTTTTTATATTCTTAATCAGTTTGAGCATCTCGATCTCGTGCCCTGAACGAAGCAGCGCGAGCTGTTCCGCATCCTTTTTTTCGAGCGCGGAGAGGATGGCCGAACCGAGGCCCTTTACGTCGTTACAGAGCTCGATAGCATTCTGCAAAATGTAGGAGAAACGGTAGTTCGGGAGAGGCGCATACATGTCGCTCAATGCGGTCGACAGGTCAACGCCTGCCGCTGCTGCGCGTACCAGTAAACCCGGATCGATCGGGGGCTCAAAGAGCGGAAGCTCCTGTTTTATTCCCTTGATATTCATACAGTTCCGTATCTTGAAGAGCCTGTCAGCAACCGTTTTCCAGTATCCGAGAAGCCTATCATTCCTCGGAATATAAAAGTAGGGTGATACAATTGAATCAAGAACATCGACGCCGTTATCGTCCGCACCGATTGAATTATCGAGTGGAATTGTAGATAATTCGTTTTCAATAGCTGTTAACCTTGGCAAAATATTTACTAATAAATCTGTCAGTACAGTTTCAGAATTAGTTTCAGCAACATTAAGCGTAATCTGTTGAGCAGGCCTTTCCGCTAGTATCGGTTTTTGACCGAGGATCATTGCAGCAAGTACGTAGAGCTGGGTTGCGTCGTTTATGTCTTCCATGGTAAAGCGTGAAAAAAGGGAATCACCCCAGTTGATAAGATTTTCTATGTACTTCATAACGACTGCTCGCATGTACGCCACGTTCCTATATTCTGCTACTGCGTGAGGCTTTAACGGGTTTTCGAGCCATTTTTTAAGTGAGTTAATAAAATCAATAATATCCTGTTGATCAGCCGAAGTAATAATATTGAAGATCTCTTGGATGTTTTTCAAACCATCATACTTGTAAAACGGTTTTATTTTCCAGAATGTAAGCTTTTTTTGGTCGACGAGATTGCTTTCGAAATATGCCAATTTTGTTTCCGTAGGATCAAATATATAGTGGAACCATTTCTGGGCTTCCTCGAACTTCTGGTTCTCGGAAAGCCGGCATGCGATGAGGAACGGCGCGTGGAAGAAAAGCTCCCAGTTGTAGATGGAATACGTACCGTCCGGTTTAAAGTCTATATCTTCTATTGGAAGATCAGCCATGTTTACTGTATCAGGATTTGGGAAATAAGAATTTTTGAAGCCGAGGTACTCATAGTTTGCCACAAGTTGGCGGTCAAGATTGTGAGAATCAACATCGTCTTTATATGGATTTAAAAGCCCTTTAATACCATCGCGGTTGAGTTGTTTGATAAAAAGATTTACATAAGGATGATAGAAAGTATAAAAGGTGAATTGTTTTACAGTATAAAAAGAAACAGAGTATTTTATATTGCCATATATATTGTCATACATTAGCCAGCCCTGAGCATCCTCATACACCATTTGTGTTTCCACACCATACTTGCTTTCTTTTGCTGCCCTTTTATCTGACTTTAAAAAAATTACATTAGCTTTCTCTTTAGCTTGTTCAACGAGTTTCTCGTCTTTTAAAAAGTGAGAATGATCCGATACTCCTTCATTACAATTATATGTATAATATCTTTCTGCATATATTTCTCCATACCTCCATGCGGGCTCTATCAAACCTGGTTCTTTCCTAGCTGCATCGACAATACAATGATATTCAGGGCCTGGAGATACTTCTATGCCGGGAAGTACTTCTGCGCCATGAAAAGGAGTATAAACTCCCAAATCTAAATCTTCGATTATTGTCGTTTGACCTGTAGGTACAACAAAGAATGTTCTTTTATCGTCTTCGAAGAAAAAAGGGAGCTGGCCTTCAAACATTGAGGCTTGGTGAGGTAATAATATAAAAAATTTACTTTTTATATCTGATAGAATTTTTATTTTTCTTGCTTGATATTGTATTATAAAATCTGCGATAGCGGGCATCAAAAGCTCATGAATAGCTCCCATATTCTGTCCCCATTCATCAAGAAAGCCATTGACCATTTCGGTAATTTCACTACTGAGTTGATAATAATCGAAATAATAGAATATCCCATTTAAATTGCGGCATTTCTGATAGTATGGACAATTATCAAACATTATATAGAATATTTATAAATCGAAAAGAAAATTCTAATTTATTATTTTCCAACAGTACATAATTTTTATAATAATCACCTTCGGAAAGAAAATGAGTTATTAGTTGTCTAACATCATCGTCGCCTGATAATAAGTTAAACGATAATGTATCTTGATTATCAGTTATAAAATAATAGTTTTTTTTCTCTCCTGTAATATTATAAAATAAACCAAGATTATCTTTTTCTGTTTCTTTAAAAGTATTTTTTGCTGACCAATTCTGATTTTTGTATTCAGTCCAAGCCATTCCGACTTCCCAATATTTTTGTGGCTGTGTTCCCAAATTACTGTTCGGACTAGCTGCATCTTGAGCCTTTTCCGTAAAAATTGGCCAGAACAGATAGAGCCTTCTGTTGTGCATAACAGGCAATAAGTGGTCGCCTTCAATATCAACGTCTATTTTCTCCCACGGCGTCCAGTATGATTTTTCCACAAATTTTCTATAATAGTATATATGTGGTGTGCCGTTGGTGCGGCCGACAACGTGACAGATATTCCGTTCCTCATCCACGTAGAAACCGCATATTTCAAGCCGAGAGACTTCGTCGAGTTTTTTTAAATAGTTAAGATAAGCTTCTTCCGCGGTATCGTCATTTATGTCAGCTTGAAGAAGCTCGTTTTCGAGGTCTTCGAAAAACGGGGATTTGTCCGTTCGCAGTTCAGGCTCTATCCAGTTTTCAGGGTAGAGGAATACCTTTCTGTTTGCCTCCCAGACACGGTAATATTTGCGCCACTTCCACTGTTCCGCCGTTTCTTTGTCAACTTCAACTTTTTTTTCATCATCCCACACTTCAAGACCCATCAGAATCCTGTGCATAAAGAGCTGCGCCGATAAAGTGGCCTGTTTTAATCGCGAGGTGTACATGCGCGGCTCCATGCCCGGATCGATTAGATAATATGAATAAAGATCTTCGACATCATGAAAACCCTGTATGTGATTGAAAGCTGGGGTACTCCAATTTTTGGAAATAATATAAGCCTGCAGAGCATTCCTCTGTTTTATCCGGAGTCGGTTTCTCAAGGGAGGTGCGATTTCGAGCCACTTTTTGTTATCATACTTGGATTTCACCGTATTGCGTATCGCGATCGCCTGATCCATATTCACGTCAAAGCTGTTCCAGCTCCAGACCTGGGATGCTGGGGCGCCCAGAATTTTAATGATATCAAAGGCTTCTTTGAGCTTTAAAATCCACTTTTCGTTCTTATACTCATTCGGTTTTGCAGGATGGACGGCATCATAAAAATGGAAATTATAGCCACGTTCTTTTGCAAGAAATTCGATATCTTCAAACTTCCAGCGCGTAATCTCACTCAGCTTTGAAAGGATATCATTAACAACATCATCGACAGAATCATGAGCTGGGTTAAAATTGTATATCTTTTCATGCACCATTTTCAGGAATTCAAATATTGATTGGTCATGGGGGAAGAGCTTTTCCTGCAGCTTAAAAGCATCTACAACGTGCAGAAATTTTTTAAGCTGAACAGGCGGATCGTCCGGTGAAAGGGGCAAACTGCATAAATCTGTCCAGTCCATATCAGTATCTGCAGCTTTGGAGAAAATGAACTCAAGCTCTTTTGGCTGTATTTTAAGTCGGTTGATGATAAGCAGAATCTTGTAAAGAAGTTCATAGAGGCTGAAGTATTTTTTATAAAAATCTGCGTTGGTTATATCATCTTCGCTCATGATAAAATCTTCGTCCAGGAACAGTTGAATGGCAATCTCACCATCTAGTTTAATATATATTCCCATCAACATTTTTATTGCGGCTATAGCCGCTTTTAATTCAGCGGAGACCTTTTGGTAAACTAGACTGGTTTTTGTCATTTTTAAGATATATTCAATTATATCATCGGTATTATTCAGACCATGTTTCGATAAAACGTATAGTATGCGTTCATTCTGATCGCTAATTAAATCACCCTCTACAAGTTTCCTTTTTGCCTCAGTAGGAGCAGGAAATATTTCTGCGTGATTTTCTATAAAATTATTCTGTTCCTCTTTTGAAAGCTCCGATGAACCTGTAATGATTTTTTCCGCATCTTTCTGTAATATCTCATTCTGCGGTTCAAGAGTCAAAATATCCGCAAGGAGAAGATTCAAAGCGGTCAAAGGGATTGGCTCAGTTATATTGTATCTGGAGACCTGCCTCAATTCCTTTCTCAGTTCTGTCAACATTATGGCCGTTGCCGTGTCCTGTGGCAGGAGCGGAAAATCCGACTTGTAGCTGTGTCTTAAAAGGTAATCAAGTTCGTCTATTGTGAATCCTGACTTTTTTACTTTATTATTTATGAGCTCGATGGTCTTAAAAATATCTATCGGCTCCTTATTAAATGCAACTAGATTTATATGCCCTAACAGAGACTTGAGCGCAAGATAATCCCGTACGCTGATTTTCAAGGCCGTGGCAAAAGAAGCGATACGATATAAGTGGCTCAGGTTTGAAAGATTTATTACCTTCGGATCAGGTATTTCTTTCATTATTAATTCCACAAGCTCCTCTGCATTAATGTTCAAAGCGGCGAGGATAAGCTGGGAATAATCTTCGTTTAAAACATTTTCTTCTTCAGAGAAAAAAGACTGGTATTCATAAATTTGAGGAGGATGCAGGATAGTTTCGAATATTTCAGCTTTGGGATTATTGACAGTCTGGTTGAGGAACAACTGCCTATAGAAAGAGGGGTAGTCTATGTCTTTTATTTTATAATCCTGTGTATCCAATTGGCTAAACCAGCTCAATATCGTTTCGAGAGGAACGTTCAATTCTTTATGCAATCTTTTAACATAGGAAATAGCCTTCACTGCTTTATGAGTTAGACCCCAACCGGCGACAATCTTTAACGAACGTAAGACCTTGTCCTGCTCTATAACCGACCAGCCGGTCCTTCTCATGAGGCGCACAAAGCGTTGGAGTCTATCTAAGAATTTTCTACAGTCATTTTTGAATTTAATATTAGCAAGTTCAAGCTTACAAACAGGTTTACCTTCTCCTGGATATGTAATTGATTCATGGTCTGGATTGATAAAATCTGAAGACAGGAGTTCTACAAATTTATCGAAGGATTCCTGCCTATCCATCGATAACTGCATGTTTGTAAGAAGTTCATCTATATTAATAATTTTAAAAGCTGGACCTACTCCCGATAAACCGAGACACCCCGCAATAATCCTTTCTTCCGCAAGGGTCGTTCCAAGATACTCGGCTGCTATGATGACGTCATAAGATGGTGGCACATTTCCCGGCAATGCAGGAACTTTTTTTTCGTTATGAAACAACTCCATTAGCCGGTATCTGTTAATTTTTAGATGCTCAAGGTATACTTTTGCTTCCTCCCACCAGAAATTAAAGGGAAAAATCCACGGGAAAAATACCGGAGTATCTGTATCTCCTAAAAGTGAAGGGGGTAAAGATACTGGGGGAGTGCCTTTAAGAGGATATAAAAGATCATATACTTCTGTATTGATATGTTGAGGGAATGCCTTTAATTCATCTGTGGTCACTTCGGTCTGAGGGACATCGGTGTCAGGCAAGCTGTAGTAATCATCATTCTGTGCAATTACATTTTCGAATATTTCGATAACGAGGTCAATATATGGCATTGATGTAAAAGTGTTTTTAATATTAAGATTGATCTTTTCTATATCCGGTCTTCTTTTGTATAGAACCTCTCTGGCATTTTGACTTCCATCGGTACTTTTTATGTTGTATAAATAAAACAAAATGTCGACCAGATAAGCTGTGGGGCTTAACACGGAATCGCAGGGGGTGCACTCGAAAGCATCATCAATGCCAAAGAGCATTTCCAGATTGGGAATGCCCGGCTCGGAAAAAAAAGTCTTTTTAATCATTTCCTTTTTTTCTGAATCGTATATATCAAGCGTGCCAGTCGGAATATCTTCATATTTTTTTGGCATGCGGAAAGGCTCTATGACACGGAGTGGAATGCTATGAAGAGATTCTGCATATTTTGAATAGAGTAGGAGTGCCATCGCGGAGCGTTTGCGGGCATTGGAATATATTCTGCGTGCAAGTTTATAATCCCTTATTTTTTCACCTACCGACTTGACAAATGTTTCCTTTCCAGTTCTTGAGATGATCATCGCAGAATCATACTTAGCATTCTGGAGCGTACCGAGGATTCTACTCTTGTCCTTGGCATTTTCTGGGATAAGATTGAAAATTCTTTGATAGGCATAGAGCTCTTTGACGAATTCATTCTGCTTTTTTTTATTGATTTTATTTAAAGCACTGGGTTTTTTAAATAAGTAATGACGTATCTTTGTGTATTTTAGTTCAAAATCGGGATTGTCATTGACAAAATTAATAAACATCTTGGTAGATTCATTTTTACGCTCTTTATCCATATCCCTCACTAGCACAGCTGTTGGAAATGCCCTCTCAATTAAAGTCTCAATGCGTTTTACGTAATCCCCCTCTTTCTTCGCATACTCTGGGTCGTCTTTCTTTACCCCGGGGATTCCCGCGTCTTTAACAAGAGTTTTCCAGTCATTTGTTTTAAAACGCACAAGATCCCCGAAATGCGTGAATTGCTTGTCTTTAACTATCTCTTTTGCCAATGGAAAATTATTTTGCGTGAGTACACAAACTCGGGTTAACTGCATAAGTTTTTTAGTATTGGCGCTACCCAGCTCGTTCTCAACCGCGTTCCAGAACTCTTTTTTCGATTCTTTTTTTTCGAAAATGAGCCGCATCACCTTCTTTTGATCTTCTTTCATAATGCCTAGTATGCCCATCATTTCTAAAAATTCAGGCTGAGCATCCGGTTTTGCACTTTCGAAAATGACATTGATTCTGTAATCTGAAAAGACTTTGATGACCTTATCTGTGTCATCTAAATATTTGGGGTTTATGATATTCATCTCAATTGCAGATTTGATCGCTTTTTTAATATTTTCAGGACCTTCTATTAAAAGATGAGCCAGATTCGATGGTAGGTTGTTGCAGAAGAGACCGTAGAATATTTCTGCTTCGAGTTTTGTTTCTTCGGCCAACCTCTTGGCTTTTACGTAATACGCAATATTGCTGGCTTTTATCTGCGTACTGTTTGATATCAAGATTATATCCTGTTCCGTCAGTACCTGATAATCAGTTTTTTTTATGATAGACTCGAGCCTTTCCGATAGGAGTTCATATTCAGTCTTTCTTACAAATGGATTTTTAGTCGTATCTCCTATAATGAGATTGATAGTCTCATCCTCGTTTGCATTGAGGATAAGAGGAGATCGAATCAGTTCTGTATTCGAATTTTCTGCCTTAAAAACCGAAACATAAAAATTGATACTGTCTTTATTATTTAACGAAGACAGATTATAGGAAATTACATAACAACCGTTTTGATCTGTGGTGGAATTCCCCAAACAGTTTCTATTCCCAGGCAATAATTTTTCCTCAGCAACAACATACAAGCCTTTTAAAGGATTTTTACTGGTATCAATTATTTGTCCGCTCACACTGAAATCGCCAGTTTCAGTTATGTCTCCAGATATGGTCGGATAAGTGATCTTGCTCATGATTTTGTCCTCCATTCCTTCCTGTTGTCGTTTGCCCCGGCTTGTCTATATCTTTAATAAATAATGCAACCCATTCTCCTGCGAAGTCTTCTTTCCGTCGCGCCAGTCGAGCAGCCGTTCAGCGATAGGGCACCCCCTCCTAGGTGAGCGACATGATGGAATTCCCCCAACGGCCTAATCTCTACAGGCTCAGGAGGCAACCCTCGCGAGTCATGTTGTGGTCCGCATTTTTTCTGCCAGCCTCAGTAGATACCGACTCTCCTTGTGGGATAGCCGGGCCCGGGCTTCGTCTAACGGCAGCCACTCATGTTTGCGCCATCGATCTTCCGGTTTCCCTTCCTCCTCCGACTTCATCAGATAGAACTGAACCTTGACGCGTTTGTTTGCTAAGGTGTATTCGACAACCTTGAACTTTATCTCTTCTACTATTTCATCCTCTTTCACTTTCAGTTTCCGTTTGTTGATGCGAGCCCACACTCCCGTCTCCTCATGCACCTCACGCACCGCGGCCTCCTGCATTTTTTCCCCGGGCTCGATGTGACCTTTGGGCAGCACCCATAGATCAGGATTTTCCTTAGCTTGCACTATCAAGTATTCAGTTTGGGACGATGGATTGCGGAAGACAACACCACCAGCATGTGTCGGCCCAATAGGTTCTGCTTCAGAGCTCAACGAATACGATGGCTCAGCGCTCGATGAAGGTGTTTGTTTGCCTGCCACCAGAGTGAGGATGAACCAATACGCCTGTTGCGTTGATTTGAAACGCTGCTC
>Ga0299912_10004162_pt1 | contig 11820 bp, 8 predicted proteins | sample RVTome_2_FD_207667 | JGI IMG/M metagenome (GOLD analysis project Ga0299912, IMG submission 207667) | Soil microbial communities from uranium-contaminated site in the Upper Colorado River Basin, Wyoming, United States - RVT95D214 (version 2) ... | reverse complement strand
TGACGGAGATGCTTGAGAGCTTGCAGAAAGGGATCATCCAGGCAGTCATTTTCGCTCACGGGGATTATAAGTCTTTAAAATTGGCAGAGGTGGTCAAATACGAGACTGAAAATTTCCTCCAGGATCGAGGGGTCTATGCATCAAGAGCCATGAACTTAGACACCTGGAAGAAACTCCCTCCTGATGTCCAGAAGGTCTTCGAGGCAAATACAGACTGGCTGGCCCTCGATACCTTAAAAGAGTCCAGAAAGCCTGAAGATGAGGGATTGGAATTGGCCAAGAAGGCAGGGGTTCAGTTTGTCCAGATGGACAAGGCAGGTATTCAGAAATATGAAGATACATATGATGCTCAAAATCTAGTAGAAGCCAAGTCGCTTGATGCAAAGGGGCTTCCTGGCACAAAGGTCTTCGAGGAAATACGACGTCTCGTTAAGCTATACAATCCCAAGAAGTAGCAAACCCCTCTGAGGGTCAATATTGCAAATGAAATCAAGCATGCCTCCAGGGAGGATACCTCCTGGAGGCATGCTTGATATGAGTCCAATTATTCATGGAAAATAACGTGACCGTGTCACGTGTCCGTAACGTATTGAATTTTCGTAGCTGTTTAGCCAAACGGAGCTCTATTAAAAAAAAGTTCAAAATCCCCCTTTATTCCAATGCTGTTCAGTTAGGCCGTTCGTGCTGAGCTTGTCGAAGCATGAACGGCGGAGCAACGCACCCTTCGACAGGCCTGTCCTGAGTGAACCGTTCCCCCTTCGACAGGCTCAGGGCGAACGGTTAGTCGAAGGGCTCAGGGTAAACGGTGACAGCCTATATAGGGGAGAGGGTTGGAGTACGGACACGCAACACGGTCACGTTATTTTCTGACTAATGCAGGAGGTCACGGATGAAACTTTTCGAAAAGCTAATCAAAGGCACTGTTAACCAAACAACGAACATAGGTGCGGTCTTTCTCGTGGCAGTCATGTTACTCATTACTATTAACGTGATTTATAGGATATTTAGCGGGGTCATCCCAGGCCAGTACGAACTCGTTGAGATCCTGATCGTAGTCGTCGCGGGGTTCGCTATATGCGATACGGAGATCCATCGTCGGCAGACGAGTGTGGATATGGTTACGATGCATCTTCCGAAAAAGCCCAAGCTATTGCTTGAAAATGGTTGTAATCTAATTGGCCTAGTGTACTGGGCATTGATTGCCCTGGAGACTATAAGATTGACAATGGATAAGGCAGCCAAGGGTGAACATACAGATCTTCTCCATGTCTCGATTATCCCTACGAGAGTGATATGGGTGGTTGGACTGATCCTGATCTGTGTTGTCATCATCTATAATATATTCAAAAATTTTAAAGAACTGGGGAGGAAAGAGTCATGAGTCCAGAAACAGTTGGTATTTACGGTTTTTTAATACTTTTCGTCCTTATGGCAGCGGGACTTCCCATTGGTGTCTCAATGGGTATAATAGGCTTTTCTGGACTCCTGCTTATCCTTCCTGCCCAGGCAGCACTCGCCAAAATGGCCATCGCGCCCTATGACCTGGTATCGAGCTACACCTTTGCCACACTTCCTATGTTCCTTCTGATGGGTCATGTTTTGCTCGCAACCGGACAAGGAGGAACGCTCTTTACGGTTGCAAAAAAATGGTTCGGAAGGGTTCCTGGCGGACTTGCCATGGCCACCGTTGCAGGTTGTGCAGCCTTCGGTGCTGTCTGTGCGTCAAGCATTGCCACGGCCGTAACTTTGGGATTGGTTGCCATACCGGAGATGAAAAAGGCTAAATACGATGGTGGCTTCGCCAATGGAACAGTAGCCGCAGGGGGAACCATCGGAAGCCTGATCCCACCCAGCGGTTTTATGATCATCTATGGTATTCTTACAGAGAACTCTATTGCAAAACTATTCGTAGGCGGGATCATCCCAGGAATCATTGTCTCCATATCATATATCATAATGATCGGTATACGATGCCTTATAAAGCCTGAACTTGGGCCTCCAGGAGAAAAAGTAAGTATCAAAGAAAAGTTGAAGAGTCTACAGGATATTTGGGAAATCATCGCGCTGGGAGCCGTTTCGATCGGCGGTTTGCTCATTGGCGTCTTCACCTCTACAGAGGCAGGCGCAGTCGGCGCGTTTGGCGCCTTCCTCTCAGCGATTGCAAGACGGAAACTCACATGGGCAAAGACCAAGGAGGCCGTACTCGAAACGATGAAGACCGCAGGGATGATCTACGCGGTCCTGATCGGCGCAACCCTTTTTAACTATTTTATGGCCGCAAGCAACCTCCCTGAGCACCTGTTTAACTGGATAACGAGTTTTAACCTCACACCTATGGGAGTCATGACCTTTCTGGTCATCATCTATATCATTATGGGCGCCCTGATGGATGAGACCTCAACCCAGCTTTTGACGATTCCTATATTCTACCCGCTCATCCTGAAACTTGGCTTTGATCCCATCTGGTTCGGAGTATTGCAGGCCAGGTTGCTCCAGATTGGGATGATTGCACCCCCTGTGGGAATTAATGTCTTCGTAATAGCAGGGCTTGATAAGACGGTTCCTATGACAACCGTGTACAAGGGAGTGATTCCATTCCTTTTTATGGACATGATTACATTGGCAGTCTTTATGATATGGCCACAGACCATTCTGTGGTTGCCAAGCCTGGTGAGATAAGTCTTGATATACACAGCGACATTCATCATAGCAAAGGCCGTCATTCCTGCCCCGTATCGTGGTACGGGGTAAACTCCAGCAGGAATCCAGACCCCGTCCCTGCGAAGGCAGGGAACCATTATTTTAGAAGCTGGATTCCCCCGTATCAAGTACGGGGCAGGCTTAGTCAAGCCCGGAATGACAAACCGTATAAGACTTATGTCGTCATGTATAGATATGGTCCAGTTCACAAACCCTAAATCCCGATTTCAAGACGGGAGGTATTTATGAATATGGCAGTATCCAAGGCGAGTGCTGACGAAGGGAAAGTCCGCGGCATCCTGCGAACCCCTTTGAGAAGCCTTATTAATTTTATGGGACTCATTGGCAGCTGGTTTTTCGTCGCCGTTGCCTTGATTATTGTTACCGAAGTTGTCTTGCGCAATTTTTTTCGCTTACCACAGATTTGGACCGAGGAGATAAGCGGACTTTTGACTATTATAGGCGCCTATTTCATGTTTACCTACACCCTTCAGGAGAAAGGACATACACCAGTCGACTTTATCAGCGCGCACCTCTCAAAAAGGTCCAGATTTATCTTAGAGATCTTCACGACCTGCCTCAGTGTGATCTTCTGTGCAATACTCATATGGTATGGGGTGAAAATGGTCATAAGCTCCCGTATCATGGGTGAAGCGACGCAGGTGCTTCTGCTTCCAAAATGGACTTTCCAAAGTTGTGTGCCTATGGCCGGCGGCCTCATGCTCCTCGTCTTGCTCAGATCCCTGAAAGACGATATCTTTGTTAATAGGCACAAAGAAGAACTGCGTGTGCCGGCTGGGACTTCCGGTCTCAAGGATTATCTCGTCATGTTCCTTTTCGCGGCCGGCTTAGTCGCAGGAACCATCCTTCTCAAGATTTCAGTACCCATCGGATTATTGGTCCTCTTTTTGGCGCTCCTCTTCAATGGGATGCCCGTTGCCTATGCTATGGGACTTTTCGGGATTATGGGTCTTTACCTGTTCCTTGGCACCTCAAGGGCGCTCATGAACGTCCCCCTTACCGCATACAACTCTCTTGAGAGCCAGGTGGTTATTGCCTTTCCGCTCTTCTTCCTATCGGGCACAATTCTCAGTGCCGGCAAGCTGGGGCCGAGGATCTTCCATTTTACAAATGCGCTTGTGCGCCATTTGCCCGGGGGCATTGGCATTGCTTCCATCATCTTCTGCGGTGTTTTCGCAGCCATGACCGGATCAAGCGTGGCTGTGGCTGCCGCCATCAGCGCCATCGCCCTGCCAGAGATGTTAAAGAGAGGATACAGCCGCCAAACAAGCATCGGGTTACTCGCGGCGGGGGGAACCCTCGGCATCCTCTTCCCACCGAGCGTCGGTCTCATCTTCTATTCCGCCCTTACGGGAGAATCAATTGCCAAGCTCTTTATGGCTGCTGTATTGCCCGGGATACTCCTGTGCCTCATGTTCATTATCTACATTGCATGGGTAGGAATGCGTGATAAGAACATAGAAAGGGACAAGATGGCGAGTTTTAAGGAGATCTTCCGGGCAGGGAGGGAGGCTTTAGGAGGACTGGTCGTCATTCTGATCATCATCGGTGGCATCTATTCTGGTTTTTTCACGGTAACCGAGGCAGGTGCGGTAGCGGTTCTCTACAGCATTTTCCTTACCGTCTTCTGGTACAAGACCATGACCTTTTCAGATTTGAAGGCCTGTGTACTCAGGGCAGCCAAAATGGGAGGCATGCTGAACTTGATCATCGTTGCTGCCAACATCGCCGCCATATTGATCACCATGTCGCACGTCACACAAGACCTCCTTCTATGGATAAAGACCATGGCTCTTCCGAACTGGGCTTTTATCGTCTTCATTATGATATTCATGATCATCCTGGGCGGCCCGCTGGAAGCTGTTTCCATTATGGTCATCTGCTGCCCCATTCTCTATCCGATTGTTATAGCGCTTGGCTATAACGGTATCTGGTTCGGTGTGGCCATGGTGATCAACACGGAGTTGGCAATCATATCTCCACCGGAGGGCATGAATCTATTTGTCCTGCAGGATATGGCGAAAGGAACATCGGCAGAGGTATGGCGGGCGGTCATGCCCTTTCTTTACATCATGGCTGCCTTCCTCGCCATTGTATTACTCTATCCCCCATTGACCTTATGGCTGCCATCCGTCGTCAAATGAAGGTACGCCAAAGAGGTTGACTATTATCGAAAGATTAGATAAATTGTCAAGATTCATATATCAAATAAGGAGGTAATTAAGGATGAAAAAGTTATTCGTTTTGGCCATGGTTGTTTCTTTCTTCTGTGTAGTGGGTATCTTTAGTGAAGCTTCTATTGCAGCACCGATAACCATTCGCTTCAGTTCCTCCATGCCCGTTCACAACTTCATGACAAAACAGTGTATCGAGTGGGGAAAGCTCGTAGAACAAACCTCAGGTGGGGAGCTTAAAGTCCAGATATTCGACTCAGCCCAGCTCTATAAGGACCCCGAACTGGCCAAGGCAATACAGACCGGTGCGGTTGATGCAGGGATAATGGGCAGTCCCTTTCTGGGACCTGCGCTTATCCCGACACTGAGGGTATTTCAGATGCCCTTCCTATTCCAAACCGTCGATGAAATGGCAAAGGTCTACCGATCGAAGGTCGGCGACTTATGGAAAGCGACGGCTGAGAAGAAAGGCGTTATGTTGATGGGCCTCCTTGTCCATCCTTCACCCGAAGATCAGTTGATCGCCACTACCAAACCCGTGAAGGTGCCGGCAGACCTCAAGGGGATGACGATTCGGGTCATCGGCCCCGACGACGCGGCTGTTGTGAAGAAGTGGGGTGCTGCCCCGTCTTTTATTCCAGGGATGGATGTCTATCCGGCGCTCCAGCGCGGTACCCTTACTGGGGCCATCGGTTCGGTCATGCTCCAAGTTGATTTAAAACGATATGAAGTAGCCCCTTATGCTGTTTTTCTGCCTTTGGCTGGGGCACAAGCCTACTACGGAATGAACAAGGATTTTTTCGATAAGCTGACACCAAAGCAGCGGAGGGCAATCGTCGATGCAAGCGAGGCCATGGAAAGGAAGACAAAAGCTATGACGATGCAAGACCTTGCTGTAGCCAGAGAGCAACTGAATAAGGTGATGAAGGGGCTCCATACGCCAACCCCTCAGGAAATGGCCCAGTGGAAAGAAGGCATGACGGAGATGTGGCCACAACTGGTTGGGGACAATAAAGAGCTCGCGGATGCCCTAAAAGAGACCCGCGCCATTCTTGGAAGGTAAAGCCGAGACCCTGATTTTTAATTGTTGCGGAAATGGATGTCAGAGACGCCGTCGGTGGCTCTATGAATAAGCTGCCGACGGCTTTCCGCATAGGGGCAATGAGATAGAGTGTCTTTCAAGAGCAAACACCATACTTCTTACTGAAATCGATCATGGCCTTGATATTCTCAGGCTTGGCCCCATCCATCCCCGCACCGGTAGAAAGAATGAATCCCCCATTTCTTCCTACATTATCGATGAGGCTTTTACAGTACTCTTTCACCTCATCCTCTGTGCCGGCACACAGGAGGGGGATAGGGACATTCCCTATAATGCAGGCCACCTTCCCTACCGTCTCCTTCGCCCGGATCATATCTGTAGTATCAAACCACCATGCGGCCACCCCTTTAGGCAGGTCAGAGATGACCTCCAGGCGAGAGTTGTATCCGCCTTCTGCAAAAAGGACAGGCACCAGACCTTCATTCACAATGCCTATGATGACCTTTTTCAGAGTGGGCCAGTAGAAGGTTCGGAACTGCTTATCCGACATGAAGCCATCTGCCCCTTTGTGGAGAGGGATGAAAATGAGGGAATGGCCATTGGCCTTCCCGGCAGCTACCCCTGCCTTCACCATGAAGGGTGTTAGCCTCTCACAGGCCTCCAGAAGCTCGTCAGGGCGTTTGTACATGTCCATCATGACACCTGCAGTGCCGCGGAGGCTATCCCCAATCACATCAAAAGGGGCCTTTGACGCCCCTCCCGAAAACGTGGGGTACCCCTTCCCCATAATGGATCCGCTGAAGGACCGCATTTTATTGGCCCACCTGGTCGCCTCGGAAGCCGCATCCATCATATCGTGAAGGGCCTTCTGGAGTTCTGGTGTCCCAAAAGGTGCTATCCCAGGTATCACAAAGACTATCTCATGAATCAGAGGAAAGAGTGGCATTCTCTCGAAGGGCTTCAGGACACCGAAGATGCGTGGGAAATAGACTCGCAGAAAATACCCGCTCGGATCATCAATTAGATCCTGGTATTCCTCGGCCTTCATGTACTCCCCTTCCACGAACTGGTAAGGCCGTTCCTTAGAGACACCATGGCCTGGCCACTTATAAAGGGTGAAATCTAAAAGGTCAATGACCTTACCGGGTGTAATGGACGTAGGGCCGCTATAGACATCGGGCGTAAAATCGTAGCAGTATTTCTCCCAGATCCGAACCAGCGCGTCATAATTATACATGGCCTCATACACGGTCGATCCCGCATAGCCCATGGGGAAGAACCCAGGGGATGGGCAGACCGGCACACGCTGGGGAGGTTTTATTAACTGAATGGCATCCTTGATGAGGCCAATCCGCTCTTTATAAGCCCTTTCCGCCTCCGAACTTTCAAAGGAAATTCCCTTGCCTGAAAGCCATGTGGCAAACTGCTCTTCCTGCTTGTCCTTTGCGCCAGCTTTAACTTCTGTCCATCTCTCTTTCATCTCACATCACCCCCACCCACTGTTTCGCAAGAAGGACACCCGCCATAGCATCCTTGCCATAGGCATCGGCCCCTGCATACTCCTTTATCTTTTCACTCGTCTGGCCCCCTCCGATCATGATCTTGACCTTGTCCCGAAGGCCTGCCTTTTCAATGGCCTGGATGGTCTTCTTCATGGAGTCAAAGGCAATGGTCAGGAGGCCGCTAAGTCCAACCACCTGGGGACTAAAGTCCTTAATTGCCGCGACGAATTTCTCAGGCGGGACATCGATCCCGATATCCATTACTTCAAAGCCATTGGCATCGAGCAAAAAGGTGACGATATTTTTGCCAATATCGTGAACATCTCCCTCCACTGTGCCGATTAGGATTCTCCCGATGCGCTTGAACTCCAATCCCTTGGACAGGACTGGCTTGACCATATTCGAGATCTCGGCCAGCATATGGCCCGCCATCATGAGCTCTGGGAGAAAGTACTCTCCTTTCTCAAACTGAGCGCCCACGATCTCCACTGCTTTCCTGCACTGCTCCATGATCTTCAAAGGGTCCTCCCCCTTATCCAGGAGCTCCTTTGCGCAATCCATGGCCTCGGCCTCACGCATCTCTACGATCGCTTCAACTAATTTCTCGAACATCGTATTTCTCCTTTGTGAACGAAAACTTGCTTTTGAAAACAGCCCAATATAGCATAGTCGTCTGTTGTTTTTCAAATTATTTTGATGTGCCCTAAAACTTGACTTTGCCATGTAAGGGTGATAAGGTTCATTCACATGTAGATTGACTTGATTAAAGTGGAAAAGATCTTAATTACTCTGTTTGCTGTGGCGCTGGTGTTTCCACCACAGAAAGGAGGTGAATAAATAGAAGCATAAGAGTTAGAATAACCTTCGCCTCAAGAGGCATTGCGCTCAGGAAAGACAAAGAAAAACAAGGGTATCCCTCCCCCCTGAGAGGCTGTGTCACCATTACTGTTTTGTCACCCTGAATTCATTTCAGGGTCTCGTAACTCTTTGATTTCATTAGATGCTGAAACAATCCTGAAACAAGTTCAGGACAGGGCTCAGCATGACATTTTTCACCATTTCCCCCATTGCGACACAATCTCTGAGGGAGAAGGGTGGGGGTTGCGGGTATCTGTACTGGCAAGCTATCCTGAGTTTTCAATCTAAACGGGAACCTCTTCCTACAATGACGTTTCAGCAGTTCATCAAAGCTTTGATCAGGTAATCCCTCAGTTACGGGTTTAAAAAAGCTTGCGTTCTTCCTCATGATATGTTAAGCAGAAGGTATGGACGGACAGATCAGATATCGAGGGAAGACCTATACCTTAAGAGAGATCAATGAAATCAAGGAAGTCATAGCAGCTCATCATGAGAGAAGCCGATGGTTCATCTCCAGGGAGATATGCCGAATATGGGGTTGGGTTCAACCGAACGGCGTTCTGAAAGATATGATCTGTCGTGGATTGCTGTTACGGTTAAATGCACAAGGGCTGATTGAACTTCCTCCTCCAACAAAGAAGCCCCCTTATCTCTTATCGGAGCATCGAAAACCTGCCTTTGTTGAAGTAGATCAAACTTCTGTCGTCAGCAAGGTCTCGGATTTAAAACCCATCGAGCTTCTTCAAGTCAGACGAACCCCTTCCGAGAAGGTCTACAAGGGTTTGATTGAGCAGTATCACTATTTGGGATATACGCGGCCTGTAGGGGAGCATTTGGAGTATATCGCTCTGTCCCATGGTCGGCCGGTGGCCTGTTTGGGATGGTGTTCAGCTCCCCGTCATATCGGGTGTCGGGATCGGTATTTAGGATGGACGAAGGAGCAACGGATTAAGAATCTTTCTCGGATAGTGATTAATACCCGTTTTCTCATTTTACCTTGGGTCAAGGTTCCTCATTTAGCCTCTCATCTGTTGGGGTTGATCGCGAGGAGGATTTATCCCGATTGGGAGGAGGTTTATCACCATGACGTGCTGTGGTTGGAGACTTTTGTGGATCCGGAGCGTGGCTATCAAGGGACCTGCTATAGAGCAGCCAATTGGATTTATTTGGGGCAGACGACGGGTCGGGGGAAAGACGACCAGACTCACAAGGCTAACCGGAGTCTGAAATTAGTCTTTGGTTATCCTTTGAGAAAAGATTTCAGAGAGGCCCTTGAATGGTGAATAATTGCGAAGGGTGCCTTCAGAAGCAGCGCAAGATCGACCAACTCCTTGAAGAGGTTCAACGCTTAAAGGCAAAGCTACGCTATCAAGAAAGGAAGGATAAAGAGGGATTCTTTGGCTCTTCGACCCCTTCCTCTCAACTCCCCCTTAAAGCCAATACCGGTCAAGAAAATAAGAATCACAAGGGAGGAGCCCGCCCAGGCCATACGGGCCACGGACGAAAAGCTCACTCCGAAGAGACGGCGGATGAGGTCATCCCGGTGGACGTGGGGGAGACCTGTCCGGATTGTGGAGGGCTGCTGAAGTTAAAACAAATAAAAGACCGAACTGTGATTGAAAGTGAGCCGGTTAAGCCCAAAAAGATTCTCTACCATCTCTACCATAAGGAGTGTACTCATTGTCACCATGTTTTCCGGGCTAAGGCCCCCTCGGTACTTCCCAAAGCGCTCTACGGCAACCAGATCACGGCTCAGACGGCGGTGATGCACTATTTTCATGGCATCCCCATGGGGCGGATCTGTGAAATGACCGATATCCCGTTGGGTAGTTTGGTAGATATGTTCCATCGCCTCTCAGGCTATTTTGCACCTGTGATGGACTTTCTCAAGGAACAATACCGGCTTTCGCCGGCCAAACATGCAGATGAGACCAGTTGGCGCAATGACGGCCAGAGCGGTTATGCGTGGCTATTTTGTTCCCCTGAGACCAGTTTGTTTTCCTTCCAAAACACGCGATCCGCCACGGTACCTCGCAGTATCTTCGGGGAGAAAAAACTCCCGGGCGTGTTGGTGGTCGACCGCTATAATGCTTACAACAAAGCACCGGTTCAGATTCAGTACTGCTATGCTCATCTGCTCCGAGATGTGGAGAAGTTGGAAAAAGACTTCCCAGACTCCTCAGAAGTCAAATTCTTTGTAAGCACCCTTGCCCCGCTTCTCTCTCAGGCCATGCATTTAAGATCGCAGCCTTTATCCGATGAACACTATTATCGGGAAGCAAAAGAAATTCAAAAGAAAATCATAGAGGTCAATAAAAGCCCGGCTCAACATCTGGCTATCCGGGCCATGCAGGATCTCTTTAATCTCAACGAACACCGATTGTATCATTGGGTTCAGGACCGACGCGTCCCCCCAGATAACAACTTGGCCGAAAGGGATCTGCGTCCTACCGTGATTGCCAGAAAGGTAAGCTTTGGCAGTAGTTCGGATGCCGGAGCTAAAACCCGCTCTGTCTTGATGTCAGTTCTTCACACCCTCAATAAACGCCGAGCAGGTCAATCTCTCGAATCCATCTTCAAGAACCTCCTCGACGAAATCGCCAAGAATCCAACAGTTCAGGTAGCTTCCCTTTTCCCTCTGCCCAAATCCATACCCCGTAACTGAGGGATTACTTGATCAGAAACATTTATCTTGACAATAGATATTTATTGTTATTAAATATTTCGTCTACGTAAATAGTTTCTGTATACAGAATTATGGCATGGAGGATTAACCGGTGAAATCTTCCAAACAGAAATCGAAAGACAACTATTCGCAACTCGTTCCTGCCGTTGAGCAGGCGACAAAAATCCTCAGGTACCTTTCGTCTTCACCCGGTTTTAAGACAAATCTGAAAGGCATCTGCAGTAATATAGGCATCCATAATAGTAAAGGCTATGCTATTCTCAATACTCTGCAGAAGGCTGGTTATGTGATTAGACATGACAACAGCAAAACGTATTCCTTAGGCTTTGACCTTATCTCGCTGGGACAGAAAACTCTCGAAGGTGTTCATTTTAAAGAGATTGCGAAACCATTTCTTGAGGAACTTGCAAGAAAAACGCATTGCACGTCTCTGTTCGGAGTAACTGCGGCCGATCAGGTTGTGGTCGTCGCGCGCGAAGATTCTGACCGCGATGTGGGTGTTACTCTCCGTCTGGGCTACACCTCTCCTCTTACCTACTCCGCTGTAGGCAAGGCTATCGTGGCCTTTCTACCCGACAACGAACGGAATGACCTTCTTGCAGAAGATAACCTATTTTTTCATGGAGAACCGCGTAACCTCGATCGTGAAAAGCTTAAAAGAGAACTCGATTTATGCAGACGCCAGGGATACGCGGAAGCCCCGGGAAAAGTAAGCCCTTTAATCAAGATACTTGCTTCACCCGTGCTCGGATCGAAAGGTTATCCAATGGGCGCTCTTTTTCTTATTGGCATCTTCCCAAGGACTGTTGTTTCGTCCTATGGTGGCAAGCTCACAGA
>Ga0299912_10004160_pt1 | contig 11821 bp, 6 predicted proteins | sample RVTome_2_FD_207667 | JGI IMG/M metagenome (GOLD analysis project Ga0299912, IMG submission 207667) | Soil microbial communities from uranium-contaminated site in the Upper Colorado River Basin, Wyoming, United States - RVT95D214 (version 2) ... | reverse complement strand
GGCGGCGCCTGACCAATGACCTCCAGGCTGCCATCGTCTATATAGACGTCGTTGTTCGATCGCGCCCAATCCCAGTCTGCGCGCGAATGCGTGAACACCGTCACGCTGGTATTGCGCGCCTCGGCCTCCACCTGAAACAGCTCATAATCATCCCAAGCGGGTTGCTCTGGCGACCAGACGATATTCGAACTGAACGGATCTTGACCGCCTGTCGGGTCAATCCCGACTTTTAGATGCATGTCACTCGGCTGGTCCGAGACCTTGCCATACTGGCAGCCTTCGATAAACTGAAAGCACATCCACGCTTGCATGTAAATCGAAAAACGCAGACGCGACCCGGGCTGAAGGTTGTCCACCTTCTGCATCAGCCCGGCCCAGTGCATACGGCCATACGTGAAATATTTTTGCGCCTGCAAGCCGCCGTGAACGCGGTAGGAGTACGCGATTTTCTGGACATCGCCGAATTCGGGCACAGCCCAGTAACACCCGTCGTCTTTGCCGCCAAGGCAATTGTAGGGTCGAGGAATATCTTTGGGCGGCTTGTCCACCCACCACGCGCGCCAACGCGGCGCGACCTGAATTCCGCTTCTACCATCCTGGGTCGGCCACGGCGCACTCCATTCAAAGTCGCCATTCTGCAGCAAGTTGGAGATTTCTTGCCGCGCGGGCGACGCGCCGACAAAGCCAGCCGGCAACACCGCCAGGCTCGCCACCATTATCAGAACCAGCGCTGCCCCAAGTCGGAATCGCAAAACAAACTCCTGTGACAAGTCGTGAGGACCAAGACGATTATAAAGCGTCTGATGAGAAACGCAAGTTGCGCCGTCCGTCTTTGCTCGTTCGGCGCGCCATGCTATAATCTAACATGATGGAAACCCACACTCTGCCAATTCATATCCTGGTCGTAGACGACGATCCTGAAGCGGCCCAGCTCTTGGAACTCGTATTGAGGTCCGGCGGCTACCGCGTCAGCAAAGCCGGGTCGGGCAAGGATGCGTTGAGCCAACTGCAAACGTCGCTGCAAACGGATGCCCCGGTACAACTCATGGTGCTGGACTTGATGCTGCCGGAAATGGACGGGGAAGAGGTATTGCGCCGGATGCGCAGCCAGCCCCGGCTGGCGCGCCTGCCAGTGATTATCGTGACCGGGGCCTATTCACCCAAGCAAGAGATCACCGGGCTGGAAGCCGGAGCGGACGACGTCCTGGCCAAGCCTTTCAGCACGCCGCAGCTACTGGCGCGTGTCCGAACACTGCTGCGCGCCCGCCACGCGGAAGAAGCGTTAGGCCGCGCCGAGGCGCTGTCGCACCTGCTCATCGAAGGCATGCGCGACATGGTCTTTGTCGCCGGCGAGCGCGGTCATTTTACCTATGTCAGCCCCAGCGCCGAGTCGCTCACCGGCTACACGCAGGCCGAAATGACCTCCGGGCAAATCACCCTCGAATGGCTCATCCATCCCGCCGACCACGAGCGCGTGCGCGGGCAGATGCAAGCGGCGCTCGAGGGCCAGGGCGCAGAGATCGAGTCGCGCATGATCCGCAAAGACGGCGCGCTGTTGTGGGCCGCCATCAGTGTCGAGCCGTTGCGCGACGCCGCCGGACTGCAAGGCATCTTGCGCGATGTGACCGCCCGCCATCAGACCGAGGAGGCCTTGCGCATCCGGAGCGCCGAGCTGGCCGCGCTCAATCTGCTGGCGCAACGCATCAGCGAATCCCTCGACCCGCAAGCCATGCTCTCAGAAACGCTCGGCACGCTGATGGACGTGGTCAACGCCGAGCTTGGCCTCGTGTACACGCTGGATGGCGACCAGCCCCGCGTCCGCGCCTGGCACGGCCTGCCTGCCGGCATGATCGCAGAGGCCGACTCGCCCGAGGTCACGCAGCGCCTCAATCTGATCGAGATGCGCGTCCATCGCGGTCAACTGCAAGATCAAGCGGACGAGGTGTTTCCCATCCCGGAGGCCGCCGGGGCGCAGAGCTGGGTATCGCTGCCGTTGCACGATCGGGGGCAGCCGCTTGGCCTGCTGGTGCTGGCCAGCCGGAACAGTCACAGCTTTGACGCCACGGAGATTGATTTCCTGGCCGCAGCCGGTGAACAAATCGGGCTGGGCCTGCGCAACGCACAGCTTTACGCCGAGGCTCAACGGCGCGCACGGGAACTTGCGCTGATCAACCAGGCCACTCACGCCGTCAACTCGACACTCAACTTGAATGTCGTCTTGCAGACCATCATGGTCCAGGCCATTGAGGTGCTGCAAGGAGAAGCCGGCTCGGTGCTTTTGCTGGAAGAATCGAATGGCGACCTGGTGTTCGCCGCCACCGCCGGCCCTTCAGGCGAGAAGCTGCGCGGGAAACATGTGCCGGTGGCAGCCAGCCTTGCTGGTCAGGCCGTGCGTGAAGGCCGCTCGCTCATCGTCGGCAACGCACAACATGACGACCGATTGTATCGCCGCGTGGACGGCATCACCGGGCTGACGACGCAAAATTTGCTGGCAACTCCTCTGCAGGTGCGCGATCGCATCATCGGCGTGCTGGAAGTGATCAACAAACGCGCCGGTCAATTCACGCTCACCGACCTGGCGCTGCTGGAAGCCCTGGCAGTCCCTGCGGCCACGGCCATTGAAAACGCGCGGCTCTACGAAGCAGCCTTGCGTCATGCCGAAGAGATTCAACGCTCGCAGGCGCAGCTCATTCGCTCAGAAAAGCTGGCCGCCACCGGGCGGCTGTCCGTGAGCCTGGCGCACGAAATCAACAACCCATTGCAGGCGATTCAGAATTTGCTGTACATCATGCTGGATTACCAGGTCAGCGATGCCAAGCGGCGCGAGTTTCTGGAGATGGCACGCGAAGAAACCTCGCGGCTGATCGCACTCGTCCAGCAAACGCTCGAATTCTATCGCCCGGCGCAGGCACAAGCCGGACCGATGGACCTGAACGCCACCGTCGAGCGCGTGTTGGCGCTGGCCCGCAAGAAACTTGCGCACAGCGACGTCGAAGTGGATTTGCGACTAGCCCCCGACCTGCCGCCTGTCAACGGGATGCCGGATCAGATCGCGCAGGTGTTCCTCAACCTGATCGTCAACGCCGCCGAGGCGATGAGCGACGGCGGGCGACTCTGCATCGAGAGCCGCGCGTCCAACGGCCACGTCGAGATGGTCTTTGCCGACACGGGCCCGGGCATTGCGCCAGAAGATTTGACGCACATCTTTGAGCCGTTCTATACCACCAAGGATTCCGGCACGGGGTTGGGCTTGGCGGTCAGTTACAGCATTGTCGAATCCCACCAGGGAACGTTGAGCGTGGACAGCGTCCCCGGCCACGGCGCGACGTTCACCGTGCGGCTGCCCGCCGTACCCAAGAACCCGCCTCAAACAGCCAAACGCCGCAAACGCAAGCGCAGAGACACGGGAGACAACGCCGTGAACGAAGGACAAACAGGAGGTTGAGATGCTGCAAGACGCCAAGCTGCTCATTGTAGACGACGAAAAGGCCATGCGGGTGTCACTAGCCGAGATTTTTACGTTGCGCGGCGCGCAGGTGATGACCGCCGCCGATGGGCGCGAAGCTGTGGAACTGCTCAACCAGCGCGACTTTGACTTGATGCTGCTCGATTTGAAAATGCCGGGCATGAGTGGCATCCAGGTATTGGAGGTGGCGCAAAAGGTGAGGCCCGGCACCGTGGTGATTCTGCTCACAGCGCATGCCACGCTGGACAGCGCCATCAGCGCGATGCGGCGCGGAGCCCACGACTATCTGCTCAAGCCGTGTGAGCCGCGCGCACTCGTCGCCGGGGTCGAGCGCGGACTGGCAAAGCGGGCCGAGTTTTTGCGGCGGCAGAATCTTGTCGGCCTGATGGAGCAAACCGTATCAGCGCTCAAGACGGACACCAAGCCCCTCGCCACACCCGCGGTCCCACAGTCGCCCAAAGAAGATAACATTTTGCGCGCTTCCGACATCACGGTGGACATCAAGAAGCGCATGGCGCTCCTGGGCAACCGGCCGCTCACGCTTTCGCCGACCGAATTCAGCGTGCTGGCTCACTTTGTCCGCAATCCTGACCGGGCTATCCCCTGCACCGAGTTGGTGCGCGACAGCATGGGCTACGAGTGCAGCGAGCAGGAAGCGCGGCCCGTGATGCGCGTCCATATTCACCGGCTGCGGCAAAAGATCGAAGCCGAGCCGGAAAAGCCCAAACGGTTAGTGACGGTGCGCGCAGCCGGGTATATGCTGGTGACAGAGACGTAGAGCGGAAAGAGTGGAGCGTGAAATGCTCCACTCCATGTATTGCAAAAGGAGGCACGATGCCGACAAGAGCAAAGCAGACTAGGTCGAGAGCGCCTTTGAAGGCAGAGACGCGAAAAAGTGCGCCGGGAGCGAGCGTTGATGCGCTTGCCGAGGAACTTGATAAGCTCAGAAACCGCGTAGCCGCATTGGAAGGACATGCCCCGCTTCCGGGTCCTGCGGGTGAACGCGGCCCACAAGGCCCGCCTGGGCCAGGAGGAGAAACGGGGGACCCAGGTCCCCAGGGGCCGCCCGGACCGCAGGGAGAAAAGGGCGAGCCTGGTCCCCAAGGTCTGCCGGGGCCATCCGGGGAAAAAGGCGCACCTGGTCTGCAGGGCCCGCCCGGACCAAAAGGAGAAAAAGGTGACCCGGGGCCACAAGGAGAAAAGGGCGAGCCTGCGGATTCGGCGCGCCTCGATGAACTCGAGCGCCGCATCGCAGAATTGGAGAAACAGTTGATCAACTCTAAAAAGCGGAGATTCGGATTCTTTTAAGAGGATTGAAAATGGCAATTCAAACGACGGCGCTGCGTGACGACGCGCGGATCTGGATCGAGCAGGTGAAATCGGTTGATGTGATCGTCGGTATTCCATCTTACAAGAATGCCGCTACGATCGGTCACGTGATCAGGACGGCTGGTGAAGGATTATCCAAGTACTTGCCGGGCTTGCGAGCCGCCATCGTCAACTCGGATGGCGGCAGCCCCGATGGAACACGCGAGGTCGTCCGCAGTACCGCGTCGCCACAAGGCGTGCGCGTACTGGCGACCGAGTACCGGGGGCCATCCGGCAAGGGCAGCGCCTTTCGCGCGATCTTTGAGATTGTGGCCGCGTTAGGGGTCAAAGTGTGTGTCGTCGTGGATAGCGACCTGCGCAGCATCACGCCCGAATGGATTGACCGGCTGGGCGGCCCCATCGTACGGGACGGATTCGATTACATCGCGCCGCTGTACACTCGCCACAAGCACGACGGCACCATTACGAACAACATCACCTATCCGATGACGCGCATGTTGTACGGCCTGGATGTGCGCCAACCCATCGGCGGCGATTTTGGTTTCTCTGGAGACCTGGCGCGCTGGTGGTTGGCGCAAGACGTGTCGGAGACGGACGCCGCACGCTATGGCATTGACATCTGGATGACGACCACCGCCATCGCCGAAGGCTTCAAGGTGGGTCAGGCCGGCCTCGGGCTCAAGGTTCACGATGCCAAAGACCCAGCGTCATCGCTTGGCCCGATGTTCAGCCAGGTGGTGGGGACTTTGTTTTCGCTCATGCAGCGCTACGCCGGCCGGTGGCCCCAGGTTCAATCTGTGCAAGCTACCCCGCTCGTCGGCGATTTGCCGCACGGCGAACCGGAATACGTGCCCGTCAACGTGCCGGCCATGACGGCTAAATTCCGCGACGGCCTCCAGATTCAAGCCGATGCGCTGAGCCGGGTGATGGCCCCAGAACAAATCTCTGCTCTTAGAGATATTGCCGCGCCTGAAGATAAAGTGTTTGCATTCCCGGCCGAAACATGGGCGCGCGTGGTATTTGATTTTGCGATTGCCCACAGGAATCGAGTGCTGCCGGCGGAGCAAATCATGGCCGCGATGACGCCGTTGTACTATGGACGCACCGCCGGACTGGTCAGGCAGGCCGCCGGAATGGACGCTGCAGAGTTCGAACAGCAGGTGATACAGACACAGGCCGAGACTTTTCTGAAACTAAAGCCGGAGCTGATTGCGCGCTGGAGCAATTGAGAAAGGATAATCTATACCGACCCTCCCAGCTCAACAGCAAACACGTCATAATAGGTGCCTGCCCCAAAGCCGTCAAACAGCACGTGGTCGCCGGGTTTCAAATTCGACAGCTTCCGAAGGAAGGCGATCATATTCGACGCCGCGCTGACGTTGCCGAATTCGTTCAGGAGCCAGGGCATCGGAATACAAATTCCTTCTTTCCGCAGATGTTTTTCCTTTAGCTGGTTGATCTTCAAGTTGGCGTGGTGGACAATCGCCACGGCGATCTCTTTTCCGGGCGTGCCCAATTCGACCATCCGTTTTTGATAGGCCTGGTAGACATTCCGTACCACCAGAACCCCGTTTCGGACAAAGAGTTTGACCATGCCCATCAGTCCGGCCATCTCTACCGGCACCGACTCATCCGCAGGCTCATGCATCAGCCCGGCCACACGAATGTGATTTTCCCCCGCCTGTGTCGTCTCGATCATGGATTGCCCTTCAACTCTTGCGCGAGAGTGCGGGTATAACATCCGCACCGCCAGCAGCCCCTCTTCATCATACACTTCGTGCGTTCCACCGACCAGGAATTTCATGGTCTGGCCTGGAATCACTCCAATAATTCCTGCGCCGTTTCCGAACAGCTGGAGAGCATGGGGGTCGTGAGAAGATCTCAGTAGCCGGCTCAACCCCTCGATTCCACCCACCAGAACCTTTTTGCCAGACAATTCCTCGGCCAGGTTTAGCGCAAGGCATCGGGTGATCGGCAGTTTTGGATTCAACGCCAGGTGCAACCCGGCTACAGAACCGTCACAAGCCTTGTGGATGCTCACCTTCAGCGCGCTGTCTGGAACCCCGGCCTCCCTCGCAATACGCACCGTATAGTCGTTTGCTGCCGGCCCGGTGAGGCCGATCAGTACGGCTTGGACTTCCGAAGGTTCCCAGCCGCTGGCGTGAGCTGCTTCGACTAGAAACCGGGCGCCCACTTTAACTTCCAGCTCGATGTGTTCTTCATCGGAAAGCTGCGGGAGATGATGCCGGCACACAAACCCCAACTCGGATAGATTCATTTTCATTTCATCCGCGAGTGGACTGCCTAGGCGATCCTCAATCAAGTTGGGTAAGGCGGCATTATCGTAGACTTGGCCCCACGTTCCATACACTCCCCCAATCCCAACTTGGGGATTTGATACCCGCTCCATGCCCAGCGGGACTCCCCGTCCGATCGGGACCTCCTCAATTTGAACCTGAGGGCGATCAAAGAAAGAATTGGCTGCCACGGGCGATTTCTGTGTCGTTTCGATCTCGTTCATGTGTTCTCCTGGGGATTGAAAGAATGGCCTGCTCGCTCATAGTATAACACCACTAGTCGTCATTGGGTACTGCCCTCCACACACTCCATGCTGTCGCGCACGGAGACAAAAAGGCCCTCCCGCAGGCGGCGATGCGCCGCCTGCGGGAGGGCAAGGATTCGCACTACAAAATTCTAGTTCCTCAATACGATTGGCAAAAAGACGCGGCTGCCTCCACCAACGTTCTCGGACACCGGGCCGTATTCCTCTCCCCCGGCCATGACGACGGTCGAGGCCGTGAACGGGCCAAGCCGGTCCGCCGTCCAGGTGAACGTCAGGGTCGCGCTGGTCTCGCCTGCCACCAAGACCGACTGGGGTTCCAGGAACGCCAGCACGGTATCGTCGCTGTCATAGATCGTCAAGCTGGCGACAGCAGTGGTGGTGTACGCAGAGAAATTCTGGAACGTCACCGTAAACGTGCCGGTTTGGCCAGGCATGAGCGTGCCAGGCGCGGCCAAATCGGCGATGCCGCCCTCGGTGACAAAGATCTGGCGGCCCGCGCCGGCCACCACCTCGCCGCCTTGCTCAAGGAAGAGATGCGCCATGTACACATCCCCATCCAGGTAGCCGGTCCAATTCAGGCTCAGATCATACGTCCCGCCGGCTGGGACGACCACAGGCGCGCCCACCGTCACAGTGAACTGTCCTTGCGAATCCATAATCCTCAGCGTCGGCGTCACCGTTTCAGCCAGGCTGCCCGCGTTGGATATGCTCGCCGTGGCAGTGATCGGGTCGCCCGGCAGATAGCGCAACTTGTTCACCGTAAAGTAAGTGAGCGCCACTGCACGCGGCGTGTCGTATGTCACCTGAAGGTCAACCGCCTGGTAGAGCCGGGCCACGTCGGTGGCTGCATTGTAGCCGACGGGCATCACATAGAAACGAGCGATCCGATAGGTGCCCATGTTGAGGATGGACAAGGCGACGGTGACTGTTGTTCCCGCAACCGTGGTCGTATAACCGCCGGTCGCCCCACCAGGAATCGGCACACCGACCATCTCTGTAGGGATGTTGAGGCCGGTCAATGTCACCGGCTGCGTCGGCGTGAACACCACGCTCGAGATGGTGGCGCTCAAGGGCAAGATCAAGTCCATCGTCGCACGAGGCAGAACAGGCAGCCCGTCTTGCACACGCTGCGTAAAGTTGGGGATCTCGATCAGGTGGAAACCGCCTGTCGTCGTGCTGGTAGCATAGTCCGAGGCGGTGACGTGCGCCGTCACCATGTAGGTGGCCTGGAGCGCCGCGGGCGCATAGCCGGACGGCTGGACCAACACCGGCGCAGACCAGTCGGCCACGTTCGCCTGCGGCGCGGCCTCGGCGCTCTCTACACTCATGGCTGCGGTCCCATGCCCGGGCAGGCGCATCCAGGGCACACCAAAGTAGGTAAAGGTTTGGACAGTCTTTTTCTCGGTGATGTTGCCATTGACCGGGTGATTGATCTTGGCCCGCATGAGCGCCCAGCCCAACGGGTCGCTGCGGTCGGGATAGGCCTTGGCCTCGACCCAAAAGTTGTTGCCCAGCACTTCGCCTGCGCTGACCAGGTTCGGGTCAAAGCTGCCATAGCCCAGTCCCGCCGAGGCGACGATACCCGAAGCGCCACGGTGAACGAGAGCATAGATCATGCTGTCGTCAAAGGTGCCGGGCTGCCCTAACCTCGGATCGTTAGTGTAGCTGATGCCCACCCGGCAGGCATTAAAGTAAAAGAAGGGCCGGTTGGTGGACATGCGGTTAGATGTGTCATAGCTGGAAATCTCGTAAGACAACAAATAGTTGGTCGGGTCCACCTGGGCCGCAGCGGGATCATCCCAGACATACGTCTCGCCATGGTTTGCCAGAGCCGCCACAGCGAACCCTAGTTGCATCTCACTCACAATCTGGGCTTTGGTCGCACTCTGATCAATGAGCGACTCATTCATGACATAGCCCAAGCTGTCCTTGAGCACATCGTGAGCGTCATTGCCGTCGCCTATTAACCACCAATCCAGACCATCACTGGCGACAACAGCTCGATTGGTGCTCGAGTTAGGTCCCCGGACGCTGTTCTCTAGGAAGAGTTGCATATCGGCGGCCGTTGCGCCGACGATGCGTCCCACGGCGATCTCCAGCTCGCCAGACTCCCAGTCCGTGCCGCCGCCGATGTCACCGTAGGGATTATCGGTGAAATGATAGTTGTGGCTCGCCATGTTGTCGCAGATGGCGTCGTATGCCCAACAATCAGGATGGTCGTCTTCGGATTGGTCGTGGGCACCATCGGCACCGTATTCGTGCTTGCGGTAGAACGGGATAACGTTGTCGTCGCCCAAGACCACTAGGTATTCTGGATGGACGCCGAAATATGTATCCAGCCACTCGTCTAGGTCGTTGGCGACAGTGTTGGCGTTGGCCTCGCTCGAATAACTGACGCTGTAGTTATTCCAGGTTGCGAGCGACGACTCGTAGCGTTCGGCATAGAGCACAGCCATTGTCGGGTTGCTGTTGTACCCGGAACCCTGCGCCTGTTCAAAGACCTCGTCCAACAATTGTTGGACTTCGGTATTGTTGTACTTATCAAACAACAGCTTGCGGTTGGTGATGAGCCACGCCTGCGGGTCGCGATAGATACGGGCCGTGGCGCCGTCGCTCAGGCTTGTTATCCAGTTGGTCCCCTTGGCTTCCACTGAGGGGCTGGTATAGCCTTCGACCGAATTCGTGGTCAAAGCATAGCCTCGGAACACAACCTGGGTCTTGTACTCGGTCTCGCCGCTGGGCTTGGTCAGGCTCACGTTTTTGATGCGATACCGCCCATTGCCAAGATCAGTCATGGTGCCCCAGGTCGGATTGTCCCAATCATTTTGGCGCGTTCCGATCTGGTCAATTCTGAGTTTGGTCGCGGCCACGCTGAGCGTCACCGTAATGCCGGTGGCGTAGGTGGCGGATGTGGTCTTGATCTTGGCGACGAACCAGACCTCAGAGCCGCGCAGCAGGTTCACCACAGTCTCTGGTTGCGCGTCCTCAATTTGCAGGCTTACCTGCGGCTTGCTGCTCGCGCTCGTCGCATCGGACTGCAATGCCCCCACCTGCCCACCCCAACTGGGCAGCGTGGGCGTGATGGGCGACCACTGGGAGATGGCCATGTTCAGCGCCCATTGCGCTCCGTTGGATTGCTCCGTCCCTCTCCCGCCAAGAACAGTTGTCTGATAGGGGGTGAACGGACTAAACACAGATGCATGCCAGGCGCGGGCGCTGGGTCTTGCGCCAGGATTGTCAAGTTGGTACCATTGGATTGGGCCTGGATAGATCTGGAGCGCCCACCGGTCATTGAGGGACCCGCTGCTGCCTTGGCCGCCAAAGATTTCCATTCGCAGCGGAATGCCGACCGAGTTGTAGATAGCCGTATGACCCCGCCGCGCAGAAGGATGCTCCCCCACCTGCGCGACCTGGTTCCAGGCCCCGGTCGTCAGGTTCAACGCCCAGGTATCGTCCAACAACGCCCCGGTCGTCGCTCCGCCAAAGACCACCATGAGTCCCTGGGCGGTGTCAGAGTAGATGGCCGTGTGCTGCACGCGGGCCACTGGTACCGAACCGGTCACGGCCAACGGGCTCCACGCTTCAGAGCCGGGCGTCAGGCTGAGTGTCCAAACATCGTTCTTCAGGCCGCCCCGCCCGCTGCCGCCAAAGACAACCATCTGGTCATTTGCCTGGTCGTAGATAGCCGTGTGCCAGCGCCGGACGCCAGGCCCAGAACCGGCGGGCGCGAGTTGCGTCCAGGTCACCGGCGACGTTGCGCTCAGATCCAACGCCCAGATGTCGTCCCAGTTGTAGTAGGAACTGTGGCCGCCAAAGACGATCATGCGATGATTCGCTTCGTCATAGATAGCGGTGTGTTGACCGCGCGGCGCAGGCACAAAGCCCTCCGGGTCGAGTTTGGTCCAGTCCCCGCTGCCCGTTGAAGGCAAACTCAACGCCCAGACGTCGTTAAAGTAGGCCCGTCCGTTGAATCCGCCAAAGAGAATGATCCGGTGATTATGTTCGTCGTAAATGGTGGTTTGAAAGACACGGTTATAGGGCAGCCGCGAGGCGGCCGATCCCTCTTGCTCGGCGGCCAAAGGCCCCAGGTCGGCCAGGGTCGGCTCGCTATCAGTGTCAAAAGATAGCCCTGGGTCAGGCTGAACTCCATCCGGGCCCTCGGCCATGCCCATGGGAGGCAAGGTCGAAATCAGCAAGATGGAGACCAGTCCAACGACCAGGCTCTTACTCAACCAAGCCGGTTTTCGGTTGCGGTTCATGGGAACACCTCCTGTTTTGAGCAACTGTGCAAGTGCGTTTTTGAATGACTTACATTTGCCGCCCGGAATGACATCAAGCGTTCGATAGTGGATTTTGCCCCTCCTTTCTATACTCGGCGCAAGTCAAATCCCGATCTGAAGCCTGCACTCTGGAATTTATGCTCAACCCCGCCAACCCATTTTCGGACCTCCTCGTACGATGGC
>Ga0299912_10004159_pt1 | contig 11821 bp, 8 predicted proteins | sample RVTome_2_FD_207667 | JGI IMG/M metagenome (GOLD analysis project Ga0299912, IMG submission 207667) | Soil microbial communities from uranium-contaminated site in the Upper Colorado River Basin, Wyoming, United States - RVT95D214 (version 2) ... | reverse complement strand
TGACTTCTTCGGTGGAGAAGTCGGTAACCCCACCTTACATCAACGTGAGTATACCGATTTAGAGGGGGTCCACCCCCTGTTAAGATTGTCCATAAAAGACGATGACTAATATCGGATAACGAATGATGAATTGAAGGTAGGGGCGAACCTATGTGTTCGCCCCAAATTTATTAGGGTAGACACACAGGTCTACCCCTACAAAAAAAGGAGAGGGTTTTAAAACCCTCTCCTGTAGTTTCCCCACCCTAACCCCTATCTATTATTAAATCAATGCCGGATTATCATGTTTTGGAATCCAGTTCAATACATAAGGGATTTTCTTTTTATAACCCAGAGCCATATTGCGATAAGGCTCCAGCTCTTTGGCACAATGCATCTGCATATTAACCTGATGAACTACCATAAAACTATCACCATAGATTTCAATTCTTTTGCTCTTGAACAGATTCGGGTTCTGTTCTATAAACTCCAACAAGGCTAAAAGGCTGGCATATTCACATTCAGGAGGAGAGCCTTTGTACTGTGCCCGGAAGATGATCCCTAAATCAGGTATGGCGAAGGATACTACCCCGTTGAACCTTTCCTTCTCCTCCCCTACTCTAATAGTTCCATAGAAGTAGCATTCCATATATCCTCCTTTGCCATTTTCTAAAATAACTTTTGAGCAAAACCTGTGCCTGATAGAGACTGTGATTTAGGCTCAGGATAAAATGGTAAAACTGTAATCACATCAGATTGAGATTGGTCTAATCCTCTGATTTTTAGTGGGATATAAAAAAGAAAAAAGGAGTAAAAAGTATTGCATTTTGCAAGGTTTGAGAGGTCTTAGTAATTTTGCGGATAGAAGTAAAACTGGGGAAAATTTTTATGCAAACAGCTTCATACTTGGTGCAATCTCTTACCTAAAAGATTAGACCCTTTCAAAAGGGTCAAAAAGCTTCTTATATTCCTGAAGCGCAAATCTATCGGTCATCCCGGCGATATAGTCACAGATCACCTGCATCTTATCAAACTCTTTGAATTTCTCTAAGGTATGGGGAGGCAGCTGATCAGGGTTGTTCTGATATACCTGAAATAGCTGGGTGATTATCCTTTTGGCCTTATCTGCCATTCTTATCATCCGGTAATGGCGATACATTCTATTAAATAAAAACAACTTCAACTGGGAATTAAGTTTTTTCAGTTCAGGGCTAAAGGATAAGAGGTTTTCCCCGTAAGAGCGGACTTCATCTACGCTTTTGACTTGAGATTTATTTAATCGAGCGGTGGTTTCCTGAATTGCATCCGTTACCTCCTGATTAATAATCATCCTCACTGCCTGGCTGATATTTTGATAAGGAGTCAAGTTTTTATATTTTTTTTCTATCTGCTCAGCAGTTACCCTCCAGAGTTCAACTTCGTTAAGCTCCTCTTCAGTTAAAACCATTGAACGCAGCCCATCATCTATATCATGGGAGGTATAAGCGATCTCGTCAGCCAAATTTACTACCTGGCATTCCAGGGTAGGACAGGACTTGGGATTGAATTCTGCCGGAACCGGCCTATCGTAAATTGTCTCGTGTTTTATGATGCCCTCTCTGACCTCATAGGTTAAATTTAAGCCGGGAAATTCAGGATATCTTTCCTCTAACAGATCGACCACTCTCAAGGATTGGCGGTTATGCTCAAAGCCACCCTGTGCTTTCATTATCTCGTTTAAAGTTTCCTCACCTGAATGTCCAAAAGGAGTATGACCCAGGTCATGAGCTAAGGCAATGGCTTCGATCAGATCTTCATTCAGCTTTAAAGCCCGGGCTAAAGCGCGGGAGATCTGGGCGACTTCGATGGTATGGGTTAAACGAGTGCGGTAGTGATCTCCCTCATGGTTGACAAAGACCTGGGTTTTGTATTCCAATCTACGGAAAGCAGAAGAATGAATTATCCGATCCCTATCCCTCTGGAAAAAAGAACGGTAAGGATGATCGTCTTCTTTATATTTCCTACCCAAAGTCTCCTTGCTTTTCATAGCATAAGGAGCCAAGTATCTTTCTTCCTCTTCCTCCATATTTGCTCTGATATGGTTGAAGGTCTCCATAAAACCTCCAGTATCCTCTAAATTAATTTGATGTGGTCGTCAGGTCCCCTGACCCGACGACAAATAGATTATCTCCTGAAGAAGTTTTTAGCCACAAAGAACAAATTAGCAGGTCTTTCTGCCATCCGGCGCATGAAATATGGATACCACTGGTCGCCATAGGGAGTGTAAATTCTTACATTGTAACCCTGCCTGACTAATTCCTCCTGAAGCTCTCTTCTTATCCCGTAAAGAAGCTGGAATTCAAAATCAGCTTTATCTATATTTTCTTTTTTAGCGAATTCGATAGTTGCCTTAATCATCTTATCATCGTGGGTGGCAATCCCGTGATAAACCCCGCTTTTGAGCATCATCTTCATCAATTTAACAAAGTTATCATCAACCTGTTTTTTCTTTTGAAATGCTACTGCTCTGGGCTCTTTATAAGCTCCTTTACACAATCTTATTCTGATCTTCTGGTCCAAAAGCTTTTTAATATCTTCTTCACTTCGGTAGAGATAAGATTGAATGACCGCACCTACCTCCGGGTATTCTTTGTGTAAGGCATAGCAAATCTGCAAAGTTTTATCGGTTCGAGGCGAATCTTCCATATCGATGCGCACGAAATTGTTATACTTTTTCGCTTTTTCCACAATTCTTCTGACATTGTTCAAACAGAAATCAACGCCCAGGTCCAGCCCCATCTGGGTGAGCTTGCAGGAGACATTGGAGTCAATTCCATTTTCCCGGATTCTGTCCAGAAGAAGAATATAATCATCTGCGGCTTTGATAGCTTCTTCTTCGTTGATGACGTTTTCTCCTAATCGGTCCAATGTTGCAAAAAACCCCTTCTGATTTAAATCTTTTACTGCCTTAATTGCATCTTCCTGGGTCTCACCGGAGACAAACCTTCTTGAAACCCTCTGGGCGAACTCAAATCCCAAAACGAAATTCTTAAGTTTCTCCTGACGAGAAAGAAAAAGAAGTGTGCTTTTCATTACCATTTAGAAACTCCTTTATTATTTATGGACATAGAGAACTATGAAAAATTAGTATTTGGAGAGATTTTGGAGTGCGAACCTTTAGGTTTGCCAAAACGAATCCTATAATTTTTCAATTCGCCTAAGGCAGTAAAGTAAAGCTAAAGCTTTACACTCCACTAATTCTTGCCAAAAAGTTAATTTTTTCAAAGACCACAAAAATACTTGTCTTAAAAATCAAAAGATAAAGTAACCTTGTGGCTTCCACCCAAAACCGGATGGCTTAAATAACCATAGTCAAATCTCAATTTATCTAATTCCACTCCGCTTCCTAAGGAGTAGCAAGCTGGAGCACTTTTCGTCCCAAATCTTAAAGCCAGGTTAGAAAAAAGTTTTATCTCCTGCCCGAATCTCAATTCTTCCTCTTCGGCTCTAGTTTTATATAAATCTGCGGAGAGAAGAACCTGTTTGTAGGGATACAGCGAAATCCCGAATGAATAGGAGAAAGGTATTTTCTCTGAACTCTCTATCAGTTCAGGCTGGTTTATATTTTTTAAAGCTAAACCAATTTGAGCTTTTTCTTTTATTTGCGAAAGAAAGCCCAGATCAATTCCCAAGGTCCTAAAATCTCCATAGGGTGAGGGAAAAGAGAGTTGATAATATTTTAAATTTGTTCCCAGAGAAATTGATTCACACACTTTTATTCCTATTCCCAGTATTACCAGATTCTCCTGGTAGTAATCATTTTTCCCAAAGATATTATATTCTGTCCCCAAGGTCAATCTTTTATTCAGAGGAATTGTGAAACAGAAATCACCGGAGGAAAGCTCTTCCAAGCCAAACAATTCAGACCAGCTTAGCTGTATTTCCTTCTTAGAAAAATATCCGAGTGAGGCTGGGTTGGAAAAAAGATGGGAAGCTTCTGAGCTTAAGGAAGTGGTGGCTCCTCCCAGGCTCAAACTTCTGGCACTGCCGGGTTTTTCTTCAAAGGCAGAAAAAGTGAGTTTAAGAGGTATGATGCTCAAAATCAGTATGAATGTAAAAGCTTTCATAAAAACCTATCTTCTGGCTACAACAACAGTTGATTTTTTTGAGAGATTTTTTGAGCCTGAGACTTCCAAATACAAGATATAGATGCCTACTTTTACTTTTCTCCCCTGATTATCCTCCCCTTCCCAGAAAATTTCTCCGGAGATCTGGGGTTCTTTGTCCATTAAAGTTTTGACCAGCCTTCCTTTTACATCATAAATTTTCAGAGTCAGCTCAGACCTGAATGGGATAGTATATTTTATACTGGTCTGGTCCTCAAATCCATCACCATCCGGGGAGAAAGGATCAGGTTTTATCTCTACTTTAACCTCATCTGAAGAAGGTGAATCTTGAATACTGTTTATCTTACAAGGGGTAGAACCTTTAGGATCAACTGATCTCCACCAGTTATCCGGATCTGAAGATTTTCTTTCCGGGCTAATCCTTTCCTGAGATACCCCCTTTATATCTACTCCAGAATTATAACTTACTTCATCCATTACAAAACCCAGGCTATCTTTAAGGATTATCCGGTCTCCACTGTTATTCAGAATATGCCAGGTTTCCGGCTCGATTAGGCTGCAATTTGCTTCTGGATAACTGGATAGAAAGAGTGAATAGTTTTCAGTTAAAATTAAGTAATCATGAGGATTCAAATTCAGGTCTTCATTGGTTATAAGACTCTGGGCTACAGAGTCTCCAAAAAGATAATTTTTTAGATTGATTAGAGTATCGGATCGATTATAAAGCTCAACCCATTCGGGCTGGTTATCGTTCGGCGAGCACAAAAATTCATTTATGATAACATCCGTCAGGATAGAGCCTATGCGAAGATTAATATATGCCTGATTATTATAATCTTTATCATCTTCTCCTATCTGGGCATATAATCTGTAGTTTCCCCTGGAAAAGGAAAGCTCCTTTACAAATGTGGTCTCCTGATTCGAGATTAAAGGAGGGATATTAAGAGGTGAGCTTAAACTTTCGTTTTCCTCCAGTTTTCCATCGAAATCATAGTCGCAGAAAAAGTAAAGCTGATTTTCTTCTGAGGTTAAATCGCCAGAGTTTTTTACAATGGCTTTCAACCTAAAGGCTTTGTCTTCTTCTGGAGATTGCGGCTCTATAGAAAGGTCATCTGCTGAAATTGAAAGGTCGTTTGGAACTGGAGTCAGAGAGTTTACTTTCCCGGGTGTGCTTCCCCTCGAATAAATGCAGAATCCCCAGTTGGATAGACTATCCTCACCTGAGGGCAAAATCCTTTCCCAGGAAATACCATCTCCTGGATCTTTATTCCAAGAAAAGCTGAAGCTATTTTCTTCTGAATCGAGCAAGGTAACAGTTCCTGCAGTATTGGTTAAAGAGAGTTTAATTTCAATTGCAGGGAAATCCTCTTCAGGACAGTCTCCCCAGACCCCACTCCCATTACCCCAGTGATATTCGAAGCTCTCTGTATCAGGAAAGATCGAAACAAACTTCCGGGCTAAGATGAGATAATCTTTCCCCGGAATTAATGTTCCAGAAGAAAACACAGTTGTATCCTGTTTGCTTATGAAGGTCCAGCCACCCAGGTCAACTGCTGAACTGTCCAGATTGAAAAGCTCTACCCATTCTAATTTGGTTTCAGAAGAGGGCTCATTAGCCAAGACTTCATTCAGCACAACTTTGTTCGCGGCAGCTTGAGCCTTAAGTAATACTGTTAGATTAACAAAAAGCAAAGTGATTATTAGAAGTTTAAAACATAGTTTTCTCAAAAGCCAACCTCCAGCCAGAATTTGGCACCCTGCACTTTATTTCTTTCCACAGAGTTAAACTTAATAAAATACTCACCTTTGAAAAGAGAACCCTGGAAAAGGGAGAAGCTTTCCTGAATTCGTAAATCCCAGTAACCATTTTTAGCCAGAGACAGGTCGTTGTCTTTATATCTAACCCAGAGGATGAGAAGAAAAGGTGAAAACCATTCTAAGTCTGAGCGGAGCTGAAGCTCAAAAGAACTTCTTTGGCCAGTTGAAGAAGAAGGTTTCCTTTTCCCGTATCTGGTTATCAGTCGAAAAGAGCTTTCTTTCTGTGGTTCAAATAATAAAGTAGAGGTGAAGAGATTTTGAGCCTGTCCCTCCTCTTCCAAATCGGAGTCAGAATAGAGATACTCCAATCCGGTTTTTATCTTCTCAGACAAGGTGATTTTGAGTCCGATCTTCTGTCTTAGCTTGAAAGGGGCGTCATTGTTTTCTCTCCATTGGCTATAGCTGAAATTTAATAAAAGATTATGGTAGAGAAGATAATCTGATTTGAGCATAACCCCTTTCTCGCCTATCTCCCTGGAAGGGTATTCATATCCCACATCCTCTATTTCTATATAGGTGTAATCTGGATTGGAAAGACCTGCTCCGAAAAGATGTAAATAATTATCCGTATAACTCCAGCCGGATAATTCCAGGAAGTAAGATTTATTTTTTAAAGTCAATATGGATGCCCACCCCTTGCCCCCATTGTTTAATAAGGAATATTCGCCGACAAAACCAATTTTTTCTTTTTTAACTTTGAGATAAAAGCTTGAATTCCTATCATAAAAGGAAAAATGATTTGATAGATTTCTTAAACTGCCTTCAGAGCGCAATATTCCGAAGTTCAATCCCCGGTTAGAAAATTGTAGATTTAATGCCCAGAGCTCTTCAGAATAATCACCTTTTTTATTCTTTGAAAGGATAAACTCCGGGGAGAACTCCCCGAAATTCGATTCCATTAAAATGCCGTTATATCTTCCTGAGACCGGATAGAGAAAAGTATTTTTTTCATCCTGTCCCTCTGATTTTAAGAATGGATGATAACCTATGTTTAAACCCAGTCCTATTTTTTTGTCAAAGTTGCCTAACACCACTCTTTTCAGGAAGGGGAAAGATGAAAGCTCCAACCCCCTCTTTTTTATCAAGGGGTCAGATGAATCCTCCTTCTGCAGCTGGATATTAAACCGGAGCTTATTTTTTAACTTGAATTCGGTCAGGATAAAATTATAAGACTGATTCCGGTCAAATCTCTGCCGGGATTGAATGGAGACCCTGCCTTGAGTCTGGTTTAGCATCTCCGGTAGAAAAAAGCTTTTAGCTACTGGATAAGTGCGCAGGTTTATCTCTGAAAGATAAATGTCGCTTGAAGTGTCTGGAGCCTGGTCTATTTCGGATTGGCTTAAATCGGGTAAAAATAGCAGGCGGTCTTTTTGTGGAGAATTAAAAGCTACACCTTCTCTGAGAAGATCCAAAAGCTCTATGTATTCATCATAGGTTAACTCTCCAGATGAGAATCCCTCTTCTATATCTTCCTCATTTTCATAGAGCTGGGAGGAGATGGTTTGAGAAAAAACCGTGCAAGAGTGGACAAAAAACAGGATAAAAAAACAAATTGTAAATTTTCGCATTAAAGATAAGACAAAAGAATAAAACAATTCAAAAATTTTAACGGGATCTCAGCCCATATTTATCGATTTTCCGGTATAAAGTTCTCTCGCCAATACCCAGAATTTTGGCAGCTCTTTTCCGGTTGTCTCCAGTTTCCTTCAAGGTCTTAGCGATAAGCTCTTTTTCCATTTCCTCTATACTAAGTTGAGGCTTTATCTCAAGCTCTTTCCCTTTTTTATCTTCTTTGGCTATTAGTTCTAAACTTCTCTCTTCTAGAAATACTTTTCTCAGCTCGGAAATTTCTTTTCTTAAGCCTAAGAGAGCCTGGTAGATTAGCTCATGCTCAGCCATAGCCACTGTTTTGCCCGTCAGAACCGGCAGATAGCTTTCGGTCTGAACCTTTTTCTCGATATATTTTAAAACATCCCGGGCTTCTATAAAGCGGTCTGCAGAAAAGATTAGCATACTTTCTAAAAAATTCTTTAGCTCCCTTACGTTTCCAGGCCAGTGATATTTCAATAAAAGCTCCATAGCATCTTCGGTAACACCTGAGATTTTTTTCGTGCTTGCCTGGTTTAGCTTCTGGATGAAATCATAAACCAGTATAGGTATGTCCCTGGTCCTTTCCCTTAAAGGAGGAATATCGATCTTGACCACGCATAACCTGAAGTAAAGGTCTTTTCGAAAATTCCCTTCCTGTACTTCTTTTTCTAAGTTCCTATTTGTTGCTGCAATAACCCGGACATCGATCTTGACATCCTTGGTTCCTCCAACTCTCAACAGACTTTTCTCCTCTAAAACCCTTAAAAGCTTGACCTGGGTAGCTGGCTTTATTTCTGCAATTTCGTCTAAGAAGATAGTTCCCTTATCTGCCCTTTCGAAGAATCCCTCTCTCCGGCTTACCGCACCGGTGAATGCTCCCCTTTCATGTCCGAAAAGCTCGCTTTCTAAAACTCCATCTGCTAAAGCCCCGCAGTTAGCTGCTATAAAGGGATTGTCTTTTCTCAAACTGTTGTTATGAATAGCCCGGGCAACTAATTCTTTGCCAGTGCCGCTTTCACCGGTTATCAAAACCGTGATATTAGTAGGAGAAACCTGCAAAACTGCCTCAGCGATCTTCTTTAACTCCTCTGATTTTCCAACCAAGCCACAAGATTCCAAGAAATCTTTTTCATTGATTAGTTTTTTTACCTTTAAGCTGACTTCTTCGCTGATTAAGGGTAATTTTAAAAGATCGTCTGCCCCGCATCGGATGAAGATGTCCCCCTGTTCATCCTGGTCCTCTAAAGCCACCAGGATGTTGGTTTTTGGATTTTTGATTAAAATCTTTTTTATCAGGCTATCGCAGGGGAAGTCCTCCATGCGGGAATCTACGATGGCAATTTCAGAAGGCTCCTCTTTGAGTTTTTTAAGACCTTCGGTACTGTCCTGAGTTGAAATGATCTCAAAATCTTGCAGGATTTTCTTAAGCTCCTCCTGAAACTCCCCAGATTTACTTATGCTCAGAATTTTGCGTTTATCCATCATATAAGCTTTTAAAATCGGTTAAAAAATAACAGAAATAAAACTCTTTGGCAATCTTTATTTAATTTTAATTCAGTATCTCAATTTCTTCCTTTTTCTACTTTTCTTAAAATCTTTTTCCCCGGTTACTAGGTTAAAATCTATCTCCCTTTCCTCTTTGTTCACCCTGATTAACTGGACTTTAACCCGGTCACCCAGTTTCAATATTTTTCTGGTATGCCTTCCCACTAATCTTCTGTTTTTCTCTTCAAATTTATAATAATCATCTTCCAGCAGGCTTAAACGGACCATCCCTTCAGCCAGAAGCTCATCCAGTCTGACAAAGAATCCAAAGGGCAGGATTCCGGATATAACTCCACTAAAGACCTCGCCTAATTTATCTTTTAGATATTCAATCTGTTTAAGCTTGACCGATTCCTGCTCCACTTCATCTGCTAACCTTTCTCTCTCGGAAGTGAGCTTACCGATAAAAGGCAATCTCTCATGAAGATAAGAATTTCTCTCTGCTGTATAACGACCATTTTCCTTTAGCTCTTTTAAGAGTCGGTGAATCATAAGGTCCGGGTACCTGCGGATTGGAGAGGTGAAATGGGTGTAATGAGAAAAGGCTAAGCCGAAATGGCCTATATTCTCAGGCTGATAACAGGCTTTTTTCAAAGATCTTAAAAGTAACTCGTTCATCAGCTCTTCCTGGGGAGTTCCCTCAACTGATTTTAAAAACCGTTGAATTTTTTTAGGGGTGATAAGCTCATCTTTTTTTTGAAAAGATATGCTGTAACCCAGGGTGGAGACAAATTCTGAAAAACTTTCAATTTTCTCCTTATCCGGCTGTTCATGCACCCGATATAGAAAAGGAACTTCTAAAGAGCTGGTAAATTTTGCCACGCACTGGTTTGCCAGAAGCATGAATTCCTCAATCAACCTGTGGCTTTCTAACCTTTCTTCTTTGAAGATATCTAAAACGCTTCCATCCTTGCCCATAAGGACTTTAACCTCTGGTAAGTCGAAGTCTAAGCTTCCCCGGACTATCCTTTTCCGGTGAAGAATCTGGCTCAATTTCAGCATCTCTTTTAAGATCTCTTCCAAGCCTGAAAGATTTTCATTGGTTTTGCTGGTATCGAAAAATTCTTGCACTTCATCGTAATTCAATTTCGCCCGGCTCTGGATGATGCTCTCAACTATCTGGTATTTGATTACTTTACCTTTCGGATCCATCTCGATAATACAGGAATAGGTTAATTTCTCCTCTTCGGGTCTTAAACTGCAGATCTGGTTAGATAGTTTTTCTGGCAACATCGGGATTACTCTATCTACCAAATAGACGCTGTTACTTCTGGAGAGAGCTTCTTTATCTAATTTAGTGTTTTCTTTTACATAATAGGAGACATCCGCTATATGTACTCCTAAGAGATGGTTTCCATTTTTTAACTTCTCCAAGGACACGGCATCATCGTGGTCTTTGGCATCCCAGGGATCGATGGTGAAGCAAATTCTGTCACGGAAATCAACCCTGGTGCGATATTCTAATTCCGGGATTTTCTGCGAGAGTCTTTCTGCCTCCCTTTCCACCGCCTCCGGAAATTCTAAAGGCAAATGATATTCTTTAATCAGGGTTAAAATATCCACGCCTGGCTCATCTGGATAACCCAACACCTCCACAACTTTTCCTTCAGGATTCAGATATTTGTCCTGCCAATCCTCTAAGGAGACTACTACCTTCTGCCCTTCCTTAGCCTCACCTGAGTCTGAGATATAGATATCTCTGGTAAACCTTCTGTCATCTGGCTGGACAAAATCGAAATGCTTTCCATGTTTAAATGTTCCTACCAGGATTTGATTAGCCCTTTCCAGGATTTTTAGAACCGTGCCTTCTCTGCTTTTCCCGGTTCTCTTGCCATAAATTCTAACCACCACCTTGTCACCATGCAGGGCAGTCCCCAGATCATCTGGACTAACATAGATTTCTTCTGTTCCATCCTCTGATTGAACAAAACCAAATCCAGACTTATTAGTGATAAGCTTACCTACGACTAAATTGAGCTTTTCTGGCAGACCTAAACGGTTTTTCCGGATTTTGACGATTAACCCCTCCTGGATCATCGAACGGACAGTCCGGCGAAAATAACGGTAATTATCCTCAGATATCTTCATCCCCCTGGCTAATTCCCTTATTTTCAGGGGTCGATAGGCCTTTTCAGCCATATAATTTAATATCTCAGCTTTGTCTATAGGCATAGAATCACAAAGTTCGATAACTTTTTCATATATAATTATAACTTAATTGAATTGTCAAGCATAGATTAAGACAAGAACAAGGTAACCCTATCCACAAAGCAAAATTTACAAACTGCCTAACAAACCAGCTATAAAGTTCGTAAAAATATATCTTTTGTGTTGACTTTAAGGATTTTTAATATATTTTTTAATTCTGATTGTGAATGATTTGTTTTTTTAGGCAATAATCCCGCCTTTTGGCGGGATACGGCTTGTAGAGATGAAGGTTTAAATTAAGGAGCGTTTTAAAATGAAAAGATCACAACTCTGGCTAACCCTGATTACTCTTTTTCTAATCATTGCCTCTATCTGGTATCTTTATCCATCCCTGAAGCTCTGGTCGCTAACCGAGACGGAGAAGATGGTTTTAAAAGAGAAAGACCCTCAGGAACTTCAGAATTTAGAGATTAAAGGGATTAAGTTAGGTCTGGATTTACAAGGGGGTATGCATGTAGTTCTACAGGTGGATAAAACTAAACTTAAACCAGAAGAAAGCAAAGATGCGGTGGAACGGGCTTTAGAGATTATCCGGAACCGGATTGATCAGTTCGGAGTAGCTGAACCGCTTATTC
>Ga0299912_10004158_pt1 | contig 11821 bp, 10 predicted proteins | sample RVTome_2_FD_207667 | JGI IMG/M metagenome (GOLD analysis project Ga0299912, IMG submission 207667) | Soil microbial communities from uranium-contaminated site in the Upper Colorado River Basin, Wyoming, United States - RVT95D214 (version 2) ... | reverse complement strand
TGCAAACAGGCCGGATACTTTTGGAGCCATTTTATGAGGAAATTAGCCACAAAATACGTACATCAGATGTCACAGGATTTGATGAAACTGGATATCCAGTTGATGGAAAATCTGCATGGATGCGGGTTGCAAGAACTGCTACAGAAGCTCAGTATGTCTTGGGGTATTCCAGAGGTGGAAAAATTCTAAAAAAATATTGGAAAAAATTTCGAGGAACTGTAATTTCCGATGGATGGAGGCCGTACGTTACAGTATTTTGTAAAAACAAAAGACAGCGATGCACTGCACATCTGCAAAGAGAATCAGAAGATGTGGCAATTAAATCAAAAAACAAATCGGCAGCTATATTGTATGAGGAATTTTCAGAAGTTTTATTTTATGCAAGGATTTATTCAAAATTACATCATGAAAAAACACAACGCATCGCATATGCAAATTATCTGTCAGGAAAAGTTGATGGCATCATAGAACGGTACCTGGATGGGGATGATGCCACGGGATCATTTGGCAATAAACTGAAAATCGCACAAAACAATCTGTTTACATTTGTGACACATCCTGGCGTGCCATCAACTAACAACGATACTGAGGGTTCAATTCGAAAATGCATTGTGCAGAGAAATGTGCGAGGCCAGGCAAAAAGCAACGCAGGAATGAGAATGCTTTCAGTGTTTTTGTCATGCTTTGAGACGTGGAGGATTAGGGGTCAGAACATGTTATCTGAGATGGCAAAGTACATCTAGGTGCTTGATTCATACCTTTAATTAAACATTTAAAGTGCATAAACAGAGTTCAAACATATGCGAATTTTCTCACAAAATTTAACAAACTATAACATTCCTCTACCAGATAATTCAATTTTCAGAATTAATCTTGCATGGATTAATACTTTAGATGAATTAAAATCTCTCTTAAAAAAACATGAAAATAATAAAATATTCTTAGACTTGCCTATTGGGCGAACTAAACCTCCAAATAATAAATACTCTTTTGATGATTTATACGCAATACTCATTTCAAATAAAAATATTAAATATTTTGCAATATCTAATGTAAGTTCTTCAAACGATCTCAAAAAATTTATTGATAAAATTCCTAACCATGTCTCAATAGTACCTAAAATTGAAAATCCAGAAGGAGTATTAAATATAAAAGATATTACAGATATGCTCGGGGAGGAAAAAATTATCATGTTAGATCATGATGATCTTTATTCAAATATAATAAAGAAAAATGAAAATCCAGAAAAATTTAAAGAATATATTTTTAATTTGACAGAATTCTGTCAAAAAAATAATGTAATAATGTTAAGGACAATAGGAGTAGTTTTTAGCGATGATGAAAAACGAATTACACAATATATGAAATAGTCAGAATATTTTTAAATAAATAACGTCATTTAATTTTTAACTTCATTTTACATTTTCCAGTAAGTAAATTACTGATAAATAAGAGTTACAGAAGAGCAACATACCTAAAGTATTCAGCCAAGTTCGTTAAACATACTCAGGCATAAAACAAGTTTAGACTAGATTGCCATTGAGATATGGGTCAAGTTTGTTCAAAATAATTCATCATAAAATTCTCAGATCTATTCAGTGAAACTAATTACTTTTTTGTAGTAAGGGTTTTGCAATAACCGGTGTGATCATGGTAGTAATGACGCAAATTGCTACACAAACAGAAAACAACACAATGTCTAAAATTCCAATAGCATATGCTACAGCAGTAATTGTTAAACCAACAGTTCCTCTACCATTTAGAAGAGATGCTATTGCAAGTCCTTGAATGTTTGGGAATTTGGAAAGTTTTGTACCAATATATCCTCCAAACATCTTGCCAATAATTCCAAATATTATCAACAATATTAGAAGTGGAATGGAATTTTCTAATGATTGACCACTGAATTTTATTCCCATAATTGCAAAAAATAGCGGAGCAAAGAAACCAAAGGTTATTCCAGACATGATACCATATGTTTTATCCGTCTCCTTTTTACCAAGTATTTTATCACTAAAAATTAGTCCTGCAAAGAATGCCCCTATGATGAAATGTAGTCCAGCAAGATCTGCAATGAGAGACAAAATCATTGCAATAATAATAAAAATGCCAAATTTAGCTTCACGTGTTTTTGTTTTTACAAAAATGTGGTCAAATCTGTGAGGAAACCGATGATTACTCTTGTAAACTACAAAAGATAATAACGCAATACCAATTAGATAGACTGTAATTTGTAATACAGATATTCCTAATTCTTCAAAATCAAACGACACTCCTTCACTTGCATGAAGTTGCAAAACAACTGCCAAAATCACAAGTGAAATAATATCATCAATAACTGCTACAGACATAACAGTGGTTCCAATTTTAGTTTTCAGAACTCCTAACTCAAGTAAAATCATTGCACTAACTGGTACAGATGTTACAGACAAGAGCAATCCAATAAAGAGGGATTCAATTAATCCCAAACCAAAAAATATTGATAATTGATAGCCCGCAAGGAAGGGAATGATCAGCGATGTAATAGATATAATAAAAGCAGATTTACCGACTTTTCGAATTTCACTTAAATTCATTTCAAGTCCAATGAAAAGCATGACAAAGAATATTGCAATAGTTGAAATTAATTCAAGACCCTCAGAGATTCGAATAATTCCAAACAATGTTGGACCAAGAATTATTCCTGCAAGGATCTCCCCACCTAAAGACGGTTGCTTTATTCTTCTAAATAATTCTCCAAGAATTTTTGCTCCTGCAAGTAAAATCACTATTGCAATGAATATCTGTTCTAAACCCATTAATGTAATTAATTATGGTTATCACTTAAAATCCATGCTAAATTGATGCTTAGTTTGACTACAAAAAGAACTATTGAGATATTGTGTAAGTTTGTTCAACATAATTCAGCGTAAATTCTTAGATCGGAGTTGCATTTTCTAATTTTTATTTTTGAACTATAATTTAAGGTAGGATATACTGACTTGTTATTTTAATCAGTGTCTTTGAGGATCAAGGTTATTCTAAATCATTGAGATATGTATCAAGTAAGTTCAGGTACATTTCTGCCATACCTAAAGTATTCAGCTTCTTTTGTTAAACATACTCAGGTGTAAAATCAGTTTTTTGAAAAATTGATTCTAATTTTAAAAAAGATGTTTTATGTGAATCCAAAATTTCCTCCAAGAAAGGTTCAAGCCTCTAAGGACTTAACTTACTTTATTTTGTAATTATTTGGTTTATAATATCTTCAATATTTTTTGAAATATCTCTAATTTGTTCCACTTTATTTTTTGTAAATTCTTCCTCTATGATCAGTTTCTACAACAAAGATTATCATCTTATTTTGTTGTAAATCTAAAATCACTCTATAACTTCCTATACATAGTCTATAAAATGATGAATTAGTCAATCGTATCACATTTTTAAAAGGATCTTGAATGCAATCTAATACCGAATCATAAATTTTCTGTGTATTTTTCTTGTCTATTTTTCCTAATTGCTTTACAGATTTTGCAGACCATACAACTTCCCATACCATTTTACTTTAGTCCTAGCTTCTTTTTGACTTGGTCTGATGTATATATTCGACCTGCCTTGATGTCAGCTATTCCTTCTTCAATATTTTTGATGACTCTTTGACTTAACACGTCATCTTCTTGAATAGTTTTCAATAATCTTGTAATCACCATTTCATATGTTTCTCCAGAATGATTCATTTGTTTTTTTAGATCATTTTTGATCTTTTTGGAAAGCTTTATTGTACTTTGTTCCATGGTATACCGTAATATACTATAGTATACTCTAATATAAAAATAATCGATTGAGATATTTACAACATTTATCATGTTTTAAAAATTAATTTTCACGCCCATCTGGGTATGTTTTTATCCCCAATTTAGTATCTGAATCCCCGTGGACTCGTATCTAGTTGTGATTTAGATGCAATTTCATTTCTGTATCATGAATCAAGTCAAGTGATTTGTAAAAAATAAAATCATTTTCATTCTTTGTGTGACCTAAAGAATCATTAATGAAAAAAATTCAGTTGATTTCATGAATTGTGACAGATGTGAAAATCCTGCGGCATATACAAGAAAATACTCGGGGGAAAAACTTTGTTCGCAGTGTTTTTCAAAGTCAATCGTAAGAAAAACTGCAAAAACAATTTCAAAATACAACATGATCAAGCATGATGAGCTGGTAGCAGTTGCCGTATCAGGAGGAAAAGACTCCCTGGCATTGCTAAAAATCATCAACGAGATGGCATCAACCCATAGTTTTAGAATAAAAGCAATTACCATTGACGAAGGGATTCCAGGATACAGAAACGAGGCGTTGGAGATCGTTGAAAAAGTTTGCAGACAGTTAGGAGTCGAGCACAAGGTATACTCTTACAAGGATCTGTTTGAACTGACGCTTGATGAGGCGTTGGAGTTAAGGGAAGGTGAAAAGACATCATCATGCTCAATTTGCGGCACGCTTAGAAGACGCGCAATGGATTATGCCGCAAAGGACATCGGTGCGGATGTAATTGCAACAGGTCACAATCTGGATGACACGCTGCAAACATTTGTGATAAACATGCTTTCCGGCGATACGACCAAGATCGGGTGGATGGATCCCGACACCTCTGCAAATGACTTGAGAAAAATAAAGCCATTTTGCGAGATCTATGAGTCCGAAATAGTCTTTTATGCATTTACAAACGACATGCCGTTTCAATCCGAACCTTGCCCGCACATGAGCGAAGGAATAAGGACAGAAATTCGCGAATTTTTAAACTCGTTGGAAAATCAGCACAGCGGAATTAAGAATAACCTGTACCAGTCAATCCTCAAAGTTTCAGCAGCCGTAAAGAATTCCAGTTCCAAGGAAAAAACAAAATGTGAAAAATGTGGAAGTGACTGCACGGGCAACGTATGCTCAGTTTGCACGGTGGTTTTAAAACTGAAAGAAAATCAAACCTAATGCAAATATAACATACTTTCTTAGGAAAAACGGTAGTAGGTAAGATCAGGGTGCCAGCCGTGCCCTATTCTGAAACCGGCTATATGCAGAGATCAGCAACTGCTGGGTAAATCTCTAGATGGGCGATTCCCGCTTGGTGTGCGGAAATGAAATCACGCCGAGGCGGGTGGTTGCAGGACTAGAAATATCCGAAGGGATAACTTCTAAGACCGAACCATCGAAAGGGATGAGGTCCGGGAGGGAGCAATCCTAAGGTGGAGCATCCACGCTTCCTCGTCTACGTGGCGGATCTTGTATGCCTTGAAATGGGACTGTTCGTCTAGACTGGAGCCAGCGGATCTACTACCTTTATAATTAAAATAAAAATTCCAGTATCATGGAAGGAGTCATCTCAACTGGAAACAAAAGGAGCTATGAGGAATTTAAAAAGCAAATTCCAGGTCCGGTATTGCCTTTATTTGACTCAATTAGGGAATTTTGCTTTTCACTGGGAGACAAAATGATGGAAGATGTCAGGATGCACAGGGTAGTTTTCTGTAAATCAATGGCATTCAGGTGGTTTGCAGACGTAGAACCTGAAAGGGAAGGAGTGATTGTAAAAATTCAGAAAGGCAGAAAAGAGCCAATCCAAATCATCCATGTAAAAATAGGCCAAGAAATTTCAGGAATAAGTCAAACCATCAAAGATGCATTTGAGGAAATTCGCTAGTACAGCACGTCAAATTTTGAAAATTCCTCGGTAAATTTTTCATTGCGTATCTCCACATCCTCGACTCTTGCATTGGCAGGACCGCCGTGAGCCCATTCAATCAGCCTGCTAATTTTTTCTCCGTCGCCTTCCAAAACAGCTTCAACCCTGCCGTCTTTGAGATTCTTTACCCAGCCAAAAACGTCATTTTGCTTTGCTTTTACTTTCAGGGTTTGGCGAAAAAAAACACCCTGTACCTTTCCGGTTACAAAAAGTCTGACACGTTGCTTTGACACTAGAACAATATTTTGCTAAAGCTATTAATCAATTTTAGGCCCAAGAAAAAACTACTTTCTTTCTTTAATTCTAGCTCTACCAGTCTTTCTTGCGGCAATGCTACCGACCTTTGCACCAGGAGGTGCATCTCTTGAAACTGTGGAACTCTGTCCAACGTGTTGATGACGACCACCGCCGTGTGGGTGTACGTATGCTGCCTGAGCAACACCCCTTACAATTGGATATTTCTTTCCCTTGGCTCTAAAACTACGCCACTTGTTACCTGCACTCATAAAGTGACGTTCGCTTGCCCCGCCGCCAGCTAGAGTGCCAATCATGGCTCTGTTTTTAGGATTAAGAGTGGTAAATTTTCCAGATGGAAGTTTGACTGTTACGCCATCGTCACCGTGAGAAAATATAGTTGCATTGGTGCCTGCAGATTTAACAATTGCACCGCCGTCACCAAAGTGCTTTTCAATATTACATACGATTGTGCCATCAGGAATGTTTTGAACACTGATGACATTTCCCTTTTTAATTTCTGATTTTAATCCAAATTGCAAAGTTGCGCCCACTGTAGTCCCAAGTATTGCAGGTACAAATGAAAAAGAGCCATCCTCAAATCTTACTTTGGCTAATGGTGCTTCCCTGCCACGCTCGTGAACAAGATCAATAATTTCACCTTCATGCTGTTCTGAAAGTGGAAAACGCGGATAAGTTGCCTTTACGCCTACTTTTCCAGTAGATGTAGATCTAAACTGATGACCTCCGCGGCCTCGTCTTCGAACTAATGGTCTTTTACCCATGTTGATCGTTTCCGACGTAAAGAGGATTTTAAGCTTGTGATATTGCCGGTAGTTTTGGAAATTACCACAAAGGTATAAAAATTAGAATTCAGGCTTATTGTGTATGAGTCAAAATGCTCTTTCTCTCAAAGTTCTCGAAGCATACACTAGAGATGTTGGAAGGGGCGTAGCAAGAATCGATTATGATTCCATGGACACATTAAATGCATCAACGGGCGACGTTATTGAAATTAAAGGCAAAAGAAGAACAGTAGCAAAATGTCTTCCACTTTATCCGTCAGACGAAGGCAAAGGAATTATCAGAATTGACGGTCTGGGTAGAAACAATTCAGGAATTGCAATTGGGGACACAATATCTGTTAGAAAAATCAAGGCAGTGGCTGCAGAAAAGGTAGTAGTTGCACCGCTTGAAGCAATCCCTCCAATAGATGAAAGATATCTTGCAGATGCATTAGAGAGTGTTCCTTTGATAAAAGGCGACAACGTAATGGTCCCATACTTTGGCGGACGTTTAACTTTTCAAGTTATTGGGGTAACACCTGCAGCTGACGCTGTTCTGGTAACCCAAAAAACTGTTTTCCACATTGCAGAGAAGGGAGAAACGCTGCGTGGCGTTCCCCAGGTAACCTATGAAGATATTGGCGGAATTTCAAACGAGATTAAAAAAGTCAGAGAGATGATTGAACTTCCACTGAGACATCCCGAGATTTTTGAAAAATTGGGAATAGAAGCTCCAAAGGGCGTATTGCTGTATGGTCCACCAGGTACTGGTAAGACACTGCTTGCAAAGGCAGTAGCAAATGAAAGTCAAGCTCATTTCATCAGCATATCGGGTCCGGAAATTATGAGCAAGTTTTATGGCGAAAGTGAAGCAAGGCTAAGAGAAATTTTCAAAGAGGCCAGAGAGAAATCCCCATCAATCATCTTTGTGGATGAAATTGATTCCATTGCCCCGAAAAGAGAAGAGGTTACAGGGGAAGTCGAACGAAGAGTTGTTTCTCAAATGCTATCATTAATGGACGGATTGGAGGCAAGAGGAAAAGTCATTGTCATTGCAGCGACAAACAGACCAAACGCAATTGATCCGGCACTAAGAAGACCGGGAAGATTTGACAGGGAAATCGAGATTAAAGTTCCAGACAAAAAAGGAAGAAGTGACATCCTTGCAATTCACAGCAGAAACATGCCATTAGCAGATGATGTCGACATGGTAAAAATATCAGCAGTCAGTCACGGATATGTCGGTGCAGATTTGGAATATCTCTGCAAAGAAGCTGCAATGAAATGTCTGAGACGATTATTACCTGTCTTGAATTTGGAAGAAGAGAAACTCCCGCCAGAGACTTTGGATAAGCTAATTGTAAACCATGATGATTTCCAGAAGGCCTTGATTGAGGTAACACCATCCGGAATGCGAGAAGTATTCATCGAGAATCCGGATGTAAAATGGGAAGATGTCGGAGGTTTAGAGGAGGTCAAACGGGAACTGCAAGAAGCTGTAGAATGGCCAATGAAATATCCAGGTCTTTATGATAAACTAGGGCATAAAATGCCAAGAGGAATATTGTTGCACGGTCCAAGTGGTACTGGTAAGACACTGCTTGCAAAAGCAGTTGCCACCCAAAGTGAAGCTAACTTTGTTTCAGTGAGAGGTCCAGAACTCCTGTCCAAGTGGGTAGGAGAATCAGAGCGAGGAATTAGAGAAATTTTCAAACGTGCACGTCAGTCTGCACCATGCGTGATATTCTTTGATGAAATCGACTCCATTGCCCCAATCAGAGGAGCTGGCGGAGAGACAGCAGTTACTGAAAGAGTTGTAAGTCAGCTACTGACAGAATTGGACGGCATGGAAAACATGCACGGTGTCATAGTATTAGCAGCGACAAACAGAGCAGACATGATTGATCCCGCATTGTTAAGACCGGGAAGATTTGATAAAATTATTCAGATTCCGCTTCCAGACAAAGAGAGCAGAAAGAGCATCTTGAAAATTAACGCCGCATCCATTCCAACCATTACTGATGAAAATAATCCTCAGCATATCAATTTCGAAAAACTGTCAGAACTGACTGACGGGCTCAGCGGTGCAGATACAGCATCCATTGCCAATACTGCAGTGTCCCTGGTAATTCACGAGTTCTTGGATTCGCATCCGGATGTAAAGGATATTGAAAAGCCTGATGTTGATGCCAAGGTAACCATGAAACACTTTGAGGAAGCAGTAAAGAAAGTAAGAGAACAAAAAGACCTCAAGATAGGCGATAAACTGGTTGCCTCCTATTACAGGTAGTTTTAATAAAATAACGAATCTAATCCCCATAAATGCCAGAATATACAGGATATGATGGAAATTCGTTAGAATTTCTAAAGACAAACAAAATTTCAATCGGGGATTCTGTAAAAATTATAGATGATATCACTTATTCAGGAATTGTGATGCCCAGATACGAACACAGTGATGACAAGCATATTGTTTTAAAATTAAAGAGCGGATACAACATCGGCTTAGAGATTGCCAAAATTGAAAAAGTTGAGAAAAATCAGACTCCAGAAAAAATCGTCGAGAAAAGTGAAAAGGTTGTGAAGAATGAAAAGTTGCCAAATATTTTATTATTGTCAACCGGAGGTACAATCGCAAGTAAAATTGACTACAGGACTGGATCAGTCACGCCAGTATTGACAGCCGAGGAATTAAATTCGTCGGTTCCTGAGCTGTCTAAAATTGCAAACATAGACACCAAGGTGTTGTTTTCAGAATATTCCGAAAACATTATGCCAGAACATTGGCTAAAAATCGCTCAAACGGTGAACGGATATCTGAATTCTGATTATTCTGGAATCATTATTGCCCACGGTACAGATACCATGCACTACACATCGTCCTATCTTTCTTTTTCATTGGCAGGTTTTCCAATTCCAATAGCACTGGTCGGTTCACAAAGATCATCGGATCGTGCATCATCAGATGCCGCACTAAATCTAATCGGAGCTGCAAAGTTCCTCACAGAATGCAAGACAAATGGAATCTACATAGTGATGCACCAAGATGAAAACGATGAAACAGTTGCTTGTCATATCGGAACAAGAGTAAGAAAAAACCACACGAGTAAGAGAGGGGCGTTTCAAACAGTGGGAAATGATCCTGCATTTTTAATCGTAAATGATGAAATTCACAACAACATGAAAGAGAGTTTTTTTACGACTAACGAATACAGCCCCAAAATAAAAATAAATGAAAAGGTTGCCCTGGTAAAGTATTATCCAGGGTATGATCCAAACATGTTGAGAAATATCATAGATGCGGGATACAAAGCAATAATTTTTGAAGGCACTGGATTAGGACATGTCGGAAAGAACATGTATCCGGCAGTAAAAATGGCAGATGAAAAAGGCATCTTTATGGGAATGACTTCACAGTGCATAGACGGCAGAGTGAGAATGACAGTTTACGAGAGCGGCAGGGATCTTCTTGATTTAGGAATAATCCCTCTAGAAAACATGATTCCGGAGATTGCATTGGTAAAGGCAATGTGGGCCACAGGAAACACTGAAAATCGTGAAGAAGTTAAAGAGATCATGCTCAACAGAATCGCATCGGAATTTTCAACATAATCAGGGGTCAGCATGGAAGAATTTACAATAAAAAACGTAGGCGTCAAGGTGGGATTGGAAATCCATCAACAGCTAGCAACAAACAAGAAATTATTTTGCAACTGCAATCCAACAGAGTCCGATGAATATTCAATGAAATTTCAAAGAAAATTGCGTGCATCTAAAAGTGAATTGGGAGAGTTTGATCCTGCGGCACTGTTTGAAAGCACTAAATCAAAGACAATAATGTATTATGCAAATGATGAAAGCAGCTGTTTGGTTGAACAGGATGAAGAGCCACCGCATGAACTAGATGAAGATGCGAGAAAAATTGCACTGATTATTTCTTCCGCTTTAAAATCAAATATTTTTAGTGAGATTTATCCGATGAGAAAAACGGTGATTGACGGTTCCAATACAACCGGATTTCAACGTACCATGTTGATTTCCCAGGGGGGATTTTTCAATGCAGGGGAAACAAAGATAGGAATTCAATCAGTTTGCTTGGAAGAAGATGCTGCCAAAAATTTGGGAGGCGAGGGCTCTGTAAGAAAATTTGGCCTAGAACGCCTGGGAATTCCTTTAGTTGAAATTGCAACAGAGCCTTTTGAAGTCGAATTGTCAGATATTAAAAAAATTGCACTGACACTGGGAAGAATTTTGAGGAGTACAAAAAAAGTAAAAAGAGGACTTGGATCCATAAGACAGGATGTCAACGTATCAATAAAAGACGGAGGAGGAGTTGTAATTGAAGTAAAAGGGGTACAACAGTTAGATCAGTTAGAAAAGGTAGTAGAGTATGAAGCCAAAAGACAGCACGGTTTGTTAAAAATTTCAGAAAAAATTCAAGAAAAAAATTGGATTTATCACAAGGAGGATGGCAAGGACGTTACAGAATTGTTTTCAGAATGCAAATCAAAAATCATCCAATCTGCCTTGAAGAAAAATCAGAAAATCATGGCAATTACGTTTAGAAACATGGCTAAAATGTTCGGATATTCACCATACGAGGGCATAAGGTTGGGGAAAGAGGTGGCAGAGCTGGTCAGATTCTTTGGAATAGGAGGAGTTTTTCACTCAGATGAATTGCCCAACTACGGAGTGGAAGAAGCAGACTTGGAAAAATTAAAGAGATTTTCAAATATTAATGAAAATGATGCTTTTCTGATTTTAGCGTCGCCTGAGGAAAAAATCCACACCGTTGTTGATCAAATTATTTTAAGAATCGAGCATATCAAAAATCATGGAATACCGATAGATACCAGATTGGCTACTCAGACGGGGGAAACAAAATTTCTCAGGCCAAGGCCGGGGGCAGCTAGAATGTATCCTGAAACAGACATTCCGCCAATAATTGTCACAAAGAACGAGCTATTGGAGGCAGAAGAAAATATTCCAAAATCCTGGGATGATTCCATCAGAGAACTAGAAACAAAATACGAACTTAATCCACAGTTAGCTGAGCAGATTTTTGATTCACGGTATATTGGAT
>Ga0299912_10004157_pt1 | contig 11822 bp, 14 predicted proteins | sample RVTome_2_FD_207667 | JGI IMG/M metagenome (GOLD analysis project Ga0299912, IMG submission 207667) | Soil microbial communities from uranium-contaminated site in the Upper Colorado River Basin, Wyoming, United States - RVT95D214 (version 2) ... | reverse complement strand
GAGAACTTGATGACCTCCTTATCGGTCACGCGCTCCAGATGCTCAGCCGTGTTGACGATGTTGTAGGCGATGAGATGCGGCAGATGGCTGGTGATCGCCAGCACCATGTCGTGGTGCTGGGCGTTCATGATCTCGACCTTGGAGCCGAGCGCCGTCCAGAATGACTTGAGCTTGTCGACGGCGGCCGCGTCTGTTCCCGGCTCCGGCGTCAGAATGGTCCAGCGACCCTCGAACAGCTCGGCGAAGCCTGCCTCGGGGCCCGACTGCTCCGTGCCGGCGATCGGATGACCCGGAACGAAATGCACGCCCTTGGGCACGTGCGGAGCCACGTCACGGATCACCGCCGCCTTCACGGAGCCGACGTCCGTGAGGATGGCGCCCGGCTGCAGATGCGTCGCGATCTCGGCGGCCAGCGCCCCGCAGGCGCCGACAGGAACGCTCAGGATGACGAGATCGGCGCCCTTCACGGCCTCGGCTGCACTCTCATAGCCCCGATCGACGAGGCGCAGGGCCAGCGCCGTGTCGAGCGTCTTCTTGGTGCGCGCGCTGCCGACAATCGACTTCGCCAGTCCCTTGCGACGCATCGCGTGGCTGATCGAGGAGCCGATGAGGCCGATGCCGATGAGCGCCACGCGCTCGAACATGGGCTTCGTCATGCCGCCGGCCCCCCGAGGAAATCGGCAAGCGCGGCAACGACCGCCCGGTTGTCGGCCTCGGTGCCGATGGTGATGCGCAGGGCATCGGGCAATCCGTAGGCCGCGACACGGCGCACGATGATGGCACGCGACTTCAGGAACTTGTCGGCAGCATCCGCGCCCCGGCCGGCATCCTTGGGGAAGTGCACCAGTATGAAGTTGGCGACACTCGGCGTCACCTTCAGGCCCAGCTTCTCGATCTCGGCGGCAAGCCACGGCATCCACCGCTCGTTGTGGGCGGCGGAAGCCTCCTCGTGCGCCTTGTCGGCGATCGCCGCGACGCCGGCGGCCATGGCCGGAGCCGAGACGTTGAACGGCCCGCGGATGCGATTGAGCACGTCAGCCACCGCCTCCGGGCAATAGGCCCAGCCCAGGCGCAGCCCGGCAAGCCCATGGATTTTGGAGAACGTGCGCGTCATGACCGTGTTCTGCGTCGTTGCCACCAGCTCGATGCCGGCCTCGTAGTCGTTGCGCCGCACGTACTCGGCATAGGCCGCATCGAGCACGAGCAACACGTTGGGCGGCAGCTTGGCACGCAAGCCGCGCACCTCGTCGAACGACACATACGTTCCCGTGGGATTGTTCGGATTGGCGAGGAACACGACCTTCGTGCGTTCCGTGACGCGCGAAAGGATCTCGCCGATGTCCGTCCGCAAGTTGGTCTCGGGTGCCACGACGGGCGTCGCGCCATTGGCCAGCACGATGATGCGATAGAGCAGGAAGCCGTGCTCGGTGAAGATCGCTTCGTCGCCGGGGCCAAGATAGGCGTGCGCCAGCATGGTCAGGATCTCATCCGAGCCCGCGCCGCACACGATGCGCGCAGCGTTCAACCCATAGCGGGCAGCGATCGCCGCCCTCAGCGAGGCAGCAGCACCATCCGGGTAGCGCTCGAGCTCGCCGGCGACTTCGCGGAAGGCGGCAACCGCCTTGGGGCTCGGGCCGAGCGGCGTCTCGTTGGAGGACAGCTTGATCGGCTTGATCCCCTCCTGCAGACGGCTTTCGCCCGGCACGTAGGGATCGATTTCCAGGATGCCCGGCCGCGGTGCGGGCGAGGGTGACGACATCATCGGAGCTCGTTGGTCTTGGCTAAGCGCCGCGTTACTTTGCGGGCCGGCATTGAGGTCTCGACTGATAGACAGCGCAAAGTCTGAAAGCAAAGAAAAGATTGACTTTCCAGGGCCAGTGCATAGCTAACCTCGACCTGTCGGCCGGAATATCAGAGGATCGGGCGAACGGCTAAGCAAGGGCGCTAGAGAAAAAGCATGAGCACGGCCCCCGTGAAGTCATTCGGCAGCACGACCGGCGTACGCCTGGCCGAGGCCAACAATCCCTCGAGCAAGGTTCTGCGCCTTCCCGACAGCGAGCCGCTGCGGCTCGCTTGCGATCAGCTTTTGGCGCCCATCTCCATCGCCTATGAGACCTACGGCACGCTCAACAGTGCCAAGTCGAACGCGATCCTCGTCTGCCATGCGCTAACGGGCGACCAGTACGTCGCCAGCGAGCATCCGGTTACGAAGAAGCCCGGCTGGTGGGAGACGCTCGTCGGCCCCGGCAAGCCCATCGACACCGACCGCTACTTCGTCATCTGCCCCAACATCCTCGGCGGCTGCATGGGATCGACGGGGCCGGCCTCGATCGATCCCAAGACCGGCAAGCCCTACGGCGTCCATTTTCCGGTCATCACCATCGGCGACATGGTCAATGCGCAGGTGCGCCTCATAGACCATCTCGGCATCGATCAGCTGTTCTGCGTCGTCGGCGGCTCGATGGGCGGCATGCAGGTGCTGGAGTGGGCATCGAGTCATACCGAGCGCGTCTTCTCCGCCGTGCCCATCGCCACGGCCGCCTGGCACTCCTCGCAGAACATCGCCTTCCACGAGGTCGGCCGGCAGGCAGTGATGGCCGATCCCGACTGGTGCGGCGGCGATTATCATTCGTTCGACAAGGTGCCGCGCAACGGGCTCGCCGTGGCGCGCATGGCCGCGCACATCACCTATCTGTCGGAAGATGCCCTGCACCGGAAGTTCGGGCGCAACCTGCAGGAGCGGTCGAAGGTCACGTTCTCCTTCAACGCCGATTTCCAGGTGGAGAGCTACCTGCGTCACCAGGGCTCGACGTTCGTCGACCGCTTCGACGCCAACAGCTATCTCTACATCACGCGCGCTATGGACTACTTCGATCTCGCCGCCGAGCGCGGCGATGTGCTGGCCAACGCCTTCCGCGGCACCAAAACGCGCTTCTGCATCGTCTCATTCACCAGCGACTGGCTCTACCCCACGCGCGAAAGCCGTGAGATCGTGCATGCCCTCAACGCGGTCGCTGCCAACGTGTCCTTCGTAGAGATCGACAGCAACAACGGCCACGACGCGTTCCTGCTCGAGGAGCCGGAGTTCTTCGCCACCATCCGCGGCTTCCTCAGTGCGGCGGGCAAGAAGCGCGGACTCAAGGTATAAGCCGCAGCCGATGCAGAAAATCGTTCCTCCAGCGCCGGGCGCCCACCGCGTCGATCACCTGCTCATCGCCGAGATGGTGGAGCCGGGCTCGCGCGTACTCGACGTCGGCTGCGGCGACGGGGCCCTGCTGCAGCTTCTGGCCGAGACGAAATCGACCGACGGGCGCGGCGTCGAGCTGTCGCGCGAGCGCGTCAACGCCTGCGTGACGCGCGGGCTGTCGGTGATCCAGGGCGACGCCGACCGCGATTTGGCCGACTATCCCGATCAGGCCTTCGATTATGCGATCTTGAGCCTAACCATCCAGGCGACGCGCTTTCCCAAGACGGTCCTGGAAAACCTTTTGCGCATCGGGCGGCGCGCCATCGTCTCGTTCCCCAATTTCGGGCACTGGCGCATCCGCGCGGAACTCCTGTTCACCGGCCGCATGCCGCAGACCCGCAACCTGCCCGAGCCGTGGTACGCGAGCCCCGATGGCCACCTGTGCACCATCAAGGACTTCGCCGATCTCGTCGCTCTCCTCGACGCCGAGGTCGAGGCCGCGGTCGCCTTCAATACGTCAGGGCGCCGGCTACCCATCCGCCGCTCGATTTCGCTGCAGAACCTTTTGGGTGAGAAAGCCGTGTTCTTGCTGCGCAAGCGCCACCCAGCCTGACGCGCTTTGGCCGTTGGTATGCGCCATTTAGCCGTACCCCCAATGTTTCCGGCGCTTTCTTGACACCCCCAGGGCCCGTCACTATGGTGCGCGCCGTTGACAATACCCGCCGTTTGGTAGCCTCGAACCCGCAATCGGGCCGGTGAAGCCATGTCATCCGCAGGGAAGGGCCCAGGCCCGGGACGTGGTGAGATCAGCCCCGAGCAGGCCGAGGCATTTCGCCAACGCTCCGATGCCATCGGCAAGCGGCTCGATCAGGTCAAGGCGCGCCGCGCCCCACCCCAGTCGGTCGACGCACGTGCCCGCGGCGAGGCGTTCGCCAGGGCTTTTCGTTTCGTCGCCGAGCTTCTGGTCGGCGTCGGCGTGGGCGGGTTTATCGGTTGGCTGCTCGACCGGCAATTCGGCACCATGCCGTGGCTGCTGGTCTTGTTTGTCATCATGGGATTTGTCGCGGGGCTCATGAACGTGATCCGCGCCGCCCAGAAGGCGCAAGCCGAAATGGCAGCGTCGCAGATTGCGGCGCCGTCCGTCGTGGACGATGACGAGGACGACAGGTAGGGGATTGGACCTTGGCTGCAGAAGGCGCGAATGGGGCGGCACACCACAGCCCCATGGAACAGTTCCAGATCAAGCGGCTCGTCCCGATCGATCTGTTCGGGGTCGATGCGTCGTTCACCAACGCGTCGCTGTACATGGTCATCGCGGTGGCGCTGATTTCCGGCTTCCTGATCTTCGCCATGGGCCGCCGCCAGCTGGTGCCTGGCCGCCTGCAGTCGATGGCCGAGCTGAGCTACGAGTACATTGCCAACATGGTGCGCGAGAACCTGGGCGAGGAAGGCATGAAGTACTTCCCCTGGGTGTTCACCATCTTCATGTTCATCCTGACGCTCAATCTGCTGGGCATGATCCCGCACTCGTTCACGGTGACGAGCCACATCATCGTGACCTTCGCCTTCGCGGTGATGGTTTGGATCGTCGTCACCGTCATCGGCTTCGTGCGCCACGGCGCGGGATATCTGCGGCTGTTCGTTCCGGCGGGCGTGCCGTGGTGGCTGCTGCCGATCATCGTGCCGATCGAGCTCATCTCCTATTTCATCCGCCCCATCAGCCATTCGGTGCGCCTGTTCGCCAACATGATGGCGGGGCACACGATGCTCAAGGTGTTCGCCGGCTTCGTCGTCGGGCTCGGCCTGATCGGTGGCTGGGCGCCCTTCGCCTTTGTGGTGGCCTTCACCGGCCTGGAGGTCGTGGTGGCCTTCCTGCAGGCCCTCATCTTCACGGTGTTGACCTGCATCTATCTCAACGACGCGCTTCACATGCATCACTGACGCGGGCATGACGAAGCGATCACCTGAACACGCCAATTACGCATTCTAACAAGGAGACACGACGATGGAGTTGGAAGCTGCAAAGATGATCGGCGCTGGCCTTGCCTGCAGCGCGCTGATCGGTGCCGGCGTCGGCATCGGCAATATCTTCGGAAACTACGTCTCGGGCGCCCTGCGCAATCCCTCGGCCGCCCCGGCCCAGTTCACCAACGTTCTGATCGGCTTCGCTCTCGCCGAGGCGACCGGTCTGTTCGGCCTGCTCATCGCGCTGATCATCCTGTTCGGTTGATCGGCAACGGGCTGGCCCGCGGTAGGAGATGACCATGATTGCAGCAATCCCCGCGTTCGTCGTGGCGGCAGCCGCCGCAGCGACGCACGAGCAAAAGTCGGGGGGACTGCCGCAGCTCAATCCGGCCGACTTCGCACCCCAGCTCATCTGGCTGGCGCTGACCTTCGTCGTCCTTTACCTCATCCTCGCCCGGGTGGCGCTGCCGCGCATCGGCGAGGTGCTCGAGGAGCGCCGTGATCGCGTGCAGCGCGATCTCGACGCCGCCGAGCGCTTCAAGGCCGACACGGATGCAGCGCTCGCCGCCTACGAGAAAGCGCTGAGCGACGCACGCGGCAAGGCCTCTTCGATGGCCAAGGACATGCGCGACAAGCTCACCGCTGAATCGGACAAGGAGCGTGCGCAGGTGGAAGGCGCGCTATCCGCCAAGCTCACCGACGCCGAGGCGCGCATTGCCGCGACCAAGGCCAAGGCGCTGTCGAGCGTCAACGATATCGCCGCCGAGACGGCCAGCGCCGTCGTCGGCAAACTGCTCGGCGAGGAGGTGAGCCCCGCCGAGGTCAAGAAGGTGCTGCAGCCCGCCGCCGAGTGAGGACGTCAATGCTTTTCGATCCGGCCGATCCCGTCTTCTGGGTGATGATCGCCTTCTTCGCGTTCATCGCGCTCATCGTCTATTACCGAGTGCCGGGGATGATCGGGAAGGCGCTCGACGCCCGCGCCGACGCCATCCGCAAGGAGCTCGACGAGGCGCGCAGGCTGCGCGACGAGGCGCAGGCCTTGCTCGCGGACTACCAGCGCAAGAGCCGTGAGGCGGAGAACGAGGCGAAAGCCATCCTCGAGCAAGCCAAGCGCGAGGGCGAGGTCTTCGCGGCGCAAACCCGCAAGAGCCTGCAGGAATCGGTCGAGCGGCGCACCAAGGCAGCCGAGGACAAGATCGCCCGCGCCGAAGCGCAGGCCGTTAGCGAGGTTCGCGCCTCGGCGGTCGACAGTGCGATCGCTGCGGCGGAGAAGATCTTGAAATCGCGCGCGTCGGCGACGCCGACGGCAAACTCGCTCGTTGACTCGAGCATTCGCGACCTGGGCGGCAAGCTCAACTAAGCCCTATCTTGCGGCCCTCGTCGGCGTCCGGCGGCATCACGCAAGAGTGCCGCTCGTATGGCCCTGCGCCTCGGCGCTCACGGCCGAGCGCCTCAGCCCGCACCCTTTGCGTTCTGATCGAAACCGACAAACAGCTCGAACTCGCCCGGACGCGTACCTTCGGGGATATTGAACGTCACCGAGCGCACGACGGAGAAATACCCGATCGGATTGTCGATGGCGACGGTCGCGTCGATGCTCACGGTATCGGCGGCGATCTTCGCCCGCTTGGCGTCCGTCACCATGACGGCGATCGGCAGTTTGATGTTGCCGGGGTGCCCGCGCGGGCCGAGCAGCACGCGTCCGGAGAAGCCGTAACGCACCGTCACGCGCCCGGGCTCGATCTGGCACTCGCGCGCCGTCTTGGTGATCTCGCCGCGATGCATGATGGCCAGCCCATCGCCGGCACGGCCGTCCTCGTAGATGGTCAAGTGGTTGCCATGCGGCGATACGCTCAAGCGCGGGCAACCATGGGCGATCTCGCCGACCGCCGCACTGGCGGTGCCGTCCGCGGCATTGGACTTGGCCGCCGACAATAGCTGCTCCTCGCTCACGCCCGGTGATTCGCTGCTTGACGACGATGAGCTGCCGAAGATGCTGTTGCCCAGCCCGGAGGTGATGGACGAAAGACCGCAGCCGGCGGTGAGAACGGTTAACAGGCCGCAAAAACATACGCGCGCCCCTGCGCGCGCAGCTTTCGATGCGGATTGCGTCATCGCGCCCCGATCCGATCCCTCTCCGGCCTCCTTGTCGCCCGACCTGCCCAAACCCCTAGGCCGCCGGTGGAGGCTTCCTGTATTATTGTAACCCAAAGCCTAGCATCCCCAACCAACCCCGGCCAAGCGCATTGCGCCGCAAAGCGGGAGACAGAGCAATAGATGTCCGCCTCTTCACCGCCGGAACTGCACCCTCGGCGTCCGCCCCTCACCGTTTACCTTGCGGCACCGCGCGGCTTCTGCGCCGGCGTCGACCGGGCCATCCAGATCGTCGAGCTCGCGCTCGCCAAATACGGCGCCCCCGTCTATGTGCGCCATGAGATCGTGCACAACCGGTTTGTCGTCGATTCCCTGAAGGCCAAAGGTGCCGTTTTTGTGGAGGAGCTGGACGATATTCCAGAGACCGACCAGCCCGTGATCTTTTCGGCACACGGGGTCGCCAAGGCCGTCCCGGCAGCGGCCAGGGCGCGCAATATGTTCGTCCTCGATGCCACCTGCCCCCTCGTTTTCAAGGTGCATATGGAGGCCGCCCGGCACCACGAGGAGGGGCTCGAAATCCTCCTCATCGGCCATGCCGGGCATCCCGAGGTCGTCGGCACCATGGGGCAGCTGCCGCCGGGCGCCGTGCGCCTCATCGAGACCGCGGCGGACGCGCGCCAGGTCGCGCCGCGTGATTCGCAAAAACTGGCCTTCGTGACGCAGACGACGCTGTCCGTCGACGACACTGCCGAGATCGTTACCGTTCTGCGCAGCCGCTTTCCCAACATCGTCGGTCCTCACAAGGAGGACATCTGCTATGCAACGACGAACCGGCAGGCCGCCGTCAAGGCGATCGCGCCGCGCATCGGCTGCCTGCTCGTCGTCGGCAGCCCGCAGAGCTCCAATTCGCTGCGTCTCGTCGAGGTCGCCAAACGGGCGGGCTGCCCCACGGCGCAACTGATCGAGGGCGCACGAGATATCCCCTGGCAAGAAATGCAGGGTATGCAAAGCGTCGGCATCACGGCCGGTGCGTCGGCGCCGGAGGAACTCGTCGAAGAGGTGATCGAAGCGTTTCGCGCGCGCTTCGACGTGACGCTCGAGACCGTCACCACGGCGCAAGAACGCATCGCCTTCAACGTACCGCGCGAGCTGCGCGCCAACGCCAGCTGACGTCCCACCTCGAAAGATCACGCAATCCATGGCCGTCTACACCGAAGTCAGCGACGACGAGCTTGCGACCTTCATCGCCGGCTACGGGCTGGGCGATCTGTTGTCCTTCAAAGGAATCGCCGAGGGCGTGGAGAACACCAACTACATCGTCCACACCACGCGCGGACCCTTCATCCTCACGCTCTACGAAAAGCGCGTGGCGCGCGGCGACCTCCCGTTTTTCCTCGGCCTGATGGAGCACCTGGCGGCACGCGGCGTCTCCTGCCCGACACCTGTGCGCAATTCCGAAGGCCGAAACCTGAGCGAGCTGTCGGGGCGCCCGGCTGCGCTGGTGACCTTTCTCGAAGGCCTGTGGGTGCGCCGACCGACGGCCGCACATTGTGCGGCGGTGGGCCGGGCACTTGCCGAGCTGCACATGGGCGGCGAGGGCTTCAACTTGCGCCGTGCCAACGCATTGGGCCTCTCCGGCTGGCGCCCTTTGTACGAGCGCTTCGCCGACCGCGCCCCCGACATCGCGCCGGGGCTGGGCGAGCTGATCGAAGGCGAGCTGAAGGTGCTCGAATCAAGCTGGCCGCGGGGCCTGCCCGAGGGCATCATCCACGCCGACCTCTTTCCCGATAACGTCTTCTTCCTTGGCGACCGCCTGTCGGGCCTCATAGATTTCTATTTCGCCTGCAACGATGCTCTCGCCTACGACATTGCCGTCTGCCTCAACGCCTGGTGCTTCGAGAAGGATTTGTCGTTCAACATCACCAAGGGCCGCGCACTCCTGCGCAGCTACGAGGAGGTCCGCGCACTCTGCGCGGCCGAGCGGGAAGCCATGCCGATGCTGGCGCGCGGGGCGGCGCTGCGCTTCCTGATCACGCGCGCCTACGATTGGCTGAACACGCCGAAGGATGCCCTGGTGAGCCCCAAGAACCCCGTCGAATACGTGCGCCGCCTGCGCTTTCATCAGAGCGCGCGCTCGATCGCGGACTACGGCCTTGGCGAGGGCGCGCGATGATCGGGAAGGCGCCCGTCGTCGTCTACACGGATGGGGCTTGCTCGGGAAACCCCGGCCCCGGCGGCTGGGGCGCCATCCTCACCTATGGCGACAAGTGCAAAGAGATCTCGGGCGGCGAGGCTCTAACGACCAACAATCGCATGGAGCTCATGGCGGCGATCGCCGCGCTCGAAGCGCTGACGCGGCCCAGCCGCGTCGAGCTGCACACCGACAGCTCATACTTGAAAAACGGCATCACCAGCTGGATCAACCGCTGGAAGGCGAACGGCTGGCGCACGGCCGACAAGAAGCCGGTGAAGAACGAGGAGCTCTGGCGGCGCCTCGACGAGGCGCGCAAGCTTCACGACATCGACTGGCGTTGGGTCAAGGGGCACGCCGGACACGCGGAGAACGAGCGCGCCGACGAGCTAGCCCGCCTGGCCATGGAAGCGTTCAAGCCGCCGCGCAAAGCCCGCGACCCATCCTGAGCCAGCTAAAACTCAGAGCGAGCGGTCGATCATCGAGCACAGCGTCGCCGCGCTCGACTTGTCATGCTGGGGCGGCGCGTCCTCGACGTTCAGCACTTTGACGATGCCGTTGTCGACGAGCATGGCGTAGCGCTTCGAACGCACCCCGAGACCGAAACCCGACAGATCGATATCGAGCCCGAGCTTCTTGGCGAACTCCGCGTTGCCATCGGCCAGCATGAGGATTTTGCCCGCAGCGCCCGTGTCCTTGGCGAACTGCGTCAGCACGAACACGTCGTTGACCGCCGTGCAGGCAATGATGTCGATGCCCTTGCCCTTCAATTCGTCGACGCGATCGACGAAGCCCGGCATGTGTTGCTGCTGACAAGTCCGCGTGAAGGCGCCGGGGATGGCGAACAGCGCCACCTTCTTGCCGGAGAACACCTCGGAGGTGGATTTCTTCGCCGGGCCGTCGGCGGTCATCACCATGAGACCGGCGTCCGGCAGCTTGTCACCGACTTTGATCGTCATTGGAGACCTCGACTGATAAGGGGAATCGACGAACTAACGAAACGAAGAGGCGGGAGTTCACTCACTGGAGTGTAAACGTGGCCTCCGACTGTCCTTTGTCAGAGACGAAGGTGGCGGTCAGCAGCTTGGTCTTGAGGGCAGCGAGATCGACGTCGCCTGCAAGGTCGACCTCAAAGGTCAACTGGCCTTTGCCGTCATCGGCAATCTTTTTCGGCAGCGGCACGTAGAGGCCGTCCGGCGCCTCGACGAACGCATCGGCGTGCTCGGCGCCGCCGGGAAACTCCGTCTCCAGCAGAAGCCGCGGCTTGGGCCCGGACAGCTCGGGCACCACGCGCTTCAGCAGCGGATCGTCGAGGCGGCGCGCGGCTGGCGGCGCGGGTACGCGCGCCATCGCATCCGCCAGCTCCTCGGATGGCACCGGCGATTCAGAGGGCTCTATCGCCAGCGAAAGCTCAGCCTCGGCCGGGATGCAGATGTCCTTGCATACGCCATATTCGAAGGCGAGGCGCAGATCGATGGGCTTTGTCGGGTCTTTCGCCTTGAGGCGCACGGGAAACACGACCGTGCCCTTGTAGCCAACCGTGTCGCCCGCCGCGTCGGTGAAGCGCTTGGGCGCCGGATAGAGCACCTGCGCGGCGTCGAGGTTCGCCGATTTGGACCAATCGAACGACGGCGGCACGCCGCCAGCCTCACCCGGCGTGCGCCAGTACGTCTTCCAGCCTTCGGGCATCTGCAGCTCGACGCCGGCGATGCCGTTGCCGGCAATCAGGCGCGCACGCGAGTTGTGGCCCTCGGCCCAATCGGAGCTATCGGCGCCGGCCTGCGCCGTTGCGGCCAATAGCAGCCCGAGGCACGCGAGCGTACGGGGCGGGGATCGAAGTGGTCTGCGCATCGTCCTGTCCCGCGGGTCCTCGCCATTCGGTCCGTTAGCGTTGTAGCGCCTCGCCGCGCCGCCGCAAGTCACGACTCTCTGATGAAAATGCGCAAATTGCCCACATTTCTCCGTAGGCTGGCACACGGCCGCAGCGAATTGACGGCTTCACACTGGCGCGGCCGGCGAGTTAGTCTGGCTCTCATGAAAATGACCCGTCCCGACAAACGCGAGTCCGCCGAAGGCTACCTCGACGGCCAGCTGCTCATCGCCATGCCGGTGATGTCGGACCCGCGCTTTGCTCGCTCCGTAATCTATCTGTGCGCCCATTCGGAGGATGGTGCGATGGGTCTGGTCATTAACCAGCGCGCCTCGCACATCTCGTTCCCCGACCTGCTGGAGCGTCTCGGTATCGTCCCGACCGATGCCGACGGCAGCATCTCCGACGGCATCCGCTCCATGTCGATCCACGTCGGCGGCCCGGTCGAGACCGGACGCGGCTTCGTGCTGCACAGCTCGGACTACTTCGCCAACGATTCGACCCTGCCCATCGAG
>Ga0299912_10004156_pt1 | contig 11823 bp, 11 predicted proteins | sample RVTome_2_FD_207667 | JGI IMG/M metagenome (GOLD analysis project Ga0299912, IMG submission 207667) | Soil microbial communities from uranium-contaminated site in the Upper Colorado River Basin, Wyoming, United States - RVT95D214 (version 2) ... | reverse complement strand
GAAGGATAGCATGCGGACCATCGGCGTCAGGCCCAGCGCCTCGGCCTTGCCGCGCTCCATGACCACCACCGCGGCCGCGCCGTCACTGGTCTGCGACGAGTTGCCGGCGGTGACGCTGCCGCCCTGCCGGAACGGGGTGGGGAGCTTGCCCAGCACCTCGAGGCTGGTATCGGCGCGCGGGTGCTCGTCGGTGTCGACGACGACGGGATCGCCCTTCCGCCTCGGGATGGTGACGGGCACGATTTCCTTGCCGAGCCGGCCGTTCTGCTGGGCGGCGACGGCCCGCTGCTGCGAACGCAGGGCGAAGGCGTCCTGGTCGGCGCGGCTCACCTTGTAGTCCGCGGCGACGTTCTCGCCGGTCTCGGGCATCGAATCGACGCCGTACTGCGCCTTCATCGCGGGGTTGACGAAGCGCCAGCCGATAGTGGTGTCGTAGATCTCGGCGGCGCGGGAAAAGGCGGTCTCCGCCTTGGGCATGACGAAGGGGGCGCGGCTCATCGATTCGACGCCGCCGGCAATGATCAGTTCCGCCTCCCCGGCCTTGATGGCGCGGGCGGCGGTGATCACTGCGTCCATGCCCGAGCCGCACAGCCGGTTGATGGTGGTGCCCGAGACGGTGACCGGCAGCCCCGCCAGCAGGAGGCTCATGCGGGCGACGTTGCGGTTGTCCTCGCCCGCCTGGTTGGCGCAGCCGAAGATCACGTCGTCGACGGCCTCCCAGTCGACGCCGGTGTGCCGCGCCATCAGCGCCTTCAGCGGGATGGCGCCCAAATCGTCGGGGCGGACCGAGGAGAGCGCGCCGCCGAAGCGGCCGATGGGGGTGCGGACGTAGGCGCAGATGAAGGCTTGGGTCATGGTGTCCTCATGGCTATGGCTGCCCCACCCTCATCCGGCCTTCGGCCACCTTCTCCCATCAAGGGAGAAGGCGCCGACTGAGAGGCTGGCGGTTCTGTCGCCTTCTCCCCTCGTGGGAGAAGGTGCCTGAAAGGCGGATGAGGGGGCTGCCTCATTTGCTGCCCGCGTGCGCGGCCGCGGTGCGGGCGTGCAGGTCGCGCAGGGTGCTCAGCTCGAGCGCGGTCGGCGCCGGCGTTTCCTCAAGGTTGTCGGCGTATTTCACCGTCCAGCCGCAGGTCTCCTGCACCATCTCGCGGGTGACGCCGGGATGCAGCGACACTACGGTGAATTCCTTGGTGACCGGATCGGGCTTCCAGATGGCGAGGTCGGTGATCAGGAGCGTCGGACCCTTGGTGGTGATGCCGAGGCGCTGGCGATGGTCGCCGCCGTCGCCGTGGCCGAACGAGGTGTAGAAATCGATCTTTTCCACCATCGAGCGGGTCGCCTGCTTGAGCGTGATGTAGATCTCGCCGCAGGAGGTGGCGATCTCCGGGGCGCCGCCGCCGCCGGGCAGCCGCACCTTGGGGTGGTGGTAGTCGCCGATCACCGTGGTGTTGATGTTGCCGAACTTGTCGAGCTGGGCGGCGCCGAGGAAGCCGATGGAAATGCGTCCGCCCTGCAGCCAGTAGCGGAACATCTCGGGTACGGCGACGGTGCAGAGTGCGGTCTCGCACAACTCGCCGTCGCCGATGGAGAGCGGCAGTACCTCGGGCGCAGTGCCGATGGTGCCCGACTCGTAGATCAGCGTGATGTCGGGCGCGTGGGTCAGCCGGGCGACGTTGCAGGCGGCGGAGGGCGCGCCTATGCCGACGAAGCAGACGTCGTCGCTGGTGAGCGCGCGCGCCGCGGTGATGGTCATCATCTCGGTGGGGGTGAAGTCGGCCATTCTCAGAGTCCCTCCACCCGGCCGGCGAACACGTCGGGGCCGACATCCAGCACGTTCTGCTTCATCCAGGCCGCGAACAGCTCGCGGTCCGAGGAGATCTTGTCCCACTCGAGGTAGGTCTTGTTGTCGCGGGCATAGTAGCCGTGGGTGTAGGAGGGGTGGGCGCCGCCCTTGACCACGGCGACGGCGTCGATGGTCCAGTGCGGCAGGATGCAGAGGTTGGGATGGAGGCCCTTGAAATCGGGCACCACTTCCTCGACCGTCACCACCACGCGTTTGGCGGCGAGGGCCGCTTCCTTCTGCACGCCGATGATGCCCTCGATCAGCACGTCGCCCTTGGCGCTGGCCTTCTGGGCGTGGATGAAGGTGACGTCCGGCCGGTGCGAGGGGATGGCGGCGAGCTGTTCGCCGGTGAACGGGCAGGTGACCGACTTGATGTCCGGATTGACCTTTGGCAGGTCGGCGCCCTTGTAGCCGCGGAACACCGCCAGCGGCAGGCCGGCGGCCCCGGCCTCGTAGGCCTGCGCCATGGCCGAATGCGAGTGCTCGACCGTCTCGATGGCGCGGGGAAACTGGTTCTCGATGGCGTCGCGCATGCGCCGCAGCAGGCCGACCCCGGGATTGCCGGCGTAGGAGAAGACCACCTTGCGCGCCATCCCCATGCCGATCATCTGATCGTAGATGATGTCGGGGGTCATGCGGACGAGGGTGAGGTCCTTGATCCCCTGGCGGATGGCTTCATGCGCGGCGGCATGCGGAATGAGGTGGGTGAAGCCTTCGAAGGCGACGGTATCGCCATCGAACAGGTTTCGCGCCACCGCATCCTTGAGGCTGAGAAATTCGGCCATGAACTGGGCTTCCATTGATAACCGGATCGGCGGGTGATCGCCGCTGTGCCGTAATAATCCGCTGTTGTGGCCGCGGTAAAATGATAGTTCAAGGAGGATAGATAACCAGGGGGAATGAATGGCCAGCCTGCTCGATCCGCGAATCAAGTTGCGGCACTTCCTGTGCTTCGTCGAGGTGACGCGGCAGGGCGGGGTGGCGCGGGCCGGCGCCGAGCTGGGGATGACGCAGCCGGCGGTGTCCAAGGCCATCGCCGAGCTGGAGGCGATCCTGGGCGTGCCGCTGTTCGACCGCAGCCGGCGGGCGCTGGCGCTGAGCTCGTATGGCGAGATGTTCCTGCGCTTCGCCACCGCCGGGCTCGCTACTCTCCGGCAGGGCGCTGACACCATCGCCGAGGCCCGGGCTGGTACCGGCTTCGTCGCCTTCGGGGCGCTGCCCACCGTCGAAGCCGGGATCGTGCCGGCGGCGCTCAGGCGCTTCGCCGCCTCCTCGCTGGCCTGCCGGACGCTGGTCGAGAGCGGCCCCAGCCCCTATCTGCTCGAGCTGTTGCGCACCGCGGCGATCGGCTTTGTGGTCGGCCGCATGGCCAATCCCGAGGCGATGGAGGGGCTCTCCTTCGAGCACCTCTATTCGGAGGAACTCGCTTTCGTGGTGCGGCCGGGCCATCCGCTGGCGGGAGTGGCAGAACTTGATCCGGGGTCGATGGCCGGGTTCCAGGCGCTGATGCCGCCGCGCAAGGCCATCATCCGTCCGGCGGTCGATGCGCTGCTGCTGGCGGCCGGGGTCGGGCGCTTCGCGCTCGAGATCGAAACGGTCTCCAACTCGCTGGGACGCAGCTATGCGCTGATGAGCGACGCCATCTGGATCATCTCGCGCGGGGTGGTGGCGCGCGATCTGGGCGCCGGCCAGCTGGTACGGCTACCGGTCGACGTCAGCGCGACGCTGGGGCCGGTCGGCATCACCACCCGCAGCGGCGCCGAGCTGTCGCTGCCGGCGCAGGCCATGCGCGACGCCATCAGGCAGGCGGCGAACGACCGCTAGGCCTGCCTGACGGCATGGCTGGGGTGCATGCAAGGTCATTCAGACCGACACGAAGTGCTGCTAGGCTGGGCTCGTTCGCAACAGGGTATCGCGGTGCCCGTCGGGCGCCAGGCGGTCCCTCAGCCATGGGGAAGAGCATTGCCCAAGCAGAGCAAGTCGATGTCATCGGAGTCCGAGGCGGACGCCGCGGTGCAGGCCCGTGCCTATCAGCTGTGGGAGGCAGACGGCCGCCCACACGGCCGCGCCGAGCACTACTGGCACCTGGCCAAGGCGGAAGCCGCTCCGGCCAAGCCGAAGCGGAAAGCGCCTGGCAAGGCCTCCGGCGCCAAAGCGCCGGAGAAGAAGCCGGCCAAGAAGGCGAAGGCCTGACCTGAGGTCAGATCGCGGCGATGCCCATGATCTCGACCCGCAGGTTGGGATCGGCGAGCCGCGCCTCGATCGTGGCCCGGGCCGGCACGTTGGCGGTGTCCACCCAGGTGTCGTAGGCGCTGTTCATGGCGGCGAAGTCGCTGATGTTGGCCAAGAAGATGGTCAGCGACAGCAGCTTGCTCTTGTCCGTGCCGGCCTTGGCGAGCAAGGCGTCGATCTTGGCCAGCACTTCGCGGGTCTGCACCTCGACCGAGCCGGTGGCGGTGTCGGCCACCTGTCCGGCGATGTAGAGCGTGTCGTTGTGGCGGACGGCGGCGGCGAGGCGCTTGCCGGGTTCGAAACGGGTAATGGTCAAGTGAGTCTCCTGTCTGGTTGTCGCTGGGCGCGAAGCGGCATCTAGAGGGTGATGCCGCCGTCGGCAATGAAATTGGCGCCCGTGGCATAGGCCGATTCGTCGCTGGCCAGATAGACGGCAAGATGTGCCATCTCCTCGGGCTGCGCCATGCGGCCCATGGGCTGGCGGGCAATAAAGGTCTTCCACACCTCGTCGTGTTCGCCGAGCGCCTTGGCACGCTCGTGCAGCGAGGGCGAATCGACGCTCCCCGGACAGATGGCGTTGGCGCGGATGCCGCGGCTCATGAAATCGAAGGCGATCGATTTGGTGAAGCCGATCACCGCCGCCTTGGTCGACATGTAGGCCACCCGGTTGGGCACGGCCTTCAGCGATGAGGCGACCGAGGCGACGTTGACGATGGTGGCGCCGCCGCGGGCGAGGAAGTGCGGCAGGAAGGCCTGCGTCAGCACGAACATCGGCGTCACGTTGATGTCGAAGGAGCGCTGCCAGTCGGCGAGGCTGGTGGTTTCCAGAGTGCCCTGGTGCACCCAGCCGGCGCCGTTATATAGCACGTTGACGTCGGCGTACCTGGCCGCGGCGGCCTTCAGAGCATCGTGGTCGGTGACGTCGAGGACATAGGCCTGGTGACCTGCCGCCGGGTAGAGGCGCTCGAGCTCGGCGCCGATCTCGCCGATGGCCCGCGAATCGCGATCCGTGGCGATCACCCGGGCGCCCTCGCGGGCAAAGGCCAGCGCCGTCGCCCCGCCGATTCCCGCTCCCGCCGCCGTCAGAAACGCCACCTTGCCGTCCAGCCGCCCCATGCCTGCCTCCATTTGACTGCGTCGCACAGGTTGGTCGGCGGCGCGGCTTGTGGCAAGGTTGAAAGCACAAGGGGACGGGCTGGACTGGCGGCGGCGGGAAAGAACATGTCCGAAGAGAGCTGGGAAGCGCTGCTTCCCGCGATGCTGGCGGATGCAGGGATCGCCGCTGCCGGCCGAGTCGAGATCGAGCCGCTGAGCGGCGGGGTATCCTCCGACATCGTGCGGATACGGCTTGCCGACGGGCGGCAATTCTGCGCCAAGCGGGCGCTGCGCAAGCTCAAGGTCGAAAGCGACTGGCAGGCGCCGCTGGAGCGCAATCACTATGAAGTGGCCTGGCTGCGGCGGGTCGGCGCGATCGTCCAAGGCGCTGCCCCGCAGGTGCATGCCGAAGACCGGGAACACGGCATTGCGTTGCTCGAATACCTGCCGCCGGAAGACTTCGTGCTGTGGAAATCCGAGCTGCTGGCCGGTCGCGTGATGCCGGGCATTGCCGCGGCGGTCGCCGACGCGCTCGGGCGAATCCATGCCGCGACGCTGTTCGACGAACAGGTGGCGCGGGAGTTCCCCACCGATCACCTGATCGAGGCGCTGCGGCTCGATCCCTATCTGCGCTACACCGCCGGCCGCCATCCAGCCCTGAGCGAGCGCATCCTTGCGGTGCTCAAGACCACCGCCCACACCAAGATGGCGCTGGTGCACGGCGACGTCAGCCCAAAGAACATCCTGATCTCGCGGCGAACGGGGCAGCCCGTGCTGCTGGATGCCGAATGCGCCTGGTACGGCGATCCGGCGTTCGACGGGGCCTTTTGCCTCAACCACTTGCTGCTCAAGTCGGTGCACCAGCCGGCGCTGGCGCCGGTTCTGTGCGCAGAGGCACGGCTGTTCGCGGCAAGCTGGACCGCCCACTTTCCCCCCGATCTGGTTGCCGGCCTCGACGCGCGGACCGCGGCACTGCTGCCCTGCCTGATGCTGGCGCGGGTCGACGGCAAGTCGCCGGTCGAGTATCTCGCGCCGGAAAGCCAGCGGCGCGTGCGCGAACTGGCGATCCCGCTGATTGAGCGGCCGATGGAGGAGATCGGGGCGGTGATCGATACGATTGCGGCAGGCGTGGAGCGTGGGTGATGGAAGAATCGGCGATCGCGGCGGTGCATGGCCGCCAGGTGTGGGATTCGCGCGGCCGGCCCACGGTCGAGGTCGAGGTGACGCTCGCCTCCGGGGCCGTGGGACGCGCCATCGCCCCCTCGGGCGCCTCGACCGGGCGGCGCGAGGCGCTCGACCGGCGGGATGGCGGCCACCGGCTCGGCGGCCTGGGGGTTGGCGGCGCGCTGGCCGCGGTCAATGGTCCGATCGCCGAACGGCTGGCGCGCATGGATGCGCTGGATCAGCCGGGGATCGACCGGGCGATGCTCGATCTCGACGGCACTAAGCAGAAGTCGGTGCTGGGCGGCAATGCCGTGGTTGCCACCTCCTGCGCCGTCGCCTGGGCGGCGGCGGCGGCGAGGGGAGTGCCGCTGTTCCAGCATCTGCGCGAGCTTGCCGAAATCCGCGAGCCGCTGTCGATCCCGGCGCCGATGATCCAGATTTTCGGCGGCGGCCGCCATGCCGGCAACCGTATCGACATTCAAGACTACCTCGTCCTCTGCCCCGGCGCCAAGTCCTTCGCCGAGGCCTGCGAATGGACGGCCGAGGTCTATCTCGCCGCCGCCTCCGCCATGGCCCGGGCCGGCAAGCTCAACGGGGTGGCCGACGAAGGCGGCGTCTGGCCGGACTTCTCCGCCAACGAGCAGGGGCTCGAAGCGCTGACGCGGGCCATCGAATCAGCCGGCTTTCGCCCCGGTCCCGACGTCGCCATCGCGCTCGACATTGCCGCAAGCTCGTTCTTCTCGGAGGGAGCCTACGTGCTGGCGCTCGAGGACAGGCGCCTCGACAGCGCGCAGATGATCGAGATGTTGGCGCGCTGGGTGGATGCCTACGCCATCGTCTCGCTCGAGGATCCTCTGGCTGAGGACGACGACGAAGGCTTTGTCGAAGTCACCCGGCGACTGGGCTCGCGCTGCCAGATCGTGGGTGATGACTACCTTGTCACCAACAGCGAACGGATCGCCCACGCCGCTCGGCTGGGCGCCTGCAACGCGGCGCTGCTCAAGGCGAATCAGTGTGGGACGGTGAGCGAGCTGATCGCGGCCTCCAACGCCGCCAAGGCGCTCGGCTGGATCACGATACAATCGGGCCGTTCCGGCGAAAGCGAAGACGTGACGCTAAGCCACCTCGCCGTGGGGCTGGGTTCTGACCAGATCAAAGTGGGCTCGATAACGCGTTCGGAGCGTACTGCCAAGTGGAACGAGGTTATTCGCCTAGAGGAACGACTGTCGTTTCCAGTGTACAAGGGTTTCCGAACACGATTGGATTAGGCTAGACTGCCCGTGCGGTATCACGGGGGCCAGCTTGAAAGAACATCGGGAATCAGCACGCGCGAACCGCACTGTCCGTGTGGAAGACGTTGCGCGCGAAGCGGGCGTGTCGCCAATCACTGTTTCCCGGGCACTCGCCAATCCCGAAAAGGTCAAGGAAGAGACGCGCAAGAAGGTGACAGATGCAGTCGCCAAGACGGGCTATGTGCTGAACAGCTTCGCCTCGATCCTGCGCTCTGGGAGATCCTCGATTGTCTCAGTCTTCATTTCGAGCCTGCAGGACCAGCATTTCGCCAACGCGATCCAAGGCTGCGCGGATGCGCTGGAGGGCAGCAACTATCATCTGATGATGGCGCAGACCGGCTACTCGGGCACCGAGCAGGAGAGCATGCTCGAGCAGGTGCTGCCGTTCCGTCCGGCCGCGGTGATGTTCACCGGCATCGTCAAGTCCGAACGGGCGCGGGCGCAGCTGCGATCGCTGAACATCCCGGTCGTGGAGACGTGGGACTACCGGCCCGATCCGGTCGACATGCTCGTGGGGTTCTCCAATGCCGAAGGCGGCCGCATCATGGGCATGCATTTCGGACAGTGCGGCTTCGGACGGATCGCCTATGCCGGCCGCACCGGCGACAGGGGAGCGCAGCGGCTGGAGGGGTTCCGCGAGGGCCTCGCCGCGTTCGGCCGTGACGTCGACTACGTGCTGCCGATAGAAGGCAGGCGGGTAGTCGGCGAGGGGATGGATGCCTTCGACCAGATTCGCAGGGAGCTGCCGGGCTGCGACGCCATATTCTTTGGCACCGACATCCTGGCGGTCGGCGCCATGCTCAAGGCGAGGCAGGTCGGCATCGATGTCCCGGGCGAGATCGCCATCGCCGGCTATGGCGACCTGGACTTCGCCCGGCAGCTGTTCGTGCCACTCACCACCGTCCATGTCTCGAGCTACCGCATCGGCCACACCGCCGGGCAGATGATGCGGAAGCGGCTCAATCACGAGCAGGTCGCCGAGCGCATAGTCCGCTCCCCGATCCACCTCGAGGTCCGGGAGAGCACCGGGGCCAAGGTCCGCCGTTCCGGTCAGCTGCAGGAAAACTCAGGAAACTAAAGCTGCGGCGACTAAAGACCTGCACAGCGCCGCGGTTTGGGTTTATGGATTCGCGCAGCCAAAATCGCCTCATGAGGAGAAGACTATGAGTTCGGGCAACGGGAACGGCGCGCAGAGCGGCACCCGGAAACTGCGTTCACGGGCCTGGTTCGACAATCCGGACAATCCCGACATGACCGCGCTCTATCTGGAGCGCTACCTCAACTTCGGCATTTCACGCGAAGAGCTGCAGTCTGGCAAGCCGATCATCGGCATCGCGCAGTCCGGCTCGGACCTCTCTCCCTGCAACCGTCATCACTTGGTGCTGGCCCAGCGCGTGCGCGAAGGCATCCGCGAGGCGGGCGGCATCGCCATCGAGTTCCCGGTGCATCCGATCCAGGAAACCGGCAAGCGTCCGACTGCGGGGCTCGACCGGAACCTGGCCTATTTGGGCCTCGTCGAAATTCTCTATGGCTACCCGCTCGACGGTGTCGTGCTCACCATCGGCTGCGACAAGACCACGCCCGCCATGCTGATGGCGGCGGCGACGGTCAACATCCCGGCGATCGCGCTCTCGGTCGGCCCCATGCTCAACGGCTGGTTCAGGGGCGAACGTACCGGCTCGGGCACCATCGTCTGGAAAGCCCGCGAGTTGATGGCGGCCGGCGAGATCGGCTACGAGCAGTTCATCGATCTTGTCGCTTCTTCGGCACCCTCAACCGGCTACTGCAATACCATGGGCACGGCGACTACGATGAACTCGCTGGCCGAAGCGCTCGGCATGCAGCTGCCGGGTTCGGCCGCCATTCCCGCGCCCTATCGCGATCGTCAGGAAATCTCCTACCGGACCGGCAAGCGCATCGTCGACATGGTGCGCGAGGACCTGAAACCGTCCGATATCCTGACCAAGGACAACTTCATCAATACCATCGTGGTCAATTCCGCCATCGGTGGCTCGACCAATGCGCCGATCCACATCCAGGCCATCGCTAAACACATCGGCGTCGAACTGGAGCTGCAGGATTTCCAGACCTATGGCCACAAGGTGCCGCTGCTGGTGAACCTGCAGCCGGCCGGCGAATACCTGGGCGAGGACTACTACCATGCCGGCGGCGTGCCTGCGGTGGTCAACGAGCTGATGAAACAGGGGCTGATCCGCGAGAACGCCCTTACCGTCAACGGCAAGACCATCGGCGAAAACTGCCGCAACACGACGATCCAGGACGACAAGGTCATCCGGCACTTCGACAGCCCGCTCAAGACCGATGCCGGGTTCGTGGTGCTGCGCGGGAACCTCTTCGACAACGCCATCATGAAGACCAGCGTGATCTCGTCGGAATTCCGCGAGCGCTATCTCAACAATCCGGCCAGTCCCGGTGCGTTCGAGGGCAAGGCTGTGGTTTTCGATGGTCCGGAGGACTACCACCACCGCATCGACGATCCGTCGCTCGAGATCGACGAAGACACGCTGCTGTTCATGCGCGGGGCAGGGCCGATCGGCTATCCCGGCGCCGCCGAGGTGGTCAACATGCGGCCGCCCAACTACCTGATCAAGAAGGGCATCCACGCGCTCGCCTGTATCGGCGATGGCCGCCAGTCGGGCACGTCAGGTTCGCCCTCGATTCTCAACGCGTCGCCGGAAGCGGCGGCGGGCGGCAATCTCGCCATCCTGCGGACCGGGGACCGCGTGCGCATTGACCTCAACGAGGGCTCGGCCAATATCCTGATCTCGGACGAGGAGATTGCCAAGCGGCGCGCGGACCTGGAGTCCATGGGCGGCTACCAATATCCAAAACACCAGACGCCGTGGCAGGAAATCCAGCGTGGCATCGTCGGCCAGCTTGGCGACGGCGCGGTGCTCAAGCCGGCGGTCAAATACCAGCGTCTGGCGCAGACCGCGGGCATCCCGCGCGACAACCACTGACGTCGACGGGGCCGGTTCGCCGGCCCCGTTGCTTTTCCGGCTCAGCTCAGCTGGACGGTATCGGTTTCCCGCCGCGGCGCGGCCCGCAGTCGCGAATCGCGGCGGAAGTCCGATGGCGACTTGCCGGCGATCTTGCGGAAGCTCTTGTTGAAGGCGCTGAGCGAGCCAAAGCCCGACTCCATCGCCACCCGCAGCACGTTGCCATCCTCCTGCATCAGCAACGCCTGGGCGTAGCTTAGGCGGAGCAGGTTGACGTACTCGTTCAGCGTCATGCCCGTCGACTTCTTGAACACGCTCATGGCGTATTTGGGATGGATGTCGGCCGAGCAGGCGATATCGACCGAATCGATGTCCTCGCGGAAATTGTTGGTGATGTACTCGCAAATATTGCCGATGTTCTGGAAACTCTGCATGTCGAGCGGCTCGCTCAGGCCCTCGCGCAGGCCTGCCGGTTCGACCAGCCGATAGGGCTCGAACTGCATCCGGTCGATCCGCAGGAGCAGTTCGTCGATGGCGTGTTCGCGGCGGCCGGGGTCCTCGGCCCGCATGTAGTCGGACCAGCGGTTGAAAGTTGACTTGTCGGTTTCGTCCGGGCGGGCGGTGATCAGGGTTGCCCCGTGCATGAGCTTGTGGGTGAGCGCTGCCGGCAGCCGCAGGCGGAAGAAATGCAGCAGCGGCAGATGGATGGCGATGAAGAAGGCGTCCTCGGAGGTGTCGACCACCTGATGCGGCAGCCCGCCCCAGAACAGGCAGAGGTCGCCGGCACTCAGCCCGATGGTGTGTCCCTGCATGCGGTATTGCATGGAGCCGCGGAAGACGAAGTTGACCTCGACCTGGGCGTGCCAATGCGCCCGCACCATGATGCCGGGCTGTTCGTGGCTGACCACCAGATTGTTCGGCACCGCCTCCACGGTGGACTTCTTGGGGTCCCACATGCGCTTGGAAAGCTTCTTACTATCCTGCAATTCCGTATTCCCGTTCTGAGAGACGAAAGGCGCAGCAAAAGGCCACTGTAGAAAGCGCTCAATCCTGGAGCAAACGAAAAGGGAGGACTTCTATGCATCGCATCCATTCGCGGTGGCGCAGTGCGGTTGGCTTGGCGTTCGGTGTCAGCCTGCTGTCGATCGCCGCCGTTTCAGCCGCCGAAGTGACAGTCTGGTGCTGGGACCCCAATTTCAACGGCGCCACGATGAAGGAGGCCGCCGCGCGCTACCAG
>Ga0299912_10004155_pt1 | contig 11826 bp, 10 predicted proteins | sample RVTome_2_FD_207667 | JGI IMG/M metagenome (GOLD analysis project Ga0299912, IMG submission 207667) | Soil microbial communities from uranium-contaminated site in the Upper Colorado River Basin, Wyoming, United States - RVT95D214 (version 2) ... | reverse complement strand
CATCTTTGATCTCGTCATTTTTCTATCAACCGCTAAACATGTACTGGCAGCCACGATTCGCCGGCATGATCGGGGGAACTGTCTGGATCCTGGGCTGGATCTGGGTGCTGATCTCGCTTTCTTTGATGCTCGGCAGCTATCTGGTTAAAAGGCTGCCCAAGGCGTTTCCGATGCGAAAATCTCTGGCCGCCTCGGCGCTTTTAAGTTCGTTGCCCGTGCTGGTCGCCGCGGTTTTGAGTCAATTCTGGCCGGTGCTGTTGTTATTTTGCTTTTATGAAGCCGCGCGTGGCTTTATGGAACCCGTCCGAACGGCCTTTATTAATGATGAAATACCGTCCTCGGAGAGGGCGACGATTCTTTCGCTGGACCAGGTATTTTTGAGATTGGGGGCGATCCTGGGTTTGCTGATAACGGGCCTGGTCGCCGAGAGATGGTCAATTGCGGCAGCCTGGGCGGTTGCCGCGATTTTGAGCTTAGCGGTAATTCCCATTTTCCTTGCCTGCAAGCCATCGGCGGAAAATGGCTCCTTAGCGTCCCTGAAATAAGCCTTAAAATTTTTCAAATAATGGCTTGTCAAGGCCCTGGAAAGTATTATATTGTCGAGCACACGGGGAGAGTTTCGTTTTTATTTCAACAGAGAAGGAGTTTTGAATGCGAATCAGACTTGCAGCCGCGATGATGGCGCTCTTGATGATCCCCGCTACAGGCTTAACCCAACAGGCCGGCAGTGTTGTCGGCGGCATTGAATTCGGGATTACCTCGGCACTTGGCGAATTCCGAACCGATACTCTCAAAGCTGGCACCGGAGTCGGACTCGGTGTCGAATTAAGATATACCTTAATCCAGAATTTCTCCATAGGGCCGTTCGTGAAATATCAACGCTTCGGTTCGACTATTCAGAGCGGCTCCGGCCATATAAGCTATAATTTTCCGCAATATGGCGGCCTGGCTCGGCTTAATATATTCAATGTCGGCGGCGGGAAATTTTATCTGCTTGGCGGAGGTGGAATTTTCAAGCCAAACTTGCATGTTTGGGCTCCGGAGAGCACGATTGACGAACCATCGGAATCAGGAACTTTCTTCGCCGGTGGAATCGGAATCTGCAGCGATCCATATGCTAAAACGATATATGAGCTGGAGATCAGGTACAACACGGGGAATGCCGATTATAAAAGCATTGATCTAAGCGGTGTCGAAACAACCACCAACTACAAATACGATTTTTTGTACGTGGCGATAAAATTATCCTTTAATTCCAAAGGTATCACATCACCGCCGCGCTATTGAAATAATTATTTGATTGAGGCAGACTTCCGGGAGCGTCAAGCTCCCGTTTTTTTTGCCTTTTCAGCAGTCGTTCTGGGCGGATTTTATAAAATCGCGAAATGGGCCGAATTCGAACCGCCGCAGCACCCGTTCGAGTTTTTTGCGCGTGCTTTTCAAATTATAATAATGCCTGAAAGTATTGCCAAAGCCGGCCCCCCTCAGCCGCGGCTGTTCGGGGTCGAACTCCCAGGGGTGAAGATAGATAATGATGGGCCGCCCTTCCGCGTTTACATTTTCGAAATTGCGGTTTAATAAAAAATCGGGATATAACCGGAAATAGCCACCGCCGCCTGCGGGAATTCGCCTGCCCATAAGATTGACCACCGTCATCGGAAACTCCCGCAGCAAAACCTTTTCGCCCTGCCTGATCGAATATGGTCCCACCGGCACCGCCGAAGCCTCGCCATAGCGGAAATGCTTCATAGGGAAAAGCGAGGAGTCATAATTAAAACCCTGTTCGGATAATATTTTGAATTTTTCTATATCATCGGCGGCCAGGGAAAAGCTCGGTGCCCGATAGCCCTCGATCTCATCGCCGGTAATGGCCCGCAGCAGTTCGAGCGTCCGTCGATTGTCCTGGCGGAATTGCTCAAGGGTCATATCATAGACCAGCGTATGGTCGTAGCCATGGGAGGCTATTTCATGTTTCTCTTCGGCTATGACCTGGATCAGTTTCGGGTGTCTTTCGGCAATCCAGCCGAGGACGAAAAATGTCGCCTTGACATTGGCGCGAGCTAATAAATCGAGTAGTCCCAGCGTATTTTGCTCGACTCGCGATGGCTGATTATCCCAGGTTTTCCGATCGACCGCTGCTGCCAGTCCGGATACCTGGAAATGCTCCTCGATATCAAAACTCAGGATGTTTTTCATAAATCATTTAATAGAGGGGCCGCAGTGTTTTCGGACCGACCACACTGGGTGGCACAACTTGTTGTGACCCTACCTGGTAATGGCGGTCACAATAAATTGTGACACGCACACCATGTTCCTCGATATCGAAACTCAGGATGTTTTTCATAACCAAGCGCTGCCGCCTGAGATGGACGCCGACTGCCTTACGAGAATCTACAGCCTATCGAAATTCAAATCCCTCAAAATAGCCAAAAAACAATCGCCGGCCGCTCTCGCCCCGGCGATTACAAGGCATAACATATTCCAATGCAGACTCACGATAGCTGCCGGAAAAGGATTCCCTCGAGACATTAGAGTATCGGGAGATAATTATCGATTTCGTACTGCGTAACCGCGATTCTGTAGCGGTCCCATTCCACCATTTTGTTGTCAATCAGCTTGTAGAATATATGATCTCCCAGAACTTTTTTCAGCAGGGCCGATTTTTCAAACTCCCTCACGGCGTTTTCGAGAGAATTGGGCAGGGTCTGGATCTTCAGCTTTTTGCGCTTTTTTTCGTCCATATCGAAGATATTTTCTTCGACCGGCTCGGGAAGAGGATAATTATTCTGGATACCCTGGTAGCCAGAGGCGATCATCACGGCGAACGCCAGGTAGGGATTGCAGGCCGGATCGGGACTGCGCAGCTCGACCCTGGTAGCCTCTTCGCGCCCGACCCGGTACATCGGAATACGCACCAGAGACGATCGGTTTCTCCGCCCCCATGATATGTAGGCCGGCGCCTCGTACCCCGGCACGAGCCGCTTGTAAGAATTAACCCATTGGTTCGTCACCAGGCAAAATTCATTGACATGCTTCAGCAGACCGGCAACATAGCTTCGCGCGATCCCGGATAGGTTATATTCGGCGCTTTTATCGAAAAAGGCATTCCTATTATTTTTGAATAGCGACTGGTGTGTGTGCATACCTGAACCATTCTCGCCGAATATCGGTTTGGGCATGAATGTCGCATAGTAACCTTCGCTGGCCGCAATCTCCTTGACCACCAGTCTATAGATCATGGCGAAATCGGCCATTTTGAGGGCGTTCTGGTACTTCAGGTCTATTTCATGCTGGGAGGGCGCCACTTCATGGTGGGAACATTCGACCTGGATGCCGATCGCTTCAAGAGCGCTGGTGGTCTTCTTGCGAATCCTCGTCGGGGCATCAGCGGCACCATAATCGAAATAACCAGCGCTATCCAGAATCTTCGGCGAAATGGAGTCCTTAAAATAAAAATACTCTATTTCAGGTCCCATGTAAGCCGTAAATCCGTCTTTGGCGATTTCGGCCAGCACTTTTTTTAAAGTATATCGGGAATCGCCCTCGTAAGGCGTGCCATCTGGCGATTGCACGTCGCAGATAAGCAGCGCCACTCTCTCGCCATTAAAATCCCACGGAATAATCGTGAAGGTATCGAGGTCCGGGATGGCCATCAGGTCCGATTCTTCGATGCGCACGAACCCCTCAATCGAGGAACCGTCAAAACCCTGCCCGTGGTCGAGCACCGCCTCGATCTCTGATCTGGTAATACTCATCCCTTTAAGGTAGCCCAGGATATCGGTAAACCAGAGGCGAATATACTTCACCCCATTTTCGTCCATTAGCTTTAGAATATCTTCTTTACTGCGGGACATAGATTCCTCCGTTTTAGCGCCTGAAAATTAAAAGTGATATTTTACCTGTATCGGTAGATTTAGTCAAAAGCTTTTTGGAAATTCGGCATTCGATAAATAAAAGCTATGGTTTGCCGCCCCTTGATTAGAAATGAGTCGGGTCTTCCTGGCGCTTCTGCAGTCGATGCCAGTCGATTGTTTTCCGGAGGCCTTCCGATAATGACACTCGCGGTTCGAATCCCAGCAGCGTTCTGGCCTTGGCGATATCCGGCACGCGATGCCGTACATCCTCATAATTGCCGCCGATCTGCTCATATGGAATGAGCTTTATCATCGATTGCGAGCCGGTCATTTCGATTATCTTTTCCGCTAATGATAGAATATTAATTTCCATTTCGGATCCGATATTGATCACCTGGCCTATAGCCTGTGGCGTTTCCACCGCCAACCTGATCCCCTCAATAGTATCGGAGACATAACAAAACGTCCTCGTTTGCCGGCCATCGCCATGCACGGTCAGCGGCTTATGCTGAAGGGCCTGTTCGATAAAAACCGCCTGTGGACCACCCCACCATGAACGGTGATTATGAGGTCCATAACTCCCGAAGAACCTGAGGATAACGACGGGAAGTTCCCTTTCGGCAAAGAAAGCCATAGCCATTTGTTCATCGAAAACCTTGGAAACGGCATAGGCCCAGCGTCTTACGAAAGGCGGCCCCAGGACTAAGTCATTATCCTCCTTAAAAGGCGGATAAATATTTTTGCCGTAAACGTCCGAAGTGGACGCGACGATCGTCTTAAGGCCCAAATCTGCTGCCACTTCCAGGACTACCCGCGTGCCGTCGTTATTGACTTGCAGAGTCTTAAGCGCATTCCCGTAGCGCGGGATTTTATACGCGGCCAGATGTACCAGCCAGTCGGCGTTTCTGCAGGCGTCGCTGACCACCCCCGGCTTACGAATATCCGCCTGAACGAAAGTCAAGGCCGGATTGTCGATCACCCGGGCCAGGTTAGCTTTGCTGCCGAAAGAAAGATCGTCTATAACTACGACATCCCAACCCGATTTTATAAAACGTTCGGCCAGATTGGAACCCATAAAGCCGGCACCGCCGGTGATGACGATTTTGGGCATTTATTCGGAAATCGTGATGGTTTTGATTTTGCGCGTAGAGGGATCTTCGTAAGGAATGGACTTGGCGATAATTTCCGCGATACGCAGGGCGGAATGGCCATCCCAGTATTTCGGCACGCCCAGCGGCTGGCTTTCGTTGGCCAGTATCATTTCTGCGCCGGCGATAATTTTTTCCGGGAACGGCCCCACGATTTTATTCGTCCCCTCCGTCACCGTTACGATCCATTCAGTGTTTTTTCTCAATGTCAAACAAGGGATTCCCAGGGCGCTTGATTCGACCTGCATGGTTCCCGAATCGGTAAGCACGAAAGAGGCATTCTTTTCCAGAGCCAGAAAATCGGGATATTTCGAGACCGTGTAACGGATAAACCTCCGATCATCGAAATAATCCTGCAGGCCGAATTCCTCGATCTCATTTTTCACCCGCCGATAGCAGGCGCAGACGATGGGCACCTGTTGAGCCAGCTGCCTGGCCGCCGAAATGATGCCTTTCATAATATCGTAATTTGCCGTATTCGACAGCCGGTGGAGCGATAAGACCGCGTAGCGCTTGGGGGTCAGGCCGAGTTTATCGAGCACTTGCGAATCGACGGAAAAAGGCAGAAATTTATGGAGCGCATCAACCATGATATTGCCGACGAAGGAAATTCTGTCCTCGGCGATTCCCTCGCTGAAAACGTTCGAATGCGCGATGCCGTCGGTGACGAAAAACATATCTGATATGCTGTCCACCAATTTTCGATTGATATCGGTGCTGGAAATATTGCCGGGGCAGCGTAGGCCGGCTTCGATATGCGCGATCCTGATCCCCAGCCGTGCGGCAATAATGGACGCGCCAAGAGCTGCCGAGGAGCCGCCAATCACAACTATCAAATCAGGAGCCAGTTCCGGAAAGCATCTCTCCGCCTCGTACATGACGCCGGCGATATTTTCAGTATGAGGCCCGGGTTTTACATTGAAATAAATATTGGGCCTGGGCAATCCCAGTTGATCGAATAGATAGATAGCGAGATTTTTCGGGAAGGGCCTGCCGGTATAGAGTAATATCGGCTCGAGCGAATCATAATAGCGCGCGAAACTGTCTATGACCGGTGAGATCTTGATCAGGTTCTTCTGAGAGTTGATGACAAATACGACTTTTTTGAGTTTGCCTGCGTACAAATTTCCCTTGCCTCTTTACTGATATTGTCGGCGATTCCGTGGAATATTATAATTAGAAACCTGCCGTTGAGTAAAGCAATAACTGGAGGCCCGCCCTCAAACTTTTTCCGGCGCTTCCAGGCCCAGAATCCTGGTCACCTTGACAAAATCGAAATCGAGGATCAGGCGAGTCAACTTGAACTCCGCCAGCGAAAGATTGGCGTAGCTTTTTAGAGCCTGCAGTGGATTTAAAGCCCGCCGGGGCAGATGGGGATCGAATTCCCAGAGCGGGAAATTGACCAGGGCCGGTATCTCGGCGCGTGTGAAATGTCGCATACATCGCCGGAGGAACCAGTACGGAAAAAGCCTGATTCTGCCGGCTTCGCCGAACCGGCTGTTCATGCCGAAAAATCTATAGGCGCTGGGCGGCACGACATAAATCGTTTGATTATTCCCGAAGCTGATATTTTCCGGAGTCGATCCCAGGTTGTCAGGGCCGATGTGAAACGAGGTTAGACAATACCGGAAATCATCTTCGGCCAGCTGGCGAAGCCAATGACGACCTTCCCTATAACCGCCTTTCAGGCATGCTCCACAGTTATCTTTATGGGTTATCGTCCGTAATTCGTCACGATATTTACCGATACTGCCGGGACAATGGAAATCCCGAAAATCAAGACATAGTCCTATTTCGTGGCTCCGCGAATGAACCAGCGATACCACCTCGGGAAAGTCCTTCATCACGTCCGGCGTAATATAGAAATTGCCTTCGGCGCGATGCTTATCGATATGATCAAGCAGGTGCAGGATATTGGGAATGACCCGCGACCTGCTCCTCCGTTGATAACCCCTCGAAGGCAAAAAATCATTAATCTCGACAGCCAGGATATGGCCGAGAAAATCAGACTTGCCAGCGGCATTTTGCGGCAGCGGAGAAGTTAAGTTAGCCATTTTGTTCGAGTCGCCAAAATCGGCCTCACGACCTCCCTCGACAGCATAATCCGACCTTTGGCGAATTAATCTAAATAACTTCAAACCCAAAAAGCAAGCTTTCCCGATAGCGGAGTCGCTTCTGCCTACGCTCATCTCTCGGATCTCTGGATCTGAAAACGCATGCCGATGTGCTCGTCGAAGAGGTTTATTCATAGCCGCGGTAGCCATAAACTTGTTCGGAGCCCAAAATAACCGACTGCAGATTCCCGCGATGATAAAGCCGACTCCGAATAAATCCTGGATTCACACCTGACCGCGACCTATTCCGCTAAATAGAGATCGTCCGCGGCCGGTGATTATTGTTTACAGCCTGACTGCCGGGTGCTATCTTATATTCATGAATGATAATCCTCTGAAAATCACCAGGGTGATGCTGATCGCCAATCCGGCCAGCGGCGGTGGACGTTCTTTAGACCTCCTGCCCGAGGTGATCGACCACCTATCCGCACTGGGGGTGCAGGTTGACGCGAAAATATCGGAGAATGCCGCTCACGCGACGGAACTGGCCTACCTGGGATCCCGCTGTGGCTACCGTCGAATAGCCGCTCTGGGGGGCGATGGCACGGTTAATATGGTCGCAGCCGGAGTCCTGGGGTCAGCAGCATCGCTGGCGGTGATCCCCGCCGGCACAGGAAACGATTTTTTCAAGCTGTTGGAAATCAAGAACGACCTCGACAGCATCTGCAGGGCGATCGCCTGGGGACCAGAACGCACAATCGACACCGGCTTACTCGATAATCGCCCTTTTTTTAATATGCTGGGGATAGGCTTTGACGCCGAAGTGGCCTTTGAAGCTAACAAAGCAAAATTGCATCTCGGCTGGCTGACATACCTCAAAGCCGTTTATACTGTCTGGAAAAAATACCCGGTTTTCGATCTGAAACTGCGGATCGATAGTCTGGAGCTTAACAGCCGGGTGATGCTGGTGGCTATCGGCATCGGTCGTAGCACTGGCGGCGGTTTCTTACTTACGCCGCAGGCTATTCCGAATGACGGCAAATTCGACGTCTGCATACTCGAGCAAGTGGACCGGATGAAAATATTCTCAATCCTGCCCAGAGTAATCCGGGGTGACCATATCAGGATCCCCGAAATCAAAATATATCGTTGCCGGCAACTCGAAATTATATCCGATCGCCCGTTGCCGATCCATTATGAAGGTGAAACGATGACCAGCCAGACGGGACGGCTATCGGTTAAGATGGGTTCTGAGAAACTGAAAGTGGTAACCGGAGTAAAATCAGAAAAACCATGAAATCGCTCGTTCGACTGACTTTTGTTGCCGTCGCAATCATGTGTGGGCTTCAGGCGGCGGTGTATTCCCAAACTGTCCGATCCGGCACACCTATTTCGGCCGGACCGGACGCGGTTCCGGTATCGCCGTCGGACACTGCCAGGCAGGAGGACAGTTTGCAGATAGACGCTCGCCAGGGCATCAAAGAAATTGATCTGGCAGCTGACTTTGAATCGGTGCGGAACGAACTCAAACAAATGAAGGAACCCAAAATCAGGAAGGTCTGGCCGACAGGGGCGCTGCTGCGGTCAGCCCTGGTTCCCGGTTGGGGGCAGTTATACAATCGCAAATATATAAAAGCTGTCATTTATGGCGGTCTGGAAATCTTCCTGATGTACGAGGCCCGCAAGAATTGGCGCCAGATGGACGCTCACCAGACCAACTTTCTGAATACCGACGACCAGGATTATCAGGCCCAGGAGTTTAGCCTTTATATCATGAGTCGCGACGACCGAAACCTGTATCTATGGTTCACCGGCTTTACTATATTTATTTCGATGTTTGACGCCTTTGTTGACGCTCACCTGGCCAATTTCGACCAGACGGATAAAGCGTTCGAGGTCTTTATCGCCCCGGATGATGGTTTGGTCAATGTCGGTTTCACCTGTAAATTTTGATGGTTATTGGCATTTCCGGATCGGCGACACCGGCTGGCTCAACCGATATAATTATAAAGGAGATTTTGAGGGGAGCAAGTGATCGGAAGTCGCGGACAAAGTTCTATCGCTTGAATGAAATGAAAATAATGCCCTGCCAGGCCTGCGGCAAATCCCCCGAGCCGGACTTTTGCTTTTTTCATGATGACGCGTACCCGCTGTATGAGGCTATGGCTCAAAGCGACGCCGTGGTGCTCGGTTCGCCGGTTTACTTCGATTCAGTATCGGCCCAGGCAAAAGCCTTCATCGATCGCTGCAACTGCTTGAGGCCCGCCGACTTTTCGAAGCCGGAAGCGCAAGAATTTAAAGAGCCTTTATTCAGAGGCAAAAAGGGCGGCATAGTGCTGGTGGCCGGCGATTATGGCAAATTCGACGCCTCCCTGCGCGTGATGCGCGCGTTCTTTATCTGGGCCGGTATGGAAATCAAATTCGAATTAAAATATACGACTAAAAGCCTGACCGCTGGTGAGGTCGCCGCCGACAGGGAAATACTCCGGGAGGCCTATGAATGCGGACAGCGGCTTGTCGGCCATTTGTGATCCTCTAACCCACCGGCTTAATGTAATTGGTGAATATCGAAGAGTGAATAAATGGCAGTCGTAGAGGTTCAAATATCATGAAGGCGATGATCCTGAAGGCGCCGCGGCAGCCCCTGGAACTGGTCGAAATGCCGAAACCGGCACCAATTACCGGCAAACTGCTCATTCGAATCAAAGCCTGCGGCGTCTGCCGTACCGACCTGCACGTGGTGGATGGCGAGCTTACCGAGCCAAAGCAACCGGTAATTCCGGGTCATCAGATCGTTGGCATCGTCGAAAGCGTTGGTGCCACAGCGAGCCACTTCTCGATTGGCGATCGCGTGGGCGTGCCCTGGCTCGGCTGGAGCTGTGGTCGTTGCGATTATTGCCTCGGCGGGCGGGAAAACCTCTGTGACCAGGCTCGCTATACAGGTTATCAAATTGACGGGGGATTCGCGGAATTTTGCGTGGCCGACGAACGCTTTTGCTTCCCTATCCCTGATAATTATCCCGATCTCCAGGCTGCTCCGCTGCTTTGTGCCGGCTTGATTGGTTTTCGCGCGCTTCGCATGACAGGAACGGCCCGCCGCCTGGGCTTTTATGGTTTCGGAGCCGCAGCTCATATATTAATTCAGGTGGCGCGGTATCAGGGCCGCGAAGTGTATGCCTTTACCAGGCCCGGTGATGCTGCCGGTCAACAGTTCGCCCTGAATCTCGGCGCCCGGTGGGCCGGTGCTGTTGACGACACACCGCCGGTAATCCTCGAAGCTGCGATTATCTTTGCGCCGGTTGGTGCATTGGTGCCGAAGGCGCTGCAGGCGGTCGGCAAAGGTGGCATTGTTGTCTGCGCGGGAATTCATATGAGCGATATTCCGTCATTTCCTTATTCGATTCTCTGGGGTGAACGGACGATTTGCTCGGTCGCCAATCTTACTCGCCAGGACGGCGAAGAATTCCTGGCCCTGGCGCCTGAGGTGCCGGTGATAACGGCAGTTCATCGATATCCCCTCGCCAATACCAACCAGGCCCTGGACGACCTTCGCCACGGACGTTTCGAGGGCGCAGCAGTTATCGCTATCGATTAAAACATCCGTTGCAGGCTGCCGCTATAACCGGCCCAAATTATTTTTGATTTATCGACGATTTCTCTCGCTCCGACCATTTCGATCCTGAGTTGGGCGAGCCCACTGTATCATAGCCTTTCCGACCCAGTTTTCCCTTGACAATCGGTTATCTGACAGATACAATTTACAGAAATTCATAAAGGTGATTCAACAGACCTTTATGGTGCAGGCTGCCAGGCGGTAATGCGCGTGGTAAGAAGATTTTAATTCCAGAAGCCTCGGCGAACCAGGCTTTTAGAGCCAGTCGATTGGAAAATCAGCATGAGCCTTCAGAAGACAAAAGCCCGCACAGAAACCGCTCATGTATTAATTTCAAAAAAATGCGTCAACGATTGTCTGTTTTGCGCCACCGCCGATAAACGGCATAGCAAACAATTTCCGAGCTCTAAACAAATTCTCGAATTTATAGTCCGCGCCAGCCAAAATAATGTTCCCAATATGATATTTTCCGGCGTGGGCGAACCGACACTCGATAACAATTTCGAAAAATACCTTAAGGCCGCGGGTGAGCTTGGCTTCGCCACCGTCAGACTATTCACTAATGGCTATGGCCTTACTCTCGACAGAGCCCGACGCTGGCAAACCCACGGGCTGACCGATGTTCTGCTTTCTATACACGGCCTAAACAAAGGTCACGACTGCAATGTTCGTCGGCGTGGAGCGTTTGAAGATGCGATAACCGCTTTGAAAATCTATGCTGATCTCGGTTTATCAATAGCTATTAACACCTGCCTGACTTGCTACAACCTCGCCGAAATACGCCGGCTTATCACGTACCTGTCTCCCTATCCGATTAAGATCCATACGCTGGCTTTTCCGGAATGGGCCGGCAATGCGCTTCGGCATCGGGAATATCTGATCAATTATGAAGAAATCAAGGCTATTGCGATAGATCTGATACCAGCAGATGATGGGCGCACCTTCTTTGATAACCTGCCGACATGTTTCGCCGGCTCAAGAACGATCGAATCACGAGGGGTCGCAGATGCTTTCTATCTCGATGGTCACGGTGAAAACAATATTTCCCCTCTGGAACGAAAGCTTTTCCACGAATTATGCATGAATTTTAAATGCAATTATTATGGTCGCTGCGCGGGCTTCGAAAAAAATTACGTCGCCGAGCGCGGCTGGGGCAG
>Ga0299912_10004153_pt1 | contig 11829 bp, 10 predicted proteins | sample RVTome_2_FD_207667 | JGI IMG/M metagenome (GOLD analysis project Ga0299912, IMG submission 207667) | Soil microbial communities from uranium-contaminated site in the Upper Colorado River Basin, Wyoming, United States - RVT95D214 (version 2) ... | reverse complement strand
GATTTTTCTACCAGATAGACTTCAAAGCCTGAATGGGCGATATCGAGGCTGGCCTGAATTCCGGCAATGCCGCCACCAATGACTAACACAGAAGGAGTGACTCCCACTTCCTTTTCATCTAAGGCTTCGTGAAGGGAGACTTTGGCAACGGCGGCAGCAATCAGATCCATCGCCTTTTTCGTAGCATCCTCTCTGTTCGTATGAACCCAGGAGCACTGTTCACGGATGTTGGACATTTCAAAAAAGTAGGGATTGAGTCCTGCCGATTGGACGGCCTTACGGTAAGTGGGTTCATGCATCCGAGGAGAGCAAGCCGCTACCACCACCCGATCAATGCCATTGTTTCTGATATCATTCTTAATCAAATCCTGGCCAGGATCTGAGCACATATACTGATAATTCCGGGCGACTGCGACACGGGGGAGGGATTGAGCAAATGCCCTCACCTTTTCGATATCTACCGTCGCCGCAATGTTGATCCCACAATGACAGATATAAACGCCGATTTTCATGGTTTGAATGTGGAAAGTGGAACGTGGAATGTGGAATCTCTATTTTCCACCTTCAACGTCCACGTCGCTTTCCGACCTCCTTTATCATTTGATGGTTATAAGTGGAAAATAGAAAGTTGTTTTTTCTTAAGACCAGTTTCCACTTTCTACTCTCCACTTTCGGATCGTCTTCCTTTGGCCACAAAGGCGCAGGCCATTGAAGCTGCCCCACTGGCCTGTGCCACTGTGTCCGGAATATCTTTGGGCCCCTGGCAGCACCCTGCCAGGAAGATCCCATCCGCACCCGTTACAATTGGATCGAGGCCTGGAGCCTCTGCATAAAATTGGTCGGAAGATTTCTCCAGCTTGAGAAGGTCTTTTAGAAGATTATCCTCCTTTCGGGGGACGAGTCCTGAGGCCAGGACGACCAGGTCTGCTTCTAATTCAAAAGGTTCTCCTAAGAGGGTATCTTCGCCCCTGACTACCAATTTCCCATTTCTTCGATAGACCTCAGAGGGATTTCCCCTTCTGTAGACGATCCTCTCTTTTTGGACCCTCTCGTAAAATTCTTCAAATCCTTTTCCAAAGGCCCTCACATCCATATAAAGGACGGTGATATTGGCCTCCGGAATCTTATCCCTGATGAGATGGGCTTGCTTAGCCGTATACATACAGCAGACCCTTGAGCAGTATTCGTTGCCCGCTGCCTTATCCCTCGACCCAACGCAATGAATAAAGATCACCTCTTTGGGCTTCTTTCCCTGGATGATTATTTCACCTTGGGTGGGGCCGGAGGCAGAACAGAGCCTCTCTATCTCAAGACCATGAAGGACGTTGGGATACTTGCCATATCCGAATTCGGGCTTCAGTTTTGGGTCGAAGGGATCGAAACCGGTGGCGACGATAATGGATCCCACATGAAGTTCAACGATCTCTTCTTTCATTTCATAATTAATGGCTTTGGGCTGACAGGCCTTGGCACACTCTCCGCAATCCGAACATCCTGCGCAATTGAGACAACGCTTTGCCTCGTCCATCGCCTCCTCCACGGTGAGTCTGGCGACGAGGGGTTTCACCATGTCGGGCAGGACTTCCCGCACCATTCTCTTCGAATAGGGAAGAAGGCTCCTTAAAGGTGAGATTTGTGTCCCTTCGGACTCCCTTCCTTGAAGGAGATCTTCTCCGCGAAGGTATCGGTCGATCGAAACAGCGGCTTTCCTTCCCTGGGCCATTGATTCGACAATGGTCCCGGGACCGGTCACCATATCTCCACCCGCAAAGATCCCTTTCACGTCGGTTTGGAGGGAGATGGGATTTACCTGAATCGTACCCCTTCGCGTCTTCTTTAGGCCCTTAAAGCCACGCGTGATGGATTCTGCTCCAGTGATACCACCAGCGATAAAGATCGCATCAAAGGATTGAGTGAGCGTCTCCGGGGAGATGTCCTTTCCCACCTGGGTGTTGCATTTGACCTCTATCCCCATCTTATCGATCACAGAGAGATCCTTTTCCACCACCTGCCTCGGAAGACGATAGGAAGGGAAACCTTGGATGAGAAGACCGCCTAACTCATTTTTGGATTCAAAAAGGGTAACACTGTAACCCATCTTTCTCAGATCGTATGCGGCGGTGAGTCCGGATGGACCTGCGCCCACGATGGCTATCTTTTTTCCCTTTTCTTCGGGAGGCGTAAACTTAAACTCAGGTTCTTCAACATGATCGACGAGGAACCTTTTGAGATGACAGATGGAGATAGGGCGATCCTCTTCAATTCGCTTACACTCCCTTTCACAAGGGTGAGCACAGGCATAGGCCAAAATTCCCGGGAAGGGAAGTTTCTCCCTCACCAGTTCAAGGGCTTCTTTAAACTTGCCTTGGGAGATGAGGGCCACATAGCCCTGGGCATTACAGTGGAGGGGGCAGGTAGCCGTACAGGGGGAAGTCCCCCGACGATCCATCGTATATTTAAGTGGAACGGCCTGGGGGAAGGAGATATAGATGGCTTTCCTGTTTCCTAACCCCATGTCAAATTCATTGGGGAGGATGACGGGGCATTGAGCTGCGCAGTCACCACACCCCGTACATTTGGTTACATCGACAAAACGGGGCTTCTTCCTGATCGTGACCTTGAAGTTTCCAGCCTTTCCTTCAACCTGAACGATCTCTGAGTAGGTGAGAAGATTGATGTTAGGATGATTCGCCGTATCAACCATTTTAGGCGTGCTGATACAAGCAGAGCAATCAAGGGTGGGAAAGGTCTTATCCAATTGGGCCATATGGCCTCCAACGCAAGTGTCCTTCTCCACTAAATGGACCTTAAACCCCTTGTCGGCGATATCCAGAGCAGCTTGCATTCCTGCAATACCGGCCCCGATGACCAGGATTTCGGGAATTAACTCTCGTTTCTCATCGTGCTCCATAAGTCTCACATGAACTTTCTTTGGATTCGGTTGCAAAAATCCGAAATCCTAATATCGAAATCCGAAACAAATTCAAAATTCAAATATCCAAAGTAAAGACCTTCGTTTAGAACATTCAGATTTTGAACATTTGTGCTTGTTTAGGATTTCGTGTTTCGAGTTTAGTATTTCTTTCTGCATTAGTTCAATTTCCCGATCAAGGCAGAAGCGATCGTATTCTTTTGGATCTCTTTCGTGCCTTCATAGATTTCTGTGATCTTCGCATCCCGATAGAAACGCTCTACTTCGTATTCAGTCATGTAGCCATAACCTCCGAAAATCTGGATGGCCTCATCAGCGACCTCTACCGCTGTCTTCGCGGAAAACATCTTGGCCATGGAAGTCAGTTTTGGATCGATCCTTTTCTGGTCATAGTTCCAGGCAGCCTTGTAGACAAGGAGCCTGGCGGTCTCAATCTTTGTTGCCATATCCGCCAACTTGTGCTGGGTGATTTGAAAATCGACCAGTTTCTTTCCAAACTGTTCTCTCTGCTTTGCATAGTCTAAGGCCCGATCAAAGGCTCCCTGCGCGATGCCAAGGGCCTGGGCAGCGATCTCAATCCTGCTCTCATCGAAGAATTCAAGAACTTGATAGAACCCCTTATTCTCCTTACCCAGAAGGTGGGTCAAAGGAACTTTGACATCATTGAAGGAAAGCTCAACCGTCGATGTCATTCGGATCCCCATCTTAGGCGTGATCTCCGTAGCCTCCAGCCCCTTTGTCCCTTTTTCAACGAGAATGGTGCATTGACCGCGGTAAGAGGGTTTCGCATTGGAATCGGTCTGGCAGAGAACAACGAAGAAGTCTGCAAACGTTCCATTGGTGATAAATGTCTTTGTCCCATTGATCACGAAGGAATCACCCTGTTTCAATGCTGTGGTAGCCATCAGAGTGATATCACTCCCGTGGTCGGGTTCTGTGTAGGCGCCGGCAGAGATAAATTCTCCTTGGGTGACCGGAATGAGATACTTCTTCTTCTGTTCATGGGTCCCGAAGCGGAGGACCACCTCAGAGGAGAAATCAACAAGGCTCAAAGCAATACCGACTCCAGAGTCTTTCCGACAGAGTTCTTCAACGATCAGGATATTTTCAGTGATCCCATAACCCTGGCCTCCATATTCCTCGGGAAAGTGAATGCCTACGAACCCCAATTTACAGGCCTTTTTCCAGAGTTCCTTGGGAAAGGTATGGTTTTGCTCCCACTCCAGGATCTTCTCCTTGTCGAACTCCCCTTGGGCGAACTCCCTGGCAGCCTTCTGAATGTCCTTCTGCTCTCCGGTCAATTCAAAATTCATCTTTGATCGCTAAATAATAACTGGCGGCTGATTGCTTATGGTTTAAAGTTTATGGTTCATCGTTCTTAACTCTTTCTCAGCTCTTTGAGCCTCTCTTTTAAAACAGGAACAAACTTGAACAAGTCCGCCACAATGCCGTAGTTGGCAACACCAAAGATAGGGGCCTTTGGATCTTTATTAATCGCGATCACCGTCCCCGCACCTTTCATCCCTGCCACATGCTGGAAAGCACCGCTAATGCCAATGGCAATGTAAACCTTCGGTTTCACGGTCTTGCCCGAAGTTCCTACCTGACGGTCTTTAGGCAACCACTTCTTATCCACAACCGGTCTGGAACAGGAGAGCGCGCCTCCCAACATGTCGGCCAACTCTTTTACGAGCGGTATATTCTCTGCTTCTTTAATTCCCCTTCCGACTGAGACCAGGACATCGGCTTGAGTGATATCCACTTCACCCACTGCTGCCTCCACATACTGGAGAAAACGTCTGGCCAGACCTTCGTCTGTCAATGGAGAGGGAACAGAGACGATCTCACCCGGGAAAGGTTCCTTTTCCACTACGGGAAAACCACCAGTGCGAAGCGTAATCATATACGGCCCATTCTTTAAGAAGGATACGGCTGCATTGACCTTTCCTCCATAGAGTTGACGAGTGAGCGCAACGGTCTCTCCCGCTACATCGATCCCGATGCAGTCTGTGGCAATGGGCATCTTTAATTGAACAGCCAGTGCTGGAGCGACATCCATTCCCATAGCCGTCTGTCCGACCAGGGTCAGGAACGGTTTCCTCTCTATGATCAGTTGGGTGAGGACTTTCTGATAAGTCTCTGAGTTGTAGGCCTCGAGACGATCATCTTCGATGAGAAGCACCCTGTTGGCTTTTGGTTTGAGGGCTTCTGCCAATTTTTTTACACCCTTGCCCAAAAGGGCGACCTCGATCTCTGCACCCATGCCCTCGGCCAATTGTCTTCCTTTGGAAAGGATCTCCCACGTTATATCTCGCAATTCTCCTTGTCGATGTTCTGCTAAGGCGATGATCTTCTTCATTAGGCGAGCCCTCCTTTGTCCTTCAGAATATGGAAAACCTTCGATGCTATCTCTTCAGGTTTCCCCTCCAACATCTGTGCTCCTTCACCCACTGGAGGGAGGAAGATCTTTTCCAACTGGATATACGAGCCGGAGAGGCCAACCTCTTCAGCCTTCAGATTGAGATCCGAGACACCCAAAGACTTAATCTCCTTTTTAGCCACCTTTCGAATACCCATGATCGAGACATAGCGGGGTTGATTGATTCCGGTTTGAATCGTCAGGACAGCGGGAAGGTCTACTTCAACCACCTCCTCTAATCCCCCTTCCAGTTCTCGATGGGCATTTACCTTCTTATCCTGGACTTAGAGAGAGTTAACGAGAGAGACATGAGGAATTCCTAAGATTTCGGCCAAGGCAACTCCTACTTGTCCAAACCCATCATCTTCAGCTTGTACGCCTGTGAAAACAAGGTCATAAGGGATTTTCCGGACCGCCTCTGCCAACACCTTCGCCGTAGCAAAGCCATCCGATCCCGCAAAGGCAGGATCGGTCAATCGGACGGCATCATCGGCGCCCATGGCCAGACACTTACGGAGGGATTCATTCGATTCTTCCCCGCCCATGGAGATCACCGTCACTGTTCCGCCCTTTTTTTCCTTCAGCAGAATGGCCTCTTCAATGGCATAATTGTCCCACTCGTTGAGATCGAACACCAATCCACTCTTTTCAATATCCTTACCTGATTTGTCGATGATGACGTCCGCATCTGCTGTTTCCGGGACCCTCTTAACACACACGATAATGTTCATTCAATTTCCCCCTTTCTTAGAATCCTCTCTCCCCTCTTTAGCAAGAGAGGAGAGAAGGATTACTTAGATTGCTTTTAACCTTTCGACTTTGACCGAACTGATACCCCTATCATCAACCAGGGGACATGGATAAGGAGCAGTGATTACCCCCGGAGAGGGTTTTGAGGAAAATTTCACTTTCATCTTCAAGAAACGACCCCCTTGGGTTGAAACCTGGATGACTTCTTCCTCTTCGATCTTAAGAGCTCGGGCATCCTCAAGGTTGATTTCCAGGTAAGGCTTTTCAGAGACCATTTTCAAGGCATCGCTCTTTGCACTAAGAAGGCTCGATTGGAAGAGGGAAGGTCTTTGAATCAGTTGGAAAGGGTAACCTTCTGGAATGGGAGGACCCAATATTTTTCCAACCGGTATCAGTTTCGCTTTTCCATCTGGAAAACCGTCAGAATAGAGATAAGAGGCGTTATTTGGCCATTGCTCTCCCTCCTGAATACCTCGGTAGTGAGGAATATGACGACCAATCTCTTCAAAGACGGCCTCTGGCGTTTCTCCCGGAACAGGGCACTCGAAAAGCCGCAACAGGCTCAAGAAGATCTCAAAATCTGATTTTGACTGGTGGCGGGGCGGACGAAGAGGATTCAACTTCTGAACCCTTCGCTCCAGATTGGTGTATGTCCCGCTCTTTTCCACAAAAGCACTCGCGGGAAGGACAACGTGGGCCATCTTTGCAGTCTCAGTCATGAAGAGATCCTGGACGATGAGGCATGGGATATTTTCCAAGGCCTTCTTCAGTTGATCGGCATCGGGATAAGTGATGAGAGGGTTTTCCCCGACCATATAGACGGCTCTTAACTTGCCTTCCTCTGCCCTTTGGATGAGGTCTTTCAATCCCCACCCCCCGACTTTTGCAGAGTCCCCCATATCGATGGCTCCCTGGGCATTGCATTTATCCAGAAGGAGAAGGATCCCGGAGGACTCCTTCCCGAGATGGCCTGTGATAAGAGCAAGGTTGGAGGCGGCAATGGCGATCTCTTTTGGAGGAATATGGGACCAAAGACCGGATCCAATCAGAATCATGGCTTTTTTAGCTTGTGCAAATGCTCTGGCTGCTTTTTCAATTTCTGCCTTCTTTGCCTCCGGAAAGATTCCCAACCACTCGTCTTTGGAAGCGGGGGAAGTGGGGGAGGTGGCCATCTTCTCTTTCAATTCTTCTATTCCTTGGGTTTTCTCTGCGATAAAGCCTTTATCCTCAAGGCCTTCCCTCAATATGGTTCCAATCATGGCGTTGAGCAAAGAGACCTCCGTCCCAGGTTTATCGATGAGAGTCATAGAGGGATGAAACATGGGAGAAATCTGTGTGGCTCGGGTGAGGTCGATATCATGAGAACCCAGTACCATCAACTGAGCCCTGTTCCGTCGAATTGCCAGATGAATCTCATTCTTGATGATCGGGTGTGTGGCTGCGGGGTCACCGCCTATGACGAGAATGCAATCGGCTTTTCGAATCTCTTGAATTGAATTGGTAGAAGCGGCCATACCCAATGTCTTTGCCAAGCCTTCTGTCAAGCCCCTGCAGGCACTGTCACTACTATAACCGATTTGATTCGTTCCGATTGCCTCCCGAAATAGTTTTTGGAAGAGATAGTATTCCTCGTTGGTCAATCGGCTGGAAGCCATGCCGGCAATCGCTTCGGGACCGTGTTGATCCTTAATTTCTTCAAGCTGACGGGTTATAAATTGCAGGGCCTCATCCCACGAAGCCTCTTTGAATGCGCCGTTGACTCTTAGAAGGGGGGTCTTGATCCTTTCAGGATGATCGACGAAGTCCCAACCAAACCTTCCCTTGACGCAGAGGTTTCCATCGCTTGGACCTCTGTCAGGATCGGAGAAAACCCGTTTTACTTCTCCATCTTTCGAGCCCATGGTGAGAAGGCATCCACATCCACAGTAAGGACAGGGGGTTGTCGTCTCCTTCAACTCCCACGATTTGGCTGTATAGTCGAAACGATCACTGGTAATGGCGCCCACCGGGCAAGTATCCATGCATTGGCCGCAGAATTCACATTGGATCGGTCGGTGAAAGTCCGTATCGATAGCTGTCTTGATTCCTCTTCGGGTAAAAGAGAGTTCTCCCACCCCCTGAATCTCATCACAGATGCGAGCACACCGGCCACAGAGGATACATTTATTGGAATCTCTCTGGAGGAGGAGAGATCGATCGTCCGCAGGGGACATCATCGGCTCCCATGGATAGAGTGTCTCTTCCACCCCGTATTCGTAGATCAAATTCTGGAGGTCACATTCGCCCTCTTTTTCACAGCGGGGACAGATCATCGGATGGTTGAGCAGAATGAATTGGAGCTGTAGCCGTCTCGATTCAGAAATCTTTGGAGATTGGGTAAGGATCTCCATTCCGTTTCTCGCAGGTGTGAAACAGGACGGCAAGAGTTCAGATTTTCCTTTCTGCTGGACGACACAGAGACGGCAAGCGCCAAAGGGAATGAGCCTTCGATCGTGGCAGAGAGAGGGAATTCGGACGCCCGCAGATTGAGCGGCCTCGAGAATCGTCTTGCCTTTCTCAACCTCAATCTCGATTTCATCAATCTTTAGTTTAATGGTTTGATTTGCCATATTTTTAAATCAACCCTAAAGGGTTGAGTTACAAAACCATAAATTGTAACTCAAGGCTTTAGCCTTGATACCAGTTACTCGATGGCCTTAAACTTACATGCCTGGATACAAGACCGACAACGAATGCATTTCTCCACATCGATGACGGCAGGCGTCTTTTTTTCCCACGTGACTGCCTCCATCGGGCATGCCTTCTTGCAGAGGCCGCACATCTTGCACTTTTCAGGATCGACCCGAAATTTTATAAGACTCGTGCAGACTAGGGCAGGGCATCTCTTCTCCTGAATGTGGACCTCATATTCATTTCGAAAATAGCGGATGGTGGAGAGCACGGGATTCGGGGCTGTTTTTCCCAAACCGCAGTGGGAGCTATCTTTGATGTGTTGGCCCAATCGTTCCAGAAGCCCGATGTCCTCCATCGTTCCTTGCCCGATCGTGATGCGGTTCAGAATGTTGAGCATCACCTTCATTCCCACCCGGCAGGGAACGCATTTGCCACAGGATTCATCGACAGAAAAATCGGTGAAGAATCGGGCGGTATCTACCATGCAGGTCGAATCGTTCGTGACGACAAGACCACCGGAGCCCATCATTGCTCCAGCCTCATCGAGGGAGTCAAAATCAACCTCAATATCCAATAGGGAATCTGGAAGGCAGGCTCCAGAGGGTCCGCCGATTTGGATCGCTTTAAACTCTCTCTTATCAGAGATGCCTCCTCCAATATCGTAGATGATCTTTCGAAGTGTGGTTCCCATGGGGACCTCGATCAGTCCCACATTTTGGACGGTACCGGTGAGGGCGAAGACCTTCGTCCCCTTCGATCCCTCTGTTCCCATAGAGGCGAACCACTGCCCGCCATTCAAGAGGATGGGGGGAACGTTGGCAAAGGTCTCTACGTTGTTGAGAACCGTGGGTTGGCTCCATAGACCAGCCTCTGTGGACCTTGGGGGTTTAATGCGAGGCATTCCACGCTTGCCTTCCAGGGAATACATCAGTGCGGTCGATTCTCCACAGACAAAGGCCCCTGCACCCGGATAGATATCGATATCAAAATCGAAACCGGAACCTAAAATATCTTTTCCCAACAACCCATAGTTTCTCGCTTTCTCAATGGCGATATTGAGACGATGAATCGCCAGAGGATACTCCGCCCTCACATAGATATACCCCTGGTGGGCGTCAATGGCATAACCGCAGATGGCCATTCCTTCCAAAACCGAATGGGGATCTGCCTCCAGGACGGAGCGGTCCATAAATGCACCCGGATCTCCTTCGTCCCCATTGCAGATGACATATTTGGGGAAAGAATCGTAGCGCCGGCCTTCTTCCCATTTTTGACCCGTTGGAAACCCAGCTCCTCCCCGGCCTCTCAAGCCGGAGATCTTTACTTCTTGAATCACCTCTTCGGGCTTCATGGAAGAGAGGACCTTAGAAAGGGCAGCATATCCGTCTCGGGCGATATATTCGTCGATGCTTTCTGCATCGATCAACCCTCGATTCCTGAGGGCCCTCAGCACCTGATGCTCGAAGAAGGGGATATCTTTTAACAGAGGGACCTTCTCTTTGACCACTGGTCCGGTATACAAAAACTTCTCTACGGGACGTCCTTTGAGGAAATGCTCCTCCACCAGAAAAGGGATATCTTCCGGGGTCAATTTTTTATAGAAGATGCCTTCAGGATAGACGACCATGATCGGGCCTTCCGCGCAAAAGCCGTTACATCCTGTGATGACCACCTTCACTTCATCCGAAAGACCCCGGTCCTTCAATTCTGTTTCGAGACGTTCTCTCAATTGTAAGGAACCGCAAGAAACACAGCCTGTTCCGGCACATACCATGAGATGGGTTCGATACGCTTTCATGCTCTTAACCTCAAGGATTCGAGGATTCGAGGATTCAAGGGTTCAAGCGAAGAAACATTTTCTTCTCGCTCTCTTTCTACTGGATTTTCCCAATTCTTCAATTCTTCGTAATTCATTTCACTCGACTCCTTGACCCCTCGAATCCTTGATCCCTTGACTCCTTTTTTTAAGCTAGTACGTGGTCTCACTCCCTCTTGCCAGGGCATAGGCCTCAACAATTTCCCCATTCAAGACATGGTGAAGAAATATCTCCTTCATCCTCTCTTCATTGAGGTCACAATATTTTACAGGGGGTTTCCCGAGAATTTCCACGGTGGCCATCGGTTCCCGACTGCAGAGTCCTGCGCATCCGGAGGTCGTGACCATGACATCCTTAATCTTTCTCTCCTCAATCTCCTGCAGAACAGCAGACATCAGTTTTCTGGCCCCAGCAGCAATCCCGCAGGTTCCCATGTGGATGTTGACCTTTGCTCGGAAGCCCCCCTCCCTCAGAACTGTGGTTGAGCGAACTTCCTCTTTGATCCGCTTCAAGTCTTCAATCGTTAACTTGGCCATCGCCATCGATCTCCTATGGATAAGAACTTACAATTTCAATCGCTTTACCCGGACTGATCATGCCGTATGTGTCACTGCCCACGACCATGACCGGGGCTAAGCCGCAAGCCCCGAGGCATCGCACCGCTTCCAAGGAATATTTTCGATCTCGTGTGATCCCTCCGACTTCAACATGGAGTTCCCTCTGAAGATTGTCCAAGATCTGTTTCGAGCCCTTCACATAGCAGGCCGTTCCAAGGCACACCCTGATGACATGCTTTCCCCTGGGAATCGTTGTGAAAAATGCATAAAATGAGACGACCCCATAGACCTGGGAAGCAGGAAGCTGAAGTCCCTGCGCAATTCGATGTTGGACCTTTTTGGGCAGGTATCCACAGATATCCTGGACCTCCTTTAATACCGGGATCAGGACCCCCTGCCTTTTTTTAAACTTATCGATCACCTGGTCAATCTTTTCCCATTCTGCCCGGGAAATCTCTTCTATCCACCTCATCCCTGAACTCCGATCTGTTTCAGCCCCTCTTTGAGATGCATTTTCACCCATTGGATCACTTCTGGATCGATGAGGGACCGATCTTTAAACTGATTTCTCAGCCACGAACTGCTGAGAACATATGACTTTCTCTCCTTCTTATGAGTATAAGAAATCTCCAACTCAGGATTGCCCAAAAGCAGCGTCATCATCGTTTCAACCATGCTTCC
>Ga0299912_10004152_pt1 | contig 11832 bp, 10 predicted proteins | sample RVTome_2_FD_207667 | JGI IMG/M metagenome (GOLD analysis project Ga0299912, IMG submission 207667) | Soil microbial communities from uranium-contaminated site in the Upper Colorado River Basin, Wyoming, United States - RVT95D214 (version 2) ... | reverse complement strand
GGGGTTGCAGGCCAAAAGCCTGCCAGATACGGTGAACCGTAGGCCGCGAGAGCCGCGGTTCAACGGGCGATGGAGCGTATTGTCCAGTGCGTGCCACCCTTCAGGATAGCCACCATCTCGTCGGAGATGCTGCGAGGGCGACCGGGTTTCAACTCGTCATGCAGCCCCTGTATGCCCTGCTGCAGGTAACGCTTGCGTTACATACACACCGATTGTTGACTGAGAGCCAGCTTCTCAACAATGGCGCTGTTGGACTGTCCTTCAGTGGCCAGGAGCACTAGTCTAGGCGGGCTCGCATGACCAATCCGTGGGGCAGGGATCTCGAGCGGGCCAAAGCACTCAACCGCTGGAGATCCTGCTCGGCAAGCATAATCGGTTGTTCATGGTTCACCTCCATTAGGACCTTACCAGCACAGCCTTGTGCAGCTTCCCCGGGTTCTCAGCCAGCTCCTTGATCACCCGCGGGCCTTCCCACAGGTCGAGCTCCGTGGCCACCGCGGGATAGTTGATGGCCCCGCTGGACAGAAGCTCGAGGGCCTCCGGGAAGCAGCCGGCCGAGGCCCGCGAGCCGACGATCGTCATCTCCTTACGCGTGAGGTCCAGACCGGGCAAGGTAACGGCGGAGCCCTTCTTCACCAGACCCAGGATCACTATGCGCCCGCCGGAGGCCACCAGGTCCACCGTCTGCTCCATGGCCCTCACGTTGCCAGTGGCCTCGATCACCACCGGAGCCCCTTCGCCGTTGGTTTGCTCGAGCACCGTCGGCAGGAGCCGCTCGTCCGCCGGCAGGATCTCCGCGCCGAAGCGGGCCGCCATCTCCTGGCGCTCCGGCAGCAGGTCCGCGGCGACCACCCGTGCCCCCCGCGCCTTGGCCACTTCGATCAGCGCCAGCCCGATAGGGCCGCAGCCCACCACCAGGACGTATTCCCCGGAGGCGATGGCCCCCCGGCGGCAGGCCTGCACGCCGATCGCCACGGGCTCGGCAAAAGAGGCGGCGCTGAAGGAAAGCCCGGCGGGAAGCCGGAAGACCTTCTGCTCGGGGGCGACCACCAGCTCGCTCATGCCGCCCGGCCGGGTGACGCCAATGATCTGGAGGTTGGCGCAGCAGTTGGGCTTGCCCACCCGGCAGGGGTAGCACTTGCCGCAGCCGATGAACGGCTCGATCACGACCTTATCACCGGACTTCGGGCCCCTGACTCCCGCCCCGACCGCCTCGACCACTCCAGAGATCTCGTGACCGGCTATGGCCGGGTACTTCACGTAGGCGTTCTTGCCCTGATAGATGTACAGGTCTCCGGCGCACACCCCCACCGCCCTGGGGGAGACGAGCACCTCACCAGCCGCCGGCCGGGGCGTCTCCCATTCCCCCACCCTGGCCTGTCCCGGCCCGTCCATGATCACGGCGCGCATTTTTCCCTCCTCAGCCCGCAGGCCGGCTCCCAGGGGACCCGGCGGTTTCCTCGTCCCTCTCATCCGGCTCCCACCAGCCTCCGGCCAAAACCCCACCGTCCACCACGATGGTCGTTCCCGTGATGTAGGAGGAGGCGGGGGAGGCCAGTAGGAGCATTGCCCCCGTCATCTCCTCCGGCTGGGCCGGCCGGCGCGCGGGGATGCGGCTGCGCATCCAGCCCGCCTTGTACGGATCCGCCCAGAGGGGCTTGGACAGCGGCGTGGCCACAAAGCCGGGGATCAGGCAGTTGACCTGGATATTGTCCCTGGCCCATTCGACCGCCATGACCTTCGTAAGTTGCGCCACGGCGCCTTTTGCCGCCCCGTACACTGAGACGCTGCCCAGGGCGAACTGGGAGTTGAGGGAGCCGATGTGGATAATCTTGCCCGACTTCTGGGGCCGCATCAGGGCATGGGCCGCCTGGCTGAGGAAGTACAGGCTCTTCAGGTCGACGGCCAGGATCCAATCCCAGTCGTCCTCGGTCACCTCGGCGATCGGCTTCCGGCGGTTGGTGGCGGCGCAGTTGACGAGGATGTCCAGCCCGCCCAAGGCCGCGTGCGCCTCCCCGACCAGCCTGCGCGCCGCCTCCAGGTCCCCGAGCTCCGCGGTCAGGACGACGGCCCTGCCCCCTTCCCGCCCGATCTGGCCCTCGAGGTCGGCCAGCTTTTCCCGGGTGCGCGCGTGCAGGGCTACGCGGGCCCCTGCCCCGGCCAGGGCCGCGCCCAGGGCGTGCCCGATGCCTCCTCCCGCGCCGGTTAAAAGCGCCCGCTTTCCCTCCAGGGAGAAAAGCCGCCTCAGGATCGATGCTTCGCCGCTCATTCACTCCTCCCAATCGATGCGGACCACCGCGTGAGGCAGGAGCGTGATTGCCAGCCTCTCCCGGCGGACCGCGATCCTGCTGCCCGCCGCTGCGCGGAAATCCGACGGCGCCCGGCAGGCCTGCTCCGCGACGCTCTCGTCCAGGCTCCTCAGGCGGGCCGCGCGACCGAGGGCCGTCAGGCGGATGGCGACGGGTTCGGGCGTCAGGTTGGCCAGGAGCGTCCGGCTGCTCCCCTCGGCCTGCAAGCTGAAGCCATCCACGACCAGCGGCGCCGAGGAGGCTCCTGGGCCGAAGCCACCCTGCCCGCGCTCGGCCAGGTCGGCCAGCACGTGGTACACTGGGAACACGCAGCCCGGGAGCGCGGGAAAGCGCTCGGGGACCGGCGGACCCTCCTCCAGCTCCATTATACCCCGCCAACCCGTGGTCTCGAAAAAGGTCACGCCGGCCGCTTCGCTCCCGGCCAGGCGCGCGATGCAGCCCAGGGTCCAGGCGGCTGCAAACAGGGACATCTGCCGCACATCCACCTGGGGTGGAAGCTCCCCCGGGGGGACCGGCGGGATCGGGCCGGTGGCCACCACGTTGAAGCGGGGTTTCAGCGTTACGGGGCTGACGAAGATCCGCCGCTTTCCCCCGATCGCTCGGGCGCTCTCCACGGTGGCCGGCTGGGCGCTGAGGGTCTCCATGATCGAACGATCGTCAAAGGAGTGGATCTGAGGATTGAGCGAGTACACCAGGGCGTCGGAGGACGGCCCCGGCGGGGACCCACGGTTGAGCTCCGTGAAATAGGCGTTCGTTCCGGAGGCGAAGGTCGCGCCGGGAGCGCACGGCTCCAGCGCCGAGCGGGCCATCGCCACCCACCGCTCGGCGGTGCAGGACTCCCCCGAGCGGAACACGAGCCAGCGGGCGACGGCGCAGGGAAGATCCGCGCACAGGACGCGAAGCTCCTCCAACTCCCTTGGGGCCGCATCCGACAGAAACAACGCAATCTCCAGCTTGGCGCCCAGCGCCGCAGCCTCCCGAGCCGCCCTGCGGAGGGTTTCCACACTGTCGGGGCTGGAAAGATCAAGGTCCACCCGCAGGTGGTCCAGGCGCAAGGCGCGCAGGCGCGTGAGCTGGGCCTCGGATAGCTCACCTCCGTGGCTGGCCGAAGCGAGGCCCAACCGCGGGAATGGCCTGGCCGGCTGCGCCGCCGCGAGGTCCACGGTCACGGGCTTTGAGGCAGTCCGCGCGCGCTCGACTTTCGCGGCCGCCACGGCCCCGCCTTCCCCGCGCAGCCGCAGCGTGACCGCCTGAAACACGCGGGTTCCCGCCGCGATTTCCACGGGGAAGGGCAGCCTCAGGGGCGTGCAGTAGGTCTTGTAGGAGGCATCGGTCCAGTTGCGCTGGTCCTCGGTTTCGAACACCTCCCCCTCAAAGACCACCTCCGCCCACACCCCCGGTGAGATCTCGTGGCTGAGGGCGCGAACCTCAAGGAACGGCTGGTGGGGGGAGATGCACATGGGGAAGGTAGACTCGCCGGTGGAACCGTCCGGGTGGGTCACATTGCAGCGGGCGCCGGCGCACGAATCCGGGTGCAGGACGCAAAAGCCGATCCTGTTCCTCAGAAAGGTGGAGCGGGCCACGCCGTCAAAGGTGAAGCGGATCGTCCCGTCGGCCGCGCCCGTCATCAAGCCCTTCCAGGAGAAGTGCACCGGCCCGTCCCTGTTCTCCACCTCGAAGCTGACGCGGAAGCCGTCGCTGTGGACCTCTTCACTGAGCTTGGAGAGCACAGGCTTGGGTGTGCCCCAGTTACGGTCCCTTATCGCGGCATATACGCGTCGCAGCACCTCCCGCCCGCCGAGCGAGATCGCGCACAGGTCTCCCTCCTCCCTGAACAGGGTGAGGGGCCCCGCGCGCAGGGGGGTGCGCTTTGGAGGCTCGTTATCGCGCGCGTACCGCCAGACCCTCTTGGAAAGCATTTGATCCTCCTCAAGCCAGCCGCACGGCGCGGCCGCTCGCGGCCGAGTCGTAAGCCGCGAAAACCTGGCGCAGCGTCTTCAGGTTGTCCTCCCCCGTGGTCTCCGCGCCTCCTTCCCCGCGCAGCCCCCGCATGATGTCCGCGACGCACGGCACGATGCTGGCCTGGGCGACGGCGTAGCGGGGATCCACCCAGGAGTAGCTCGGCGGAGGGAAGCGACGGGAGTGCGTGCCGTCCTTCGTGGTCACCCGCACCCAGAAATCGGGTCCCAGTTGGGCGGAGCCCTTGTCCCCTTCGACGAAGATGTAGGTCTCGGGGTAGCGGTCCTGCTCCAGCGGATTCCCGGCATAGGCCATGGACACGACCACGGTCACCCCCCGGTTGGTGCGCGTCATCACCGTGGCCACGTCCTCTCCCTTGATGTCCTTGTGGACCCTGGCGGCCTGGCAGTACAGGTCATCCGCCTCACCGAAGAGCAGGCGGGCCACGTCCAGGAGATGGCAGCCCATGTCCGTCAGGATGAAGCGGTCGATGTCCCGCAGGAAGGGCTGGTTTAGGAACACGGAGTAGGCGGAGATCATGGTGATGCGCCCGCGGAAGGGCGCGCCTATGCTGCCCTCATCCAGGGTGCGCTTGAGCGCCCGAATGGGAGTCTGCCACCGCCAGTTCTCGTGCACGAAGAACGGCACCCCTGCCTTCCGGCAGCCCTCCACCATCCGCTCCGCCGCGGCCAGCGAGGTGGCCATGGGCTTCTGGCAGATCACGGGCACCTTGTGCCGGGCAGCCAGGAGCACATGCTGCTCGTGCACCTCCGGGGCCGAGACGATGTCCACCGCATCGAGGGATTCAAGGCCCAAGAGCTCCTCCAGGTCCGTGTAGATCGCGGGGATGTCGAACTCCCGAGCGAGCGCCTCGGCCTTGGACCGGGTCCGGTTGCATATGGCCACGCAGCGGGACCCGCCGGCTTCGCGCCAGCCGGCGAGCTGGTAGTGTGCCCAGAACCCCGCGCCCACCATGGCGAAGCGAAGAGGTTCCACCTTCCTCATTCCACCGGGCACAGCGGCGGCTCTCCACGCTTGACCCGCACGACGTTCTCCACGGTTATCTCCCCCATCCGCCGCCGCGCATCCCTCGTGTCTCCGGCCATGTGCGGGGCGAGGACCACGTTCTCCAGCGCGAGCAGGGGGCTACCCTCCGGCGGCTCGCGCTGGAACACGTCCAGGCCTGCGCCCGCCAGCCTTCCTTCGGCCAAGGCGCGCGCCAACGCCGCCTCATCCACGAGGTGGCCTCTCCCGGTGTTCACCAGGATCGCGCCCTTCTTCAGGCAGGCGATCTCGGCGGGCCCGAGCAGCGGCCTGCCGGCCTGCTCCAGTCCGGCGTGCAGCGACACGGCGTCGGATTGGGAAAGAAGCTCGGCCAGGGGAACGAAGCGGATGCCGTGCGCCGCGGCAAAGGCCTGGTCCGGCCTGGGGTCATGGGCGATTACCTTCATGCCGAAGCAGGCGGCGCGCAGGCTGACCTCCTTGCCGATGCGGCCCAGGCCCACGATGCCCAGCACCTTGCCCCGCAGCTCCATGCCCATGAAGCCCTTCCACTTGCCCGCGGCCGTGCCCACATGCGCCGGCACGATCCCCCGCGCCACCGCGAGCAGCAGAGCCATGGCCAGGTCGGCCACGGAGTCGTGCACGGCGCCGAAGGTCGCGCTCACAAGGATGCCGCGGCTGCGAGCCGCCGGAAGGTCGATGTTGTCCAGGCCCACGCCGTGTTTAGCGATGGTCTTCAGGCGGTCCGCCGCCGCGATCACCTCCGCAGTGAGCTCGTCGGTCCCCGTGACGATCGCTTCGACCCCGCGCAGCGCCTGCGCGAGCTCCGCCGCACGGTAGGGCCTGCCCACCTGGTTGGGCACTACTTCGCAACCCGCCTGGCGCAGGCTGTCCAGGTGCTCGGGGAACATCTTGCCGAAAGACTTGGATCCGATCAGAACACGCCAGTCTGCCATTCCGCCTCCGTCAGGCTCCCTGCCCGCGACCCGCCTTGTCCCCGCCGGACGCCGCGCCCGCGGCCACAGCGCGGATCTCCGCGGTCTCCCGGGCCATATCCGCGGCCTTGTAGATCCCTGCGCCCAGGGTGAGCGCGGCGGCCCCCGCTTCCACCAGCGCCGCCGCGTTGGTCCGGTTCACCCCGCCTGCGGCCTGGAGCTCGGCCTGCACCCCCCGCCGCGCCATGGCCGCGCGCGCGGTTTGCAGCCTCAGGAGCACGGAGTCGTCGAAGCTCGCCCCTCTGGTTCCCTCCCCCGTGACCCGCGAGAGCAGCAGGCAGGCGTCGCAGCTTGCCAGCAGGGGATCCAGGGCTGACACGGGGGTGCCCAGGGACAAGGCCACTCCCGCCTTGACGCCCAGGGCGCGGAGGGCGAAGAGGGTCTCGAAGGGCATGGCCGCGCTCTCCAGATGAAAAAGGATCAGGTCGACTCCTGCGTCGATCAGGGGCGCGGCGAAGCGCAGCGGCTCACGCACGCCCAAGTGGACCTCGAAGGGCAGGCGGGTGAGCTTGCGCAACGCGGCGATGGTCCGGGGAGGGAAGCCGATGTCCGGGACGAAATACCCGTCGAACACGTCCAGGTGGACGAAGTCCAGGCCCGCCGTCTCCAGGCGGGCCACCTCCTCGGCCAGGCGGCCGTGATCCGCATTGAATAGCGCAGCCCCCAGCCTGACCCCCGGTGGCCGTGGGGCGTTCGCGCTGCCGCGCTCTACGCCCATCTGGGTTACGCCGGCACGATCCCGACGGCCCGGACCGGGCAGGCATCCAGTCCGACCACGGGGATGGCCAGGGCGATGAGGAAGAATCTTTGGACCTTCAACTCCGTCAGGTTGGCCAGGCACTCCAGAACCGGGATCTCGGCGCCCGTGATCAGGAGGTGGTCCGGATGGTTGCTGACACCGCGCACCTCGTAGCCCGAGCTGTCGGTGCCCAGGCAGTTGATCTTCCTATCCTCCACCAGCCACCGCACGGCCTCCTCGGTCAGATAGGGCCGGTCGTGAGACTGGGGGGTGCGGTATTGCACGTGGCGGCCCGTCATGGTCATAACCCGATCTCCGACCTGGATGTCCCCGGCGGCCTTCAGCTCCGCGAGGCTGATGGGCTCGTTGACCGCTTTGGAGCGGAAGTCCAACACGATGGCCGGGCCCATGAGCTTCTCCAGCGGGATGCCCGCGGTGTCGCTTCCCTTGGCCAGGTAGTGCAGCGGGGCCTCGACATGGGTGCCGACGTGGGACCAGAAGTACACGGTGCTCATGATATCGCCGCGGTCCCCCTGCCGCTCGTTGTGCCGCCCCACGTCCAGCGCGTACTGCTCCTTGCCCGGCATCAGGCGATGCGTCAGGTCCACGATCCGCCCCTGCGGCATCAACCGTTCAGTTTCCATTCGTCCCTCCTCGCTCCTTCTTTATGCGCCGGCCTTGCCCGGCTGCGTATCATCCGTGTCACTCTCAATGCGCGCCCCTGGCACGCCGACCGCCGGCACGATCGCCTTGCCCCCCGCCGCCTCGATGGCCCGGGCCACCGCCTGCTCTCTGCCGAGCTCCGCGAGGGCCACGATGATACCCCCGCCGCCCTTGCCCGAGATCTTGGCCCCCAGGGCGCCCGCGCCGAGGGAAGCCTCGATCAGCTCCTCGATGCGCTGCAGCGACATCCCGAGCTTTTCCTTAATGAGCTGGTTCAGGTTCAGGAGGTGGCCCAGGGTGGGCAGGTCCCCGGATTCGATCGCCCGCTGGGCCTGCTCGACCAGCATTCCCATCTCCTGCAGCAGGTGAAAGCGCATGGGATGATCGGCGAGCCAGCTGCGGCTGGAGGCGTTGCTGGTCGCCGTGCTGGCCCTCAGCAACGTGTCCCCGATCACCAGGGAAAGCGAGCCGCCCGCCTGCACCTGCCGCGGCCCGTCCTCCAGGCTGTAGCGGACGATCCCGCCCAGCGCGCAGGCGCCGCTGTCCAGGCCCGTGCCCATGCCGCCGTGGGCGATCACGTCCGCCTGCCAGGCCACCCAAGCCAGGTCCCGAGGCTCCGGGTTCACCCCCGCAGCGGCAAAGGCAGCGGCGGCAAGCGAGGCGGCGGCGGCGGCCCCGGAGCCCAGCCCCGAGCCGACGGGGATCTCGGACTCCCAGGAAATCTCCAGGCCGGAAACCCCGGTGCGCTCCACGATGTGGGAGAGCACGTGCCGGACCGGGGCGAAAAAGTCCTGGCGGGCGATGGCCGTGATCTCTTCATAGCGCTTGCCCGCCCGCAGCTCCTCGATCCGGGCCCGGAAAGCCGACAGGGACTGCCGGTCCGTCGACTCGACCCGCTCCCCGTAGCGCAGCCGATACTCTCCGGCCCCCACGCCCACCCTGCAGGTGGTCCTCATGCCCACCGCTGCGACCAGGGCCGGGAAACCCCAGTTCACGCCCTTGCCGCCCAGCAGGATCACCTTCGCCGGCGCAGAAGCGACGATGGTCCTCATGCCAGGTACCTGTCCTGGTGCTGGAACACCTCGAGCATGGCCATGACGTTCTCCGCCGGCACGTCCCCGGGGATGTAGTGCGTGGGAGCGGCGATGTATCCCCCCCCGGCACCGACGATCCTCATGACGCGGACGGTCTCGCCCCGCACCACTTCCGGGGTGGCGAAGGGCAGCAGCCGCTGCGTGCTGATCCCGCCCCACCAGGACAGATCGCGTCCGAACTCCCTCTTGACCGCTTCGAGGTCGTAGATCTCGGGCTGGAAGGTGTTATGCACGTCCAGGCCGATCTGGATGAGGTCGGGATACAGCTCGAGGATGTTTCCGCAGGAGTGCTGTATGACGACCCGCCCCTTCGACTTGATCCTGCCGTACATCCTGGCCAGGTGCGGTTTGAGAAAACGCCTCCACTTGTCCCGCCCCATGATGAGGCCCGGGGTCTGCTGGCCCCAGTCGTCGCCGAAGTAGAACCCGTCGATCTGCGGGTAAGAAAGGCCGATGTCGATGATCCGCAGGGTGTAGTCCGTGATGCGCTCCAGCAGCTCGTCCACAAAGGCCGGCTCCAGGAGCATGTCGCAAAGCAGGTTCTCCATGCCCCGCAGGCTCCAGGCTCGCTCGAACAGGGCCATGCTCAACCTGCCGATCTTGAAAGTGTCTTGCCCGTTGTTCACCAGAGCCAGGAAGCGGGCCTGGGCCTGCTGCTCATCCAGCTCGGGGAAGCGGTACCCGGAAAGCCGCGGCTCCTTGAGCAGGAGCTCGTCCATCATACCGATATCCCGATCCACCCCGGTCTTGTTCCAGACCACGCCGAAGTCGTCCCGGAAGAACCCGGGCCGCTCGGTTTGCGGCCCCACGGGTCCGCTGAAGTTGGCCCGCTCGATGTGCCCGCCGATCTTCCCCTCGAAACCGTCGTCCCCCAGGAACGCGGCCACCCGCTCGTGCTCCTGCTGGGTGAAGTCCACCTGGTAGGGGATGAAGTCCGTGGGCTCGTGGCGGAGAGCCCTGTGCACCCGTTCCCGTCGCGTCACTTCCGCCTTCTCCTATTGGCGCCCGCTGCGGGTCGCCAGGAAGAGCACGAGGATGATAAGCAGCCCCTTCACGATGTACTGTCCCCCGATGCGCATGCCCGCGACCTGCATGGCCGTGACCAGGAGCACGAGGAACAGGCTCCCGAATACGGTCCCGGCAGGCACGGCCTTGCCGCCGAAAATGAGGGTTCCCCCCACCACGACGCTGCCGACGGTCTCCAAGAGGTACGGGTCACCGAGCCCGAGGAAGGCTCCGCCGACTCTCGCGGAGATGAGGATCCCGCCGAAGGAGGCCAGGAGGCTGCTCAGCATGTAGGCGATCCCCTGGACGACCTTGACGTTTATCCCGGATAGCTCCGCGGCCCGCAGGTTTTGGCCCAGGGCGGTGAGGGATTTGCCGAAGCGCGTGTAGCGGAACATGAGCCCCAGCACAACCGCCAGCAGGACGGCCAACAGGACAATGACCGGGACGACCCCGAACATCCGGTACCGGGACAGGAACAGAAGGACCGAGGCGATGTAGGTGGCGCGGTACAGGGGATTGTAGATGAGGATGAGGGTGGTCACTATGTAGCCCATCCCCAGCGTGGCGATGATCGGAGGGATGCGCAGGCTCAGGACGAGCAGGGCATTGAGCAGACCGATTGCGCAGCCCACCAGCAGGACGAAGGGCACCACGTATAGTAGATTTATGTTGCTGCCTCGCAGCATTCCCGCGGAGAGATAGGCCCCGAGGGTAATGAGCCCGGGGATGGAAAGGTCGATGGCCCCCCTGCCGGTCGTAACCACCACCATCTGCCCCAGGGAGACAATGGCCAGAAACGAGGCCGTGGTCCCCGTCGCGACCAGGCTTTCCAGGTTGAGATTGCGCGTGAAGATCCCGATAAGCAGCCACATGGCCAGGGCGCCGGCGGCGCCCCAGATCCAGGGAACGTCCCGGAGGGTGCGAAGGCGAAGCGTCATTCCTTCACCCTCCGCAGGAGGCGGGAGGCCAGGATGGCGATGAGGATGAGCCCCTGCACCGCGGTGACGAAGCTGGAGCTCAGGCGGAGGAACCCAATCAGCGCGCCCACCAGGGACAGGGTGAAGGCCCCGATCACCGTGCCCCAGGGGGAGACGATGCCGCCGAGCAGCTCGCTGCCCCCCATGACTACCGCCGCCACGGTGAGCAGAGTGTAGGAGGTGGTCGAGTTGATGTCGGAAGCACCGGCGGAGGCCGTGATGGCCATTCCCCCGAAAATAGAGAAGAGGCTGGCCAGGGCGTACCCGGCCATGATCGCGGCGAGGGGAGACCAGCCGCTGCGCTGCACCGCCACCGGGTTGTTGCCGAAACCGCGAAGAACCGTGCCGTAGCGGGAGCGGTAGATCAGGAAGGCGGCGGCGCCCAGCAGGAGCACGATCACCACGCTCTCGGGCACCGGCCAGTTCTGGTTGAACATCTTCATGAGCCAGGCCGGCGCCCGCCCGCCGGGACTGGCCTGCAGGCTGTAGCCCACTCCGATCCAGACGAAGGACATCCCCATAGTCACGATGACGGCGGGGATGTTGCGTTTGAGGATGAGCGCCCCCATCCCGGCGTAGACCAGCATGGTGAGCAGGATGGCCAGAACGCCTAGCAGGGGCCGCTGCATAAGCAGCGTGGCGCACAGCACGCTGACCACGCCCATGTGCGCCCCGACGCCGAGGTCGATCTGGCTGAGACCGATGATGAACATCTGGGAGAGGGCGGCACAGATGAGCGGAATGGAGCCGGCCAGCAGAAGATCCACCCCGAAACGGCTGAAAACGCTCTTGTACATCACCCCGCTAAGGATGTACACGCCGAGCATGGCCAGCAGGGGAACCAGGAACGAGCTGGAGAAGCCGCGCCGGCGGCGGGCCGCGGTCTCCGAGCGCACGAGCAGGTCCTCCCCGCCGAAGCTCGCCTCGATGATGCGGTTCTTGGTGATCTGCTCACCGCTGAGCTCCCGGACGATGTGGCCGTAGCGGAACACGAGCACCCGCGAGCAGTACTCCAGCTCCTCGTCCTCGGTGCTGTACCACAGCACGAGCTTGCCCTCCGTCGCCGCCTGGCGGAAGAGCGCATGC
>Ga0299912_10004150_pt1 | contig 11834 bp, 12 predicted proteins | sample RVTome_2_FD_207667 | JGI IMG/M metagenome (GOLD analysis project Ga0299912, IMG submission 207667) | Soil microbial communities from uranium-contaminated site in the Upper Colorado River Basin, Wyoming, United States - RVT95D214 (version 2) ... | reverse complement strand
GTGTGGCGTCCTTCCAATGGCAGGTGGTACATCCAGGGTCTGTCATCTACCCCATGGGGTGTTGCAACGGATATCCCGGTGGCCGAGAACATCTGGATTTATTAGCAAACCGGGTTGATCCCGTAACGAGCATAGAGCAGCTGGTAAGGGGACATGAGGGGGCTTCCTGTCTTTCCGGCAGGAAGCCCCCTGTGTCTGTATCGGTGTAGAGAGGTGGGTCTTTACGCTACAGAGGGGATCACAGATGCCGGGATCTTCCCCTTTTCCTGACATCGGTGCAGGTTTTTCGAAGGCAAAAATCAACATTGTTGACTAATCGGTCCTTTCTTGTTAAGCTATCAAAAAGCATGTAAAAGCTGTTAACGGGATAGTTTTTACAGTAACGCAGAGGGCCTGAAAGCCTCTTTTACTGAGGGGAGTGCATATGTGGGTGTGGGTTTCATGGAGGTCCTGAAGCTTAGAGTAAAAAAGTATCACGGGTTGGTGATGGTTCTTCTTGTGGGTATTATCATATTCGTGGGGGGCAGGGTGGTGCACACTGTGTACCAATCACTCAGTTACACCCTTCTGCTATCTCCGGCGACAATAAAATGAATGAGAATAAGCCCAGATCACACCCTGGTTTCGACCACTATACCGTCGTCGTGCAGCGTGATCTCTTTGCCGCCGCCGCGGTTAGGGAGGAACGGGCAGAGACGATCAAGAATTCCTCCTCCTGCCGCTACAGTCTCCTTTAAGGTCAAGGGGATCATGGTGGTAACCCCGGGGGGCAGGGGATCTCGTTTGCCATCGTGGGGGTGGGGGACGCCGCAATGAAGGAGGAGGAGATCTTTCATGAACGTGACGTGGTACAAGGCTTTAAGATCGTCAAGATATTGCGCAATAAGATGATTGTAGACCAGAATGGATACGAAGAGGTCGTAGAGGTTCTCAATGAACAGGGAAAATCCCCGTCAGGAGCAGGGATGCCTGGCCAGAGGCCGAGAATGGTTCAACGGGGGCCGATCTGGAGCCCGCTGCCGATAAAGGCGATCCCTCCTGGGCAAGAGGTCCCCTGAGAAGTGGCGGGAGGGCATATGGTGAGAGGGTTGAGAAAAGTGAAACATAATGAGGGCGTCCCACGGACCGCACCCCCCCCGAAGACCTCCGCACAGGGAGAGGGGAAGGGAGCGCCGCCACTAGGTAGCGGAGGTCCTCAAACCCGGAAAAAGAAGATCCTCCTCAGGTGCATCGTCGGGGCGAGCATTGTCGTGGGGGCCTCGTGGGTCGTCTTTACCATAAAACCCACGTGGTGGGCCCAACTCAAGGGGCATCTTCCCTTCCATTCAGCACCCTGTGATTATGATGGGGATGGTGATACAGACATCGCGGTGTGGCGTCCTTCCAATGGCAGGTGGTATATCCAGGGTCAGTCATCGGCACTGTGGGGTGTTTCAGGAGATTGCCCGGTGCCTGGCGACTATGATGGGGATGGGACCACGGAAATAGGGGTGTGGCGTCCTTCCAATGGGAAGTGGTATATCCAGGGTTACTTATCGGTACCCTATGGGCTTTCCGGAGATATCCCGGTGCCTGGGGACTATGATGGTGATGGTGATACAGACATCGCGGTGTGGCGTCCTTCCAATGGGAAGTGGTATATCCAGGGTTACTTATCGGTACCCTATGGGCTTTCCGGAGATATCCCGGTGCCAGGAGATTATGATGGGGATGGTGATACAGACATCGCGGTGTGGCGTCCTTCCAGTTTGACGTGGTACATTCAGGGTCAGTCATCGGTAGCTTATGGGCTTTCCGGAGATATCCCGGTGCCTGGGGACTATGATGGTGATGGTGATACGGACATCGCGGTGTGGCGTCCTTCCAGTTTGACGTGGTACATTCAGGGTCAGTCGTCGGTAGCTTATGGGCTTTCCGGAGATATCCCGGTGCCTGGGGACTATGATGGTGATGGTGATACAGACATCGCGGTGTGGCGTCCTTCCAGTTTGACGTGGTACATTCAGGATCTGTCATCGCCCCAATGGGGCGCTTCCGGAGATATCCCCTTGGCCCAGAACATCTGGATTTGGAAGCGGACCGGGTTGATCCCGTAACGGGAAGAGAGCAGTTTTTAAGGGGACATATAGGGGCTTCCTGTCTTGTCAGGCAGGAAGCCCTTTTTTCTCTGTGAAGGGGAAGCGGGGGTTCGCACGGGGGGTCTTTATCCTGACATCGTTGTAAGGTTTTTCTAAGGCAAAAATAATGAATTTCCTCATTGACTTCGGCCTTATCCTGTGAATAGATATCATAAACAATCCGCCTGATACTCAAAGATATAACGACATACCAACGGATCTTCAGGGAAAGGGGATGAGAGCAAGGGTTTTCCAGAAGGTGATACTAAGGGCCTCCAACGGGATCGCGCAATCCTGAGGGGCCTTTTTTATTGTTACCTCTGAGATAGGCGCAAAGGTATGACGAGACTGGGCAGGGGGATGGATGATGCCCCAAAGGAGCCAATTTACGCAAACTGATAGCTGAAATCTGGATGCCTACTGCAAAGCCAAACCCCTCGTGAGATGGGGGCGGAAAGCCACGGATCCGTATGAGACGGAGAGCCGAGCTGCCGAGGGTGACATCGTCAAGGTCACAAAGGGCAGGTCGGCTTTTTTTAAGTGCGAAAAGGAAAAAGGGGAAAGGAGGGAGGGATTATGAAGAAGATAGTATTTGTGGTTCTTTGTTTTCTGGCCTGCCTGGCCTTTTTGGCAGGGGGGGCATGGGGGGCGGAGGTCTGTGTGAATAACGCCACAGATCTTGGGACTGCTTTAGCCATTGCGGCGGGTAATACGGAGGATGATCTCATTAAGGTCGTCATGGGGACCTATAACGGGAACTTCACCTATAGCTCCGCTTCAGGCTACAGCATCACCCTGGAGGGCGGGTACACCACGGGGTGCGTGAGCAGGGTGATTGATCCCGCCAACACGGTCCTCAATGGCGGTGGCGCCGGTAGCGGCAGCGTGCTGTATCTCTATGATGCCTGGGGTGGCAATATCTCTGTCGAGGGGTTTACCATACAAAATGGCTCTGGTAGCGATGGCGGCGGGGTAGCTGCCGAGTCTTATTCATCTTCAGGCAGTGCAGGCGCAGTCACCCTGACCAATAATATCGTCACGGGAAACACCGCTTCCACTGGCCACCGCGGCGGCGGGGTAGATGCTGGATCCTATGGTGCAACCGGCTCAGGCGCCGTCACCCTCACGGCAAACACCATCTCGGGAAACACAGCTGGGGGCCCTGGCGGGGGGGCATATGTCTACACTTCCTCAGACTCAGGCGCTGCAGGCGCAGTCACCCTCGCCAATAATATTGTCACAGGTAACACTGCTGGTGCTTCTTATTCCGGCGGCGGGGTGCGTGTCGAGACTACCTCAAATTCAGGCGCAGCAGGCTCACTTACCCTCACCAACAACACCATCACGGGAAACACAGGTGGGGAGTATGGCGGGGGGGCATTCCTGTATGCCTATAGCTCCACACTCACCGGCGGCATTGTCAAGTGCTACAACAACATCATCTGGGGCAACACGGCCACGACAGGGGCGGATATCTATCTTAATTGCATCGGCGATGCCTATGGCTACGCCAATGACTATTCGGATATGTCCGGGAGCTGGACATATTCTGATGGCAACCTCGATGCCGATCCCCTCGTTGTCGGCGGCGGGGACTTTCACCTGCGCTCTGCCTCCCCCTGCATCGACACAGGCTTAAACAGCGCCCCCAACCTCCCGAGCGAGGACTTCGAGGGTGATGACCGGATTATCGATGGTAACAAGGACGGAACCGCAACAGTGGACATGGGGGCGGATGAGTTTAGTGGGTATGCGGCGCCCTGTGATTTTGATGGCGATGGTGATTCAGATATAGGGGTCTGGCGTCCCTCAAATGGCAAGTGGTATATCCAGGGTCTGTCGGCAATCGCATGGGGAGTTTCCACGGATATCCCGGTGCCAGGTGACTATGATGGCGATGGTGATGCAGGCATCGCGGTGTGGCGACCTTCCGATGGCAAGTGGTACATCCAGGGTCAGTCGGCAGTCGCATGGGGTGTTTCCACGGATATCCTGGTGCCAGGGGACTATGATGGCGATGGGACGACGGAAATAGCGGTGTGGAGGCCCTCCAATGGGAAATGGTATATCCAGGGTCAGTCGGCAGTAGCATGGGGTCTCTCAACGGATATCCCGGTGCCTGGTGACTATGACGGCGATGGGACCACGGAGATCGCGGTGTGGCGTCCCTCCAATGGCAAGTGGTACATCCAGGGTCAGTCGGCAATCGCATGGGGTGTCTCAACGGATATCCCGGTGCCTGGCGACTATGATGGGGATGGGACGACGGAAATAGCGGTGTGGAGGCCCTCCAATGGCAAGTGGTATATCCAGGGTCAGTCAGCAATCGCATGGGGTGTCTCAACGGATATCCCGGTGCCAGGTGACTATGATGGCGATGGTGATACAGGCATCGCGGTGTGGCGGCCTTCCAATGGCAAGTGGTACATCCAGGGTATGTCATCGACCCAATGGGGTGTTTCCACTGATTGGCCTGTGGCGCAGAACATCTGGATTTTGAAGCAAACCGGGCTGATCCCGTAACAGGGGCATAACAGCTCATTCATTCGTTCGGAGGGGGCTTCCTGTCTTTGTGGCAAGAGGCCCCTGCTTTTTTCTGTGGGGGTGGGGGCATTTGGAGGGGGATCTTTAGCCTGGCAGCGGTGTACGTTTTTTTGCGGGCACACATGAGGAATTTCCTCATTGACTTTGTCTTTATCGTGTGAATAGATATCACAAGCAACCCACCTGATTCTTGGAAACATTGCCATAAACCAGTAACCTTCGAGGAGTCGGGGATGAGAGCAAGGGCTTTCCAGAAGGTGGTACCAAGGGCCTCCAGCGATGATGGTATATATCCTCAGGAGGCCTTTTTGCATTTTTTTCCTTAGAGAGAGGAAAAGGGGAAAGGAGGGAAGGTTATGAAGAAGGCATTATGGTTGGTTCTTTGTTTGCTGGCCTTTCTGGCAGGGGGGGCCTGGGGGGTGCCGCCAACGGTAGTGTACTGTGTTGATCCCGGTGGGGGTGGAGACTATACAGACCTCCAGACGGGCTTAACCGCTGCCCAGTCCAATACCGAATGGACTATCATCCATGTCGTCCAGGGGACCTATACGGGAAACTTCTACTATAGCTCGACTGCAGGCTATGGCATCACCTTGGAGGGGGGCTACGAGTCAGGGTGTGCGAGCAGGGAGGTGAACCCCGCCAACACGGTCCTGAATGGCGTAGGTCCCGGCAGCGGGAGCGTGCTGCATCTCGCTAATTCCGCTGGTGGCTCTATCTTTGTAGAGGGGTTTACCATTCAAGGTGGCCATACTCTGAGCGACGGCGGCGGGGTCTATGCCTCTTCGTATTCACCTTCAGGCACGTCAGGCACCGTCACACTCACCAACAACACCATCACGGGAAACACCGCTGGTTACGGCGGGGGGGTCTATGCCTCTTCCAATTCGAATTCAGGGACGGTAGGCGATGTCACCCTGCTCAATAACATCATCCAAGGAAACAGCGCGACGAGTGTGGGGGGCGGGGTCTATGCCGGATCGCAATCAGGCAGTGATACGGCAGGTACTGTCACCCTGCGGAACAACATTGTCACGGGAAACACCGCGACGGGTAATGCGGCCGGGGTCTATGCCTCTTCTTATTCAAGTTCAGGGACCGCCGGCGATGTCACCCTCGTCAATAACATCATCGCGGGAAATACCGGAGGTGGTAATTATGGCGGCGGGGTCCTTGCCTCTTCAGCTTCGGGCGCATTTTCAGGAGGCACGGTCACCCTGCTCAACAACACCATCACCGGGAATAGCGCCTCTGAAGCGTCCGGAAACGGCGGCGGGCTTTATTTTTCCGGCGATGGTAACACCCTCCAGTGCTATAACAACATCATCTGGGGGAATGCCGCCACGACGGCGGATGATATTTTTTTGGCTGGTAGTGGCACTGAGACTCGGTATGGCTACAACAACGACTATCATGAAATCTACGGCAGCTGGACTGGCGGGTCTGGCGGCAATACCGATGTCGATCCCCTCTTTGTAAACGCTGGCGCTGGTGACTACCACCTGCGCCCTGGCTCCGACTGCATCGATGCGGGGCACAATACCCCTCCTGGTGGTCTCCCTGCCACTGACTTCGAGGGTGATGATCGGGTCATTGATGGTGATAACAATGGCACAGCTACCGTGGATATGGGGGCGGATGAGAATACGGGTTATGCGGCACCCTGTGATTTTGATGGCGATGGTGATTCAGACATCGGGGTGTGGCGACCTTCCAATGGCAAGTGGCTTATCCAGGGCCAGTCGGCAATCGCCTGGGGTGTTTCCACGGATTGCCCGGTGCCTGGAGACTATGACGGGGATGGTGATACAGGCATCGCGGTGTGGCGTCCTGCCAATGGCAAGTGGTACATCCAGGGTCAGTCGGCAGTCGCCTGGGGTGTTTCCACGGATTGCCCGGTGCCTGGTGACTATGATGGGGATGGGACCACGGAGATAGGGGTGTGGCGTCCTTCCGATGGCAGGTGGTATATCCAGGGTATGTCATCGACACCATGGGGTGTTTCAACGGATATCCCGGTGCCTGGTGACTATGATGGGGATGGGACCACGGAGATAGGGGTGTGGCGTCCCTCCAATGGGAAATGGTATATCCAGGGTCAGCCGGCAATCGCCTGGGGTGTCTCAACGGATATCCCGGTGCCAGGTGACTATGATGGCGATGGGACCACGGAGATCGCGGTGTGGCGTCCTTCCGATGGCAAGTGGTATATCCAGGGTCAGTCGGCAATCGCATGGGGTGTCTCAACGGATATCCCGGTGCCTGGTGACTATGATGGGGATGGTGATGCAGGCATCGCGGTGTGGCGTCCTTCCAATGGCAAGTGGTACATCCAGGGTCAGTCGGCAATCGCCTGGGGTGTCTCCACTGATTGGCCCTTGGCGCAGAACATCTGGATTTTGAAGCAAACCGGGCTAATTCCGTAACTAATGATAGAGCAGCTCTGTAATGGGCTATGAGGGGGCTTCCTGTCTTCCTGGCAGGAAGCCCCTTTTGCTCTGTGGCGGGGGTGATTATGTGAGGTGTCAGGGGGAGGGGGTCCGATTATCTGATTTGTGATATCTTAATACTTGATAATAGGGGAAGGTCGTAAGCCGCTTCTTTGCTCAAATTGACATACAAAGAAGGGCTGGCCACTAGCGGCTAGCCCTTTCGCATCCCTGAAGCGTTCACGAGGATTTGAACCTCGGATTATCCCCTGGTACAGGGTATGAAGTAGATTATGGGTGCTTCATAAGGGATAACTTATCTGGAATGCCGCGTCTCGCCACGTCCCCCTGTTCATCCCTAAACCAGGAGGGGGTACGCGGCACCATCGTCCCTTTTTTAGCCTTGACAAAAAAGGGGAGATATATATACTTATGTGCTTAAATTCGGTGGTCATGCACATCTTGCCGGGGAAGCACTAACTAACGGGAGTTCCCACCACTCAGATGAAGGTCACATGGGAAGACATCCCTCCCGAAGGGAGGAAGATATCTGTGGATCAACTGTCCCTTGTCGGCCTGCAAGGCCCTCACGGGGAGGAGGAGCAGGAGATGAGGTTGGCTCAGGCGGCAGAGGGGGACTTATTTCTCCAGCGCACCTCCCAGGGCATCGAGGTCAAGGGGCGCATCAGGGCAGCGGTTGCTCTCCCCTGCGCACGATGTCTGAAGGAATGTGCCGTCCCCATCGTATCGGAGTTTAAGGAATACTTTATCTTGCCGAGATATGCCCCCCACGAGGAGGATAAAGAGCTCCTACACGACGACCTGGATATCAGTTTTTTGCCGGAGGAGGGGATTGAGCTCAGGGATGTCGTAGAGGAGCAGATATGGCTCAACATCCCTCTGAAGCCCCTCTGCCATGATAGATGTAAGGGGTTGTGCAGCATATGCGGGGCAGATCTCAATAGCGGAGAATGCGGGTGTGATCGCCACTACAGCGACCCCCGGTTTGCCGCGTTAAAAAGTTTCAAACCGAACCTAAACCAGGGGAGAAGATAATGGGCGTTCCTAAGAAAAAAACTTCCAAGACGAGACGCGATAAGAGAAGAAGCCATGACAGCTTGACTTCTCGCAGCCTGTCGCTCTGTCCTCAATGTCATGAGCCGAAGCTGCCCCACCGGGTTTGTCCCCATTGCGGTACCTATAAAGGTAAGGAAATCGTAGAGGTAGGGGAAGTCTAACCCTGCCCGGTGACGGATTAAAGGGATGAGACCAATGAAGGTTGCAGTTGATGCTATGGGCGGTGATCATGCCCCCCAGGCCATTGTAGAAGGGGCTATGCAGGCGGCCAAGAAGCAGGACCTGGATGAGGTGATCTTGGTCGGTGATCAGGTGTTGATAGAGAGGGAACTGGCCAAACACCACTGGTCGGGGTCGAACGTGACTATCGTCCATACGCCTCAAGCGGTACAGATGCATGAGTTGCCGTCACGGGTCCTCCGCGCCAAGCACGACACATCGATCAGCGTGGCGATGGACCTGATGAAGGACGGCGCGTGCGATGCGGTGGTGACGGCCGGCAACTCCGGGGCGGCCATGGCCATCGGCATGTGGAAGATGAAGAAGTTGGAGGGGGTGGAACGACCGGCCCTGGCCGGCATTCATCCCACCCTCAACGGGGCTTCCGTTCTGATAGATGCCGGCGGCAATGTGGACTGCAAGCCGATCCATCTGGTGCAGTTCGCCATTATGGGGGAGATTTACGCCCGGTTTGTCTTGGACAAGGAGCGTCCGCACGTCGGCCTCTTGAGCAACGGCAGGGAGGACAGCAAGGGGAATGAGCTCACCAAGAAGGTCCACGCCATCCTGAAGAAGAGCAGTTTGAACTATTTCGGGTATGTCGAAGGGACAGACATCTCCAGCGGCATCGTCGATGTCATCGTGTGCGACGGTTTTGTGGGGAATGTGGCCTTGAAGAGCAGCGAGGGGATCGCAGACTCCATGAGCGCCATGTTAAGGGCAGCGACGCGCAAGAGCCTGTGGGCCAGGATCGGGTATTTCTTTATGAGACAGGTCCAGGAGGGCATTAGGCGCCGTATCGATTACTCCGAATATGGAGGGGTCCCGCTCTTGGGCATCAACGGGACCTGCTTTATCTGCCACGGGCACTCCTCCCCCAAGGCCATCAAAAACGCCATCAGGGCCGCCTCCGAGTATGTGCGCAGTGATATCAACCGGCTTTTGCTCGATGCCCTGCGCGAGAGCCAAGACCTGAAGCGGTTTGGCACGGAGACCGCCTCCCGGCTATGGGCCGAGCCCAAGGGAAAGGTGATGAACTGAGATGTGTGGTGAGGGGGTGTATACGTGGACTATTTTTTGACCGAAGAGCAGCGGATGCTCAAGGAACTCGCCCGGAAGATAGCCGACGAAAAGGTGATGCCGGTACGGGCGGAGTTGGACGAGAAGGAAGAATTCCCGTGGGCAATGATGCATATCTGCGCGGAGGCGGGGCTCTTCGGGGTCTCGTTGCCCGAGGAATACGGCGGTTTTGGCGGGGGGGTGTTTGAAAACTGCGTGGTGATAGAGGAGCTGAGCAGGGCCTGTATCGGTGTATCGGTCAGCTTTGCCGGCAGCGGGTTGGGGGCCTATCCCATCGTGCTCCACGGCACCGAGGAGCAGAAGAAAAGGTATCTGCCGGAGATAGCCAGCGGAAAGAGACTAGCCGCCTTTGGCGCCACCGAGGCCAATGCCGGCAGCGACGTAGCCGGCATGCAGACCACGGCGCAAAAAGATGGTGACGGGTATATCCTCAACGGGACCAAGCAGTGGATCACCAACGGCGGGGAGGCGGAGATCTACTCCGTCTTCGCCGTTACGGATAAGAAGAGGGGGCCGCGGGGGATCAGCGGTTTTATCGTGGAAAAGGGGACCGAAGGTTTCTCTTTCGGCAAGAAGGAAAAGAAGTTGGGGATCCGCACCTCGGCTACCCGGGAATTGGTCTTTGAGGATTGCAGGATTCCCAAGGAAAACCTCATCGGGGGCCGTGAGGGCATCGGCCTCATCATGATCCTGAAGACCTTTGATATGTCCCGCCCGAGCATTGGTTCCCAAGCCGTGGGGCTTGCCCAAGGCGCCTTTGAGACGGCGGCTCGGTACACCCGGGAGCGCGTCCAGTTCGGGCACAAGATCATCTCCTTCCAGGCCGTCCAGCACATCCTCGCCGATATGGCCACCCAGATCGAGGCAGCCCGCGCCCTGGTCTACGCCGTGGCCAAGTATATCGACAGCAATCCCCGCAGTTTCAGCAAGGAGTCGGCCATGAGTAAGCTCTTCCCGAGCGACATGGCCATGCAGGTGACGGTTGATGCCGTGCAGGTCCTGGGGGGCTATGGATATATGAGGGATTTTCCGGTGGAGAAGATGATGCGGGATGCCAAGATCCTCCAGATCTACGAGGGGACCAGCCAGATCCAGCGCAACAACATCGCCATGGAGCTCATCAAGGATATCGCCAGCGGGAGGATCTAATGGGTAAGACGGCCTTCATCTTCCCAGGGCAGGGCTCTCAGTATGCGGGGATGGGCAAGGAGCTCGCCGAGCGCTTCCCCGTGGCCCGGGAGACCTTTGCCGAGGCCAACGAGGCCCTGGGGTTTGACCTTAAGAGCCTCTGCTTTAACGGTCCAGAGGAAGAGTTAAAGCTGACGGCCAATACCCAGCCCTGTATCCTGACCGTAAGCATTGCGGCCTTGCGGGTCCTCATGGCGGAGAAGGGGTGGAAGGCCGACTATCTCGCCGGTCACAGCCTCGGGGAATTCAGCGCCCTGGTGGCTGCCGAGGCCATGAGCTTTGGTGATGCCGTCAGGATGGTGAGGATGCGCGGGCAGTTTATGCAGGAGGCGGTCCCCGTGGGCGCAGGGGGGATGGCGGCTGTCCTGGGGCTCGCGCGTGAGCAGGTGGAGGAGCTCTGCCGGCAGGCAGCGCAGGGAGAGGTTTTGACCCCTGCCAATTTCAACTCACCCGGCCAAATCGTGATCTCCGGCAACCAGAAGGCCGTTGAGCGGGCGATTGCCTTAGCAGGGGGGATGGGGGCGAAGAGGGCCGTGCCCCTGCCGGTGAGCGCCCCGTTTCATTCGCCCCTTATGGAGCCGGCTGGTCGGCGGCTGGGGGCGGAGCTGGCCAGGATAGAGATCCATGACCTTAAGGCCCCGGTGGTGACCAATGTCGAGGCCGAGCCCAATATCTCGAAGGAGCGGGTGCGGGATCTTTTAATCAGGCAGGTAAGCAGCCCGGTGAGGTGGGAGGATTCGATGAACCGGATGATCCAGTTGGGGACCGTGCGGTTTACGGAGATAGGGCCGGGCACGGTGCTCTTGGGCTTGCTGCGCCGCATCGATGGGACCAGGGAGATGTTTCACCTGGAGGACCTGGCGAGCCTGGGGCAGTTAAAAGGTGCTTGAAAACCCTCGCCTCACCTGATAGGTTAGGGGAGAAAAATTAACAAGAAAAAGGAGGTAGAACTCAATGTCTCTCGAGGCAAAGTTGAAAGAACTGATTGTGCAGCAGCTCGGGGTTAGCGAGAGCGAGGTTGTTCCCGAGGCCAAGTTTATCGATGATTTAGGTGCCGATTCCCTGGACCTGGTGGAACTGGTCATGGCATTGGAGGATGAGTACGGGATAGAGATACCCGATGAGGATGCCGAGAAGATCGTGACTGTCGGCGATGCCTTAAAGTACATCCAGGAGCATG
>Ga0299912_10004149_pt1 | contig 11837 bp, 7 predicted proteins | sample RVTome_2_FD_207667 | JGI IMG/M metagenome (GOLD analysis project Ga0299912, IMG submission 207667) | Soil microbial communities from uranium-contaminated site in the Upper Colorado River Basin, Wyoming, United States - RVT95D214 (version 2) ... | reverse complement strand
AATATGGTGCTTTCATATTTCATCAGCTACAATAACCTGATCTATGTTTTCCATGGGGTAACCACTGAAGCTGATTTTAATTCATATGCCAATGCATTTAATTCCTCTATGACAACTTTTGCCAGACTTACAGATGCATCAAAGATAAATGTAAAACCTAAAAAAGTTCAGGTAGTAAGAGTGCAGAGGACAGGAACACTTAATGATGCATTCGCCTATTACAGGGTTCCACAGTCTCAATATAAGGAACTGTCTCTCCTTAATGATCTTGAGCTCACCGACCAGGTTCCGGTTGGGAAGCTGATAAAAATTATAGGGGAATAAGTTCGCCCCTAAATCCCCTGCCTTGCTACGCCGTAGCGGCTTCGCGAAGGCGCAGAAGGGGACTTATTGGATATCAAAGTTTTTTAAAGGGTTGTCTAAAAAGTCAAAAAAGACCTTTTCAATAATCCCAAGGGGGCGAAAAATATTAGTATTTCGGCAGCTTATAGCCGTTATAATAAACAGGAGTAATAAGCTTATTCGCTGTTTTGGTTTTGAACAGCTGTTTCGCATCATCCCAGACCACTTTCTCACCTGTGCGGTAGGCAATATTTCCCATCTGGGCAACAAGTGCAACACTGCGGCCTATGTCAATGCCGGCGTTAAGCTTCGCGGGAGTGTTGTTTTTAACGCAATCGAGGAAATTCCTCACATGCAGATCCAGTCCGCTGCCGACATTTTTTTGAAGGGGAACTGCTTCGATCTTTTGTTTTTCAGGGAAGACCTCCCATCCGCTGCGGTCAAGGACAAGGGTGCCGTTTTCACCGATGTACGACATACCGTGAGGTCTCTTCCAGTTGCCCAGACCGATACCTATTGTATGTTCCCAGATCATTGTGAAAGCATTAAAATCATAAACTGCGGTCATTGTGTCGGGTGTGACCATGTCATCCTCCGGGAAAGCATATTTCCCTCCTATAGCCATCACTGATGACGGGATTGTCTTGCCCATGCCGTACAGAATATAATCAATCAGGTGCACACCCCAGTCTGTCATAAGGCCGTTGCCATATTCCCAGTACCACCTCCAGGTAAAGTGAAACCGGTTCAGATTGAATTGACGTCTCGGGGCCGGACCAAGCCATGTGTTATAATCGACACCTTCAGGAACAGCTGAATCGGGCACTTTCGGCACTGCACCCTTCCAGTCGACATATGACCATGCCTTGCAGGTACGGATCCGTCCCAGCTTGCCGGATTTCAGATAATTTATCGCGTCGACAAAATGGGGCTGGCTTCTTTGCCACTGGCCAACCTGGACCATTTTCCCGTGTTTTTTGGCAGCTTTATGCATGATATTGATCTCGGCGATCGAATTGCCCAGGGGTTTTTCAACATAAACATGTTTCCCGGCTTCAAGCGAGTCGACGAACTGCAGGCAGTGCCAGTGATCGGGAGTGCCGATTATCACAATATCAATATCCTTGTTTTCAAGCATTTTTCGGTAATCTCCGTATAGTTTTGGTTTCGCAAATCCCAGCTTTTCAACGTCAGCGGAACGACTGGCCAGGAAGCTATTGTCAATATCGCTTATGGCAACACATTCTACTTCAGGATTCTTAAGGAACGATGCCAGATTGCTGTATCCCTGACTTCTTGCCCCGATAAGTCCAACCTGTATCTTGTCGGCTGGAGAGACTCTTTTCCTCGCTTTGGGAAGTGCATCAACCGGAAGTAATGATCCTGCAGCCAATACCGATGCTGTCTTGATAAAATTTCTGCGTGTCGCATTCATAATTATGAGATTTTATGATATGAGTGCCAAGGTAATATTTTATTGCAACAGGATCAATTTTTGCAATACTAAAAATCGTTAAAGGGCTTGTTGTTATATTAATTTCAGAAAATATCAAACAGCATGCATCATTTTTTCATAAATTTACTTTTTGCAGTTAACCACGGCTTTAAAGCCGTGGTTATGCAAAGACCAAGGTATTAATCTAATTATATTATGAAAAGCCCAAGATTTTTTCTCACACTGATTTTCTGCCTGGTGCTTACAGGCTTAGATGCCCAAAATTTAAGGCCCGATGAGCCTATCCCTCCTGATCCGAATATCAAAATCGGCAAACTCGGGAACGGACTCACTTATTATATCAAGCAAAATAAGAAACCCGAACAGAGAATTGAGTTAAGACTTGCTGTTAATGCAGGATCTGTCTGTGAAACAGACGGTCAGCAGGGACTGGCACATTTTGTTGAGCATATGTGCTTCAACGGTACAAAAAACTTCCCAAGCAACAGAATTATTGATATGCTTGAGGAAATGGGAGTAAAGTTCGGAGCTGAACTAAATGCTTTTACAGGTTTTGATCAGACTGTTTATATGCTGAAGGTTCCTGCGGATAAAGAGGAGTGGATCAACAGGGGATTTCAGGTTCTGGAAGACTGGGCCCATCAGGTAACCCTTGATGACAATGAAATTGATAAGGAGCGCGGGGTTATTGTTGAAGAATGGCGGCTGGGACTGGGAGCTGAGGACAGGATGCAAACCAAATATATACCTGTAATTTTGAAGGGTTCCAGATATGCGGACAGGCTTCCAATAGGCAAAATTGATGTTATCAAGAGCTTTCCCCATGATACATTGCGCAGTTTCTACAGCACATGGTACCGTCCTGACCTGATGGCAGTTGTAGTTGTCGGCGACATTGATCCGAAAATTGCTGAAGATAAAGTGAAAGAGTACTTCGGAAGGATCCCGAAAGCAGTCAATCCAAGACCCAGGGTCGAATTTCCCATTCCCGGCAATACTGAACCATTGATAAGCGTGGTTACCGATAAAGAAGCTACAGGCTATTACGCTACTGTATTCTTTAAACATCCTAAATCTGACGATGGTACCTTTGGGGAGTATCGTGAACAAATTATGCAAACGTTATATACCGGCATGCTGAATAACCGGCTTCAGGAGATTGCACAGAAACCCGAATCTCCCTTCTTAGGTTCCGGAACCGGCTATGGTACTTTTATTTGCAGGAGCGTTGACGTTTACCAGCTTATGATCAGTGCAAAAGAGAACCAGATAGAAAAGAGCCTTGAAGTGATGCTTACTGAAAATGAAAGGGTGAGGCGATTTGGATTCCTTCCGGCCGAGCTTGAACGCGAAAAGAAAGATATGCTTGCGACATATGAAAAAATGGCAAAAGAGGCTGATAAGACTGAATCATCATCATATGCTGATGAGTTCATCAGGAACTATCTTGAAAAAGAGCCCATACCAGGCATTCAGAAAGAGTTTGAGATAATCAGCAAGTTCCTTCCGGGAATAACCCTTGATGAGCTCAATAAACTTGGAAAAGAATGGGTTACCGATAATAATATCGTTGCAATGGTCAGAGCCCAGGAGAAAGAAGGGATCAAGGTTCCGACTGAGCCACAGGTTCTTGAAATAATCAAATCGGTGAAGAACCTGAAGATCGAAGCTTACACCGAAAAAGTATCTGATGCTCCGCTTCTTGCTGAAATGCCTGCGGCAACCAGTGTAACAAAAAAAACCGAAAACACACTTTATGGTTATACTGAACTGTTGTTCGGGAACGGTATCCGCATGATTCTAAAACCGACTGATTTCAAAAACGATCAGATCCTGATTTCGTCCTACAGCCCGGGAGGTACCTCACTCTATCCCAATAACGATATCATGTCTGCAATGCTGGCTTCAACCATCGTGACTCAAAGCGGACTGGGTGATTATGATTATATCGGATTACAGAAAAAACTATCGGGTAATACGGCAAAACTAACGCCATATATCAACGAACTGCGCGAAGGAGTAAACGGAAACTGTTCACCTAAGGATCTTGAGACAATGCTGCAGCTGAATTTTCTGTATTTCACCGGCATCCGTAAAGATGAAGACGCCTTCAAGGCATATATCTCCAGGATGAAGAACATGATCAAGCCTCTGAGAGCAAATCCCCAGGTGATCTTTCAGGATACCCTGACAAAAATAGTATCTATGAACTCTCCAAGGGAAATGGCCATTCCAACCGAGGCTCAGTTTGACCAGGTGAACCATGACAGGCTTCTTGCCATTTACAAGGACCGTTTTGCAGATGCAAGCGATTTTACATATATCATGGTTGGCAACTTCAAAACCGATGAAGCGATCCCGCTTCTTGAGAAGTATATCGGCGGACTTCCGTCCACAAGAAGAAAGGAGACATGGAAAGATGTAACGCCGGGATTTCCAGCCGGAAAAGTTGTCGTGGACGTTCCGAAGAATTCAGAGCCCCAGAGCCTGGTGGCCATGGTGTGGAAAGGAGATTTTAAATGGAAGGACAAGTACCGCCAGGGATTCACCATGTTAATGAATATTATTTCGATAAAGCTCAGGGAATCGATGCGGGAAGAACAGAGCGGCGTTTACGGTGTCAGTTTCAACGGAAGCCCTGTTAAATATCCTGAGCCGAAATTCACAATTACATCCACGTGGGGTTGTAATCCGGATAGTATCTCAATACTTTCCCAGATTGTGATTGATGAAATGTCGAAAATCATAAAGGCAGGACCGTCTGTGGAGGATTTAAACAAGGTGAAGGAGACTTTGATCAGGGAACGTGAAACCAGGCTGAAAGAAAACAATTTCTGGATTTCAGCTCTTCAGAACCTTTACCTCAACGGCGACCGGCTTCTGACGCTGGATGAATATAAGACTTTCGTCAACTCATTTACCAGTAAGGACATAAAAAAGATTGCCGGGAAGTACCTGGATACTGAAAACTATGTAAAGGTTGCTTTAACTCCGGCTCCGAAAACGGAAACAAAAATCCCCTAAATCCCCATTAGCTACTTATAGCCTCGCCCCCTAAATCCCCCTCTCCCAAGAGAGAGGGGGACTTAACATGCAGATTTTTAAGCCCCTCCCTCCTGGGGGAGGGGTTGCCTGCCTGCCCTGCCTACCGGCAGGCAGGCGGTAGGCAGGGGGAGAGGTCTATTTCTTTGGGAAAAGGGGTTAAAACAATCCGTGCAGCTCAGCATTGATCTTGTCGATCACTTCGCTGAGATGGTCGTTGTTATTCGGGAAGTTATAATGGTCCGCTTCGATTATCAGCATTTTCCCGAGCTTATAAGATTGGATCCATGCTTCATAACGTTCGTTGAGCCGTTTGAGATAATCTATACGGATTGAGCTCTCATATTCACGCCCTCTTTTCTGGATCTGGTTTACCAGTGTCGGGACCGATGCCCTGAGGTAAAGCAGTAAATCGGGGGGCTGGATGAGCGAACTCATCATCCTGAAAAGAGATGTGTAATTATCAAAGTCGCGGGTTGCCATCAGTCCCATAGAGTGAAGGTTCGGGGCAAAAATATAGGCATCTTCGTAGATGGTCCTGTCCTGGACAATTGTCTTGTCCGATTTCCTTATTTCGATGATCTGGCTGAACCTTGAGTTGAGAAAGTATATCTGGAGGTTGAATGACCAGCGCTGCATATCATCATAAAAATCATTCAGATACGGATTGTCATCAACGTCCTCATAATGAGGTATCCATCCATAATGTTTTGCAAGTAGGCCTGCCAGAGTTGTTTTGCCCGATCCTATATTACCCGCTATAGCTATATGCATTGTTAGGTTTGTTACTTTTTCAGATTATAAAATTATGAAAAATCAGCAAAGGTTTTCAGTTTCCAGTAAAAAAGTGCCTAAAGTTCAAAGTGCCTTAAGTTATAAAAATGTATAAATCTCTTCAATCAGATCGCGGTTATTTGATAGTCTGGGCACCTTGTTTTGTCCACCCAGCTTGTTCCTGGATTTTAACCAGCTGTTGAAGGTTCCCGCAGGTACCGGTCTGATTACTGGCCTGACGAGGTTGATGTCCTTATAACGTTTGGCTTCATAATCGGAATTTATCGATTTAAGTGTATCGTCGAGCAGATCAGTGAACCTGCTGAGATCATCCGGAGCTTTCTCAAATTCGATTATCCATTCGTGCGTTCCCCGTGATGCCTCTCCCATATAAACCGGTCCGGCAGTATATTCGGAAATAATAGCACCTGTCCCCCTGCATGCTGCCTCAAGAGCCCTGTCGGCGTTGTCAACAATGACCTCTTCACCGAAAGCATTAATAAAGTGCCTGGTCCTTCCCGAAATACGGAATTTATACGGATTTGTATCTGTGAAAACAATCGTATCGCCAATCAGATATCTCCAGAGACCTCCATTGGTTGAAATGATGATCGCATAATTCACCCCTTTCTCAACTTCCCCTAAAGAATATGCCCGGGGAGATCCGGAGTTGAGCTGGTCAGAAGGTATAAACTCATAAAAGATCCCGTAATCGAGCATCAGGAGCATGTCTGATCTCGAGGGATCATCCTGGATCCCGAAGAAACCTTCAGAAGCATTGTATGTCTCCATATAGTGCATCTGGTCGCCCGGGATCAGCTTTTTATATATTTCACGGTATGGTGTAAAGCTGATTCCGCCGTGAAAAAATACTTCAAGATTGGGCCAGACATCAAGCAGGCTTGATTTCCCGGTATAGGTAAGAACGTATTTGATCAGGGTAAGATACCATGAAGGTACTCCGGAGAAGCTTGTAACTTTCTGGTGTATGGTTGCTTTAGTTATAAGTTTAAGCTTCTCCTCGAAGTCTTCGATAAGAGCGATCTTTTGCTTAGGTGTCCTGATAAACTCGGCATAGAATGGTGCATTCCAGATCAGCACTGCTGACAGATCTCCATAGATGGATTTGTTGCTGAGCTGGTTTATTTTATTGCTGCCCCCCAGGGTAAGTGCCTTTCCCGAAAAGACCTTTGTATCAGGATTATTGAGTGCATAGATCGCTAGAATGTCCTTTGCAGCCTGGTAATGGCATCCCCGGAGTGATTCTTTGCTGATTGGAATGAATTTGCTTTTAGCGGAAGTGGTTCCTGATGATTTTGCGAACCACCTGATATCGCCGGGCCAGGTCAGATTGCTTTCTCCCTTTCTAAGTCTTTCAATATAGGGAAGGTATTCGTCATAAGTTCTGACCGGGACCCGTGATTGAAACTCCCTGACTGACCGGATTGAGGAATAGTCATATTCCTTTCCCCATTCAGTTGATGCCGCACCTGCAATAATCCTTAGAAGTAACCCATGTTGTGTCTCAACAGGATATTTCTTAAAATGTTCTATCTGTTTTATCCGATTTGAGAAAAACCATCTGACAATTGAAGGTATAACAGCCATAGTACCTGAAAAGGTTTAGGGATTAAAGATAGAGAAAAATATTCCGGTGATTATTTTCGGCTCAGCAGAAAATCTCCTTCATCACATCAAGAGAATTTATTTTTTTCAATCCGGGAAGGTGTATCCTGAAATATCTGATAATTGTTTCGAGAACTTTATCCCTGACGGATCCGGAGAGCGGAATGCACTTCATCCGGTCAAAAGAAGTTGAAAAGAAGCAGGCAAGAATATCCGATACCTGCGGATCAGCATACGATGAATGCAAAGGAGGCAAAGAAACAAATGTTCCATTAATGAGATCGAAATACTTTTCTTCCGGATCAGTCCTGAGTCCGGGTTCAAAACCCAGAAAACTGCTGAGTCCTATCAGGAAAGCAATATGGAAATTAGCACAACCTGATTCGCAGTTATCAAGATATTTTATGGAATCTTCAATAAAATCAAATAATTCATGATTGGGAGTCTCCTCTTTCAGCACAGTGGCCAGTATCTCTGCAATAAAGACGGCCATACAGCTTTTTTTTACATCAGCGTAAATATCCGAGGGTGAATATGAAACGGAGAACTCCTTAAGCATCTGAATATTACGGGATTCCCTGTAATAAAATACAAGATCAAGAATGAACATTGGCTGAAACAGAACATTATGCTTCCCTGATTTTTTGCTCCTCATGCCTTTGATCAATATCGACTGCCTTCCGAATTCACGGGTATATACCTGGGCTATAATTCCTGAATCGGTATATTTAATCTGGTGCAGTATTATGCCTTTTGTCTTGTAGAGCATCCCAGCCAATCATTTACTCAAATATAAAATTATTATATTTACCGGTCAATCAACTGCATCATGATCTCAACAAATAATGAGGAGCTAGTTAAACGTATTGCCAAGCTGGCCAGGCAGAACCAGGAACTTGAAGACCGGATAAAAAAACTGGTGAAGCAGAATGATAAGCTGGCTGATGATAATGAAAGGCTCAAAGCTCATCATCCGGAACTACCTCTGGAACTATTAAAATCCTTAAAATTCAATATGGCGACGGTTCTGTTCGCCGATATTCACGGATTGTCAAAAGTGATGAAGGGAATAGATTCAGGTTCAGTTATGGATGAACTGGATGAAATCTTCTTTGAGTTTGAATCAATCGCTGAGAAATATAAAATACAAAAGATCAAGACCATAGGTGATACATTCATGTGTGCAGGTGGGATACCGGCGAAAAACATTACGAATCCTATAGATGTAGTTATGGCTGCAATGGAGATGCGCAATTTTCTGAAAAAATACGAACATGATAAAAGAAGCGGCAATAAAAGCATCTGGGATCTGAAGATAGGAATACACACCGGTCCGGTCACGGCTTCAGTATCGGGCAAAAAGAAAATCAACTATGATATCAAGGGAGACACTGTCCATAATGCGAGCCGCATGGAGGCTCTTTCTGAAGGCGGTTCAATATTGATTTCAGTTATGACCTATGAACTTGTCAAGGAATTCTTCGATTGCGAGTATTATGGCAAGCTTCCTGTCAAATATAAGGGCGATCTTCAGATTTACAGGGTTAAAGGATTGAAACCGGAGTTTTCGGTAAAAGGCCTGGGGATCATTCCGAATGAATCTTTCAAGATAAAATTCGGACTGATACAATTTACTGATATGCAGGAAGTAATTCTCGACAAACTTGAAAACGAACTTCCTGACTTTGTATTCTATCATAATGTTAAACATACTGTTGATGTGGTTACTGAGGTCGAACTTATAGGCTGGGCTGAAGGATGCAGTGATGAGGAAATACTTCTTCTGAAAACGGCAGGGCTTTTTCATGATACGGGGATCACTGTCTCGTTTGACAACCATGAATTTCATGGAGCTGAGTATGCAAAAAAGATGCTTCCGGATTACAATTATTCCCCGAAACAAATTGATACCATTTGCTCAATAATACTGGCGACCAGGCTTCCCCCCAGGCCGGCAAACCTGCTCGAAGAGATAATCTGTGACTCCGATCTTGATTATCTTGGCAGAAGCGATTTTATTCCTGTTTCAAATACTCTTTTCGAAGAGCTGAAAGCCCAGAACAAGATGAAGGATCTGAACGAATGGAATAAGATGCAGGTGAAATTCATCTCCGGGCATCAGTACTTTACAAAAACTGCAAGGAGCCTGAGGGAAGTCAACAAACGGCTTCAGATAGAGAGAATACAGAGCCTTATCACAGACTGACTATCTTCCGAGAACCAGTATTTTTGTCACATACGATTTTGAGCCCTCAAAGTTTGCGCAGAAAATAAGATACACTCCCGTTGATACCCTGCGCCCGTTATAAGTTGAAAGATCCCACGTTGCCTGACCTCCTTCAGACATCGTTTCAAATACCAGGTTCCCGCTGATATCAGTTATTTTAATCTGTGTGTCGGTGACCAGTCCGGTAATTGTAACATTACCTGTATAATCTTCCTTTACAGGATTAGGGAAAGAATACACATTATTGAAAGTCTCTTTCCCTGAAGTTGCGAGTTCGCGCACTGACAGTACTCCTTTGGAAGTACCGAACCAAACTTCTCCGGTGATATTATCAACTGCAACAGAGGCAATTGAATCGGAGAATAATTGACTGTTCCGTTCATTGTAATTTTTAAGCAGGGTTGTTCCGTCGGCTGAAAGGAGGTAGACACCGGAGCTTTTCGTTCCAAGCCACTTCCTGTTAGCCCCGTCAACGGCAATTGCCGTTATCGATTCTGTTCCCAGCATATAATCTGCAAGGCCTGATCCGTCATTTCGTGGCACCTTTATCCTGTAACCTTTTACATCATCTTCAAAAATGTCGTCTGAATTATAATAGATCACGGGTCCCTGGTCTGTACCGATCCATATATTTCCTTCAAGATCCTCGGCTGCGGAGAAAACGGAATTAATTGTTTTGCCATCACTATCTGCTATTGTCATCTTCCGGGATCTGTCATCAGTAAACACAAAAGGTGTGTTTTTATCATCAATGATAAACAAACCATGGCCTTCTGGCAGAGTAATCCATTTCAGCCCGTTCTCTGTTGATATGATATCTCCGATAATCGGCGCATCGATAATTAAAGGAGAGACTGACCAGCTCCCGTCAGGCTTAAGTATTTTCAGACTGCCCGGTGCGTCAGTCTGCGTTATCCATAGGTTTTTCGATCTGTCCATGGCCAGGCCGCAGATCTTTATCCCTGAACCCGGGACTGTGCCATTTGCAAGGGGGGAATTTTCAGCATCGAATTTCCTGACGAGGGTATTGTCATTATACTCGAATAATCCATCGCCCCATGATGATACAAAAAAATGAGAACTGTTACCGGGATCAACACAGGCTCGAATTGCATCGCTGGCGGTTATGGCAACGATATTGGTAAACTGGTAATTTTCGTGAACGGAAACCATGAAAGGTCTTTTCAGACTGTTCCATGAACCATCAGTCCCGCCTCCGCAGATAATTATTTTCCCTGATCCGGATATTATGTTTGCTGCCTCATTTGAAGAAGGACCCGGTAGTGTGAGGTTGACAAAATCTGATGATCCGTCCGCCATGACAAGTCCGAAGTTCTTATCGGCGAGCCAGATATAATCTTTTTCAATAATACCCTGCCAAAGATCCGGAGTTCCCCATCCGTATGAAAAAATAGTACGAATATGGGCTCCTTCATGGTTAAAGTATCTCAGCATACCAGGTGAGGTAATTGTAAATCCGCTGAACGCGGAATCGATTGAAGTGTTAGATACTCCGTCTGAGAAAGAAAAAAGATCTGCCCCGGTTCCCACCGCATAGACCTCGTCACCTGTTTCAGCGGGACGGGATACATTTACATAAAGCTTATTTCCGGAGTATATCAGATGGTTGCATTTTGAATAAGGATCCGGAAGCTCATTCAGGCGGCTCCAGTTTCCGAAAAAGGCAAGCCCCTGACCGGTTTTCTCAGCAAACCATACACCCTGAGATGTAGCGGCATACACACGGCCGTTTCCGAAAGCTATATCAAAAACCCCGTTATAATCAGAATCAGGTCCAGGCCTCCAGGTGTCATGGACCTCCATTTTAACAAGGTCTATTACTGCAATGCCAAAGCTGCTGCACAGATAAGCATATCGGCCTGATGTTCTGATCCGGTTGATGATCTTGCTTACAGGTAAATATTTGTTTGCAATATCCGGCAGATTATAAATGGTGTTGTTATGAATCAGGTCAATGGTACCTGTTAAATAAGCTATTATAAGGACCTCATTATCTTCTGACGAGGCAATTGAGCTAATACCGGTTTCTGAAAGTCCGTTTATTTTTGACAGCTTGTTGAGCTCAGCATTCTTCTTATCATAGACCAGTAAAGAAGAGCCAGTCGATGCATATGCTTTTTCAGGAGTAACAGCAAGGTTTTTCGCAGTATTATACCTCAGGTGATCGGTCCATGTTCCGACAGGTGACTGACCGTAAAACCGGGAAAAAATGAGAAATAATCCTGATATAAGAAAAAGTTTTTTCATCAGGTCTGCCAGATAATAGGGTTCCTAGTCCTTATGTTCCGATAAAAACAATCTCAGGCTTTCAAATGCTTTTGCCCTGTGAGAGATCTTGTTTTTTTCGTC
>Ga0299912_10004147_pt1 | contig 11839 bp, 7 predicted proteins | sample RVTome_2_FD_207667 | JGI IMG/M metagenome (GOLD analysis project Ga0299912, IMG submission 207667) | Soil microbial communities from uranium-contaminated site in the Upper Colorado River Basin, Wyoming, United States - RVT95D214 (version 2) ... | reverse complement strand
CTATTATGACACTGTATGGATGTATGGGATAAGCGGGGGCAGGTGTCATTACTACATCACCAGGGCCAACAGTTGCAAGCACAAGATGAGAAAGACCTTCTTTGGAACCTATTGTTACAACAGCCTCTATTTCAGGATCAAGGATAACATCATAGCGTCTCGCATACCATTCACATATTGCATTCCTCAACTGGGTTATTCCCTTTGATGCAGAATACCTGTGGTTTTTTTGGTTTTTCGCAGCCTCACAGAGCTTGTCTACAATGTGCCTTGGTGTTGCGCCATCAGGGTTTCCCATACCGAGGTCAATAATATCTTCCCCGCGGTGTCTTGCCTCTATCTTAAGGGCATTTACAATACTGAAAACATACGGTGGAAGCCTCTTTATCCTGTTAAACTCAAACATGGCAGTTCCTCTCCCTCGGGTTTAGTTTGTCATTCCGTCCGTCAGTACGTCCGACGGATGTTCGGAATCCTTCTTCACATTTTTCAAGAAAGATTCTCTCCTCGGCGAGTCGCCTGAGGCGACCGGACAAGCTGAAACGACATTTATTTTGGATATATACTAAGGCGGTTATTAGTAAGACGACATTATTGAAAAATCTCCCCTCGCCCCTCTTTACCAAAGAGGGGTAATTTCCCTCCCTTTGGCAAAGGGAGGTTAGGAGGGATTTTATAATCAATGTCCTCATACTTATGACCTTATCATTAACATTTAACATTAGACATCTTTTTACTATTATACATCTCCTCAGCATTCATTGAGCTTCTTACAAGTGGCGCTGAAGCTGCATACTTAAAACCCATATTCAGGGCTTTAAGACGAAGTCTTTCAAATACCCCTGGCCTTATATATTCAACAACAGGCAGGTTTAACCTCGAAGGCCTCAGATACTGACCTATCGTAACAAGTTCACAGCCTGCGTTACGCAAATCTCTCAAAACATCTATAACCTCATCTAACGTTTCTCCAAGACCAAGCATAATTCCTGACTTTATATTTATTTGTGGGGCTATCTTTTTAGCGTATTTCAATATATTAAGTGACCGCCTGTAATCTGCTCCCGGCCTGACAACAGGATAGAGCCGCGGAACTATCTCAACATTGTGGTTATAAACATCAGTCTTTGAATGCAGAACTCTATTCAGGGCATTTAGATTACCTTTAAAATCAGGTGTGAGCACCTCGACCCTTGTATCCGGCAAATATTTTTTGACAGCATAAACAGTTTTTGCAAAATGTTCTGCACCACCATCATAGAGGTCATCCCTTGTTACAGAAGTAATAACAACATATCGCAGTCCCATCTCTTTTGCAGCCATTGCAACCCTCTCCGGCTCTTCAGGGTCGAGAGGTTCCGGGATTGAAGATTCAACTGAACAGAACCCGCAGTTTCTTGTGCATTTTGAACCGAGTATCATGAAAGTAGCAGTTGGCCTGGAAAAACATTCGCCAATATTAGGACATCTTGCCTCCTCGCAAACAGTCGCGAGTCCATGACTCCTCAATACTTGTTTTGTATCATGGAGCCCTCCATGATTTTTTGCCCTTATCCATTCCGGCAGTCTCAAATTCCCTTTGTTCATATAGTTCATTTAGTTTCTTTAGTTCTTCCGCTTTCTTTGGCTTAACTATAGACATTAAAAATAAAAGAAATATAAAACTTTGTCAAATAAGAGAAGAGGATTTCAAGGGGGAGAAGTTCAGAATTATGCCCAGATGATGCTTATTATATGTTCCACTTTTTTAAATTCCGGGTCACCGGTTACTATAGTAGCCTTGTGTTCTATAGCTGAGGCAAGGGTAAAACAATCGGCATATGAGATACTGTATTGGGCCTTATATTCTGCGGCCTGAAATATCAAGGTGTTAGGTATTGGCAAAATAGTAAAGTTCAGCCTTTCTATATTTGCAAGAGCTTCTATCTTTTTCTGATCACCGAATTCCCTTTTTGTGGAATAAATGATCTCGCCAAGGTTAATGGCGTTTATATATTTAGTACCCCTTGTTTTTTTTATCTCTTCAAGAAGATGAACAACCTTTTCATACCCCTTTTCCTTCTGAAATAACTTCAATAGGGCATGGCTGTCAAAAATAAATGGACCTTTGGGCATTATCTAAACTCACTTCTTCGTTCTTTAATTAGTCTTTCAGAAAGAGAAGGTTTAGAAGGCAAAATACCACAGGCTGCTTTTATAGGATCCTCAACAGGTGGGATAAGATAAATGATACCGCCGTATTCCATAATTTGTATCACGGTACCGCGTTCTATACGATATCTCTTTCTAATCTCAGCAGGTATGACAATCTGCCCTTTAGACAAGGTTTTAACCGTAGCCATAAGTTTCTAACCTCCATATAAAAAGTTATACAATTATTTAAAAGTGTATAACTTTAATAAAAAATTGTCAACTCCTCGACAAATCGTGCTCTTATCTCTTTTTCAGTTATCATCTGTCTATTTTATTACGTTCACCAGTTGGTGAACAATGTATTTTTAGTGAACAGAAACGTCATGGGGAAAACACGCGCTATCGCTATTTTTAAATTCGTAACATTTGTAAAATGGCGCTGATATTAGTTTTCAGTGCTTAGGCTACTTTATTAGAACCGTCCCTATTAGTTATTACTCAAGGGTTTATATTTTTCTCGCTTTGTTTTTATAACGTATCTTTGTTATCTTTGTATTATATAAAAGAATCACTTTTAACTCTTTTTACCGCGAGAGAAAACATATGTTAAAAAAGATAACAAAAAGGGATAAATTATTCAGCGGAAAAATCAAGAGGTTGTCACAAGATTGGTTTAATTTCGATCCCTTTTTAATATTGCATGATAGAGGATACGGAACCGCTGAAATATGGAAGTTTATAATCTATCAAGTACAAGGAGACGCTGCGAGGAGTCTTTTTTTTGCACATAGCAATCAACATCCTTTCATTGGACATGAAGTAAAAAGAGACTCAGAAAATAAAATTGTATTTAGCTGCCAAATTCTTTTAAAAGCATATTACCTGAGATATTGCATAATCTTATTACAAGCATGTGGAGACAAGATAGCTCAGTTAGTCAGATGCTCGCTGAATGTGGATCAGTGGCGATTTGAGGACGAAAAGCAGATTAAAGAAGTGAAAGCTTCAGAAAATAACACTACTTTAGCTCTGCTTAGGAGACATTTAAAATTGAATGAAGATGAACCTAAGCTACTTTTCCAAGCTATTGATTCTTATTTAAATAATGATAGTGTCAAAATGATTGTTCTCGACCTTGCCAATGAAATTAAACATAGATGGGTCACATCTTATCAAGGAGAAGGCTTATTTCCTGTAAAACCCAGAATAAAACAAGAAAAGAATGGTTCTGGCAGAGTGATAAAAGAGGTTATTCCGATGTGTGGTATGACCTCAGGAGTGGATATCAATATTCATATAAAACATGCTCTAATTACTAATAACCTATTCGTTGATACAGCAGAAAAGGTCAAAGAGATACTAAATTTCGACAAATATTACAGCAAGAAAAATGGCAAAAAATATTTAGCTCAACCGTAGATATTTTGTATAATGAATCAGAGGTAAGCCCTATGAACTCCTGTTTGCAACAATGGGAATGAAAATTTGTATTTTTGAAATTCTTTTCAAATTTTATACACAGGCAGGTGAGATAAATATTTGATAATACACACACCAATATTTCTTAAATTTCCAAGTCAATCTGGCAATGATATTTTCCATTATATCAGCCTTCTTTCAGAGTTTAATGAAACCTTGAATATAACCAATGGCAACATACTTTTTGATTGCGAAGACATTCAATTTATAAGGCCCTTTGGGATTAATCTTTTATCTGCAATGATATTCTATCACTTACAACATGGGAATAAAGTATTAATTAAAGGCACTAAAGACTCTTCAGTGCATAAGTATTTATTGGATCAAGGATTTTTTCAGGAATTTAATATCGAGCAAGAGCATGTAACATCGATGCCAAGAAGTACTTCTGTTGCCCTTAGAAGACTTGAAGGAGTTGATGGAACATATTTGGATAACATAGCTAACTGGCTCAATTTTAATGGCGACATCCCCCTGCGAGTTGCTCAAGATCTTGTCTCTATAAGTCTGTTGGAGGCAATAAACAATGTGTTTGACCATAGCCAATCTTCGATAGGATGTTATATTTCTGCTCAAGCTTACCATAAACAAAATCAGCTATCACTATCTATTCTCGACTTTGGAATAGGGCTTTTAAATTCTTTAAAACCTTTTTATCCGGATATTGAAGATGATGTAGAGGCTATAAACAAGGCCGTATTGGAAGGAGTTTCAAGTAAAAGAAAGTTGGAAAAAAGAGTAAGAGGAGTGGGACTTACAAATATTAGCGGATTTCTTAAAAATAGAGGCTCAATGGGAATTATCTCTTATAAAGGATATTGGTTCCAAAACCATGAAGGAACTATTAATACAAGAATGCTCAGTTGTCCTTTAAAAGGAACCTGTGTTAATCTTTATATAGATAAACAAAGTATATTAGATATTTCTGATATGGGTGAAGAGGTATGGGGTGAGTAAATGCAAGATTTAAAAATAAAAGAGATTGTAGGCGATAAATGCACAGGTTACAACGAGGGAAAAAGACTCTTTACTATTCTTGATTCTTTCTTGTCAAAAGGGATATCTGTCAATGTAGACATGGATGGTGTAGTCTTTGCTTCTTCATCGTTCTTTAATGCTGCATTTGGTGAGCTCATATTAAAATATGACATACCCTTTTTAAGAGAGAGACTCAAGTTTGACAAGCTCTCCAATAAGGATAAATTTCTCTTGTCCAAGAGTATCTCACTTGCAAAGAAAGTGAAAGAAGAGTCTACCTCTGATTTTTCAAAAGCAACTCCAGCTTCTATTTAGGAGCACACCCTCTCAGGGGAGAAAGTTCCATACCATTAAAGTTATTAAAGATAAAGGGGACAACCCCTTTATCAGTCCCCTTTATCTGCAATCCCGCTGGAATAATTTGTGAAATGTGGAGACCTGACCCTGTTTCTTCTTACTTATTGCATCCCCATATCCCTTAACGTGATGATGCTCGCCAAGTTAAAATGAGAGGCCAAAATCCATGTAATTGCTGAGCGGGCAGTTCATGCGCAAGTCTAAAAATACCGTATCCAAGTTTTTGAGCAGTCAAAGGCCAAACATTAAAGATATTCCCTAATATCTTTGAAAATTCTCTACTCGTCTCTCTTGGTGAGTTCGGTCTTATTGAAAGTGACAAGGCATCATCAATAATGCCCGTAGCAATTGTTTCTGCGCTTAGAATTGAGGCATCAGTTAGTGCTTTTTCACTATCCTGGAGCTTTGCGAAAAAGACAGCCAGTTGCATTAACGATTCCGTCAGTCGGACCCGCATCTGCTCATCTCCTATATTTACTACTTGCTTAGTAGCAACACGGAGTGCCATTATTGCCGACAGAGGACTCTTATCTTTTAGAGAACTTATATCGAGTTTCTTTAATAAAGAGCTAAAAGCCTCTCCCAAATCCTCATAAATAGGCAGGTCATTGACGATGGCATATATTTTCAGCCATTCGTCAGGCTGCTGCTGGTTTGACAATAAGGACTTTATGGAAGACTGAACAATTGATTTCAAATTTTCAGATGAATATAGTGAAGACATTTCAGAATCGCCAAAACTCAAAATTGTTGCTCTATTGCCACTAAACAGGGAGCCAGTGCTGTCCTCAAATAAACTTGTATCTGGGTTTCTTAGAATTTCTGGCAATTGATCTTCTCCGATTTTTCTGCTTATATAATCTTTAATCTTCTCCACGATTCTAAGTTCATGCAGTATCACTGCGTCTTTATCCTGCAATATTTTTGCAATTGCCATTAGCAACACTATTTTATTTATTCTAAAAGGATGCAAAATATCATTCCAAAATAACGACTCACGGTCAAGAATCTCTGAACTTATTCCATAATGTTGAGATTCGAATATTTTTGTTAGTTCCGCCGGGGTCGCCCCAACGCTAATGAATAGATTGTGCAGCATATTCGCATGAGCCCAAAACATTACCAGCTTTATTGATGTCGGCCATTCTCTGACTTCAGCTGAATAGCTAAATTCATCATGGACCCAGAGCAGAATAGACCTAAACAAAGCGAATTGAATATCGTTATCGAGCAATTCATCTACCATTTTCCTCCCGAAATTAATTAAAAAATCTCTATCTTCAGAACAGTGAAAAGCGAGATCGATTAGATGAATCTTACATATGGGCGATGCGCAGAGAGGTTCTAATTTGGTCAGCAGATTTTTCTTTTCGTCGATCGGAAGACTGTTGACCTTATCCCGGAGGAACGCTGGCAGTCTTATTGGCAGACAAGATAATCGATTCAATGCCTCCTCCAACCCCTCGTCATTAAATAGTATCTGTCCTGATTCTTCTATTATTCGAGCGAATTCTTCTTTTTCAGTACCACGAGGGACGAGGCGAAAATATTGCAAGATGCCCGCAAGGGAAGACGGCAGTAATTTCTCAAAAACAAAGTGACCTGATTCCATCTCTTTTTTAAGGTCTCTATAGAACACTGCCGTAGATTTCTTTCTCCAGTCGTCCACTTTTTTTAATCTTTTGGCAAAGTCTTCTGTGGAAATGATGTCGTTGATTATCTTCTCAAGTGTCGGACCACCGCAATCAAACCAGTAACGATTAACTATCAGGGTTTTTCTTTGTTCATCCGGATTGTCAGACAGCAAATATACCATTGGATCATTAAGGATACCTTTGATTTCACCCCTGTTGTCTCTAATTTCGATTACTTTCTTTTCGGCATCAACTTCTCCCATTCGCAGAAATAGTTCATCTGGCATCCCAAGCTTTTTGACAGACATCTGCTTTCCATTTAGTGCCTCTTTGACGGCGAACCAGAAATCATAAGCCGGGAACCAGAAATCTCCTATTTTTATTGATTCAACGGTCTGAATACCCATCCATTCCATAATATCGGGAGACAATCTTATTTCTTTTTTTATCGATTCTGGAAGATCCAAATACAATTCTTGTACCAGCTTTTTTGAGACCATTTCCAGTGTCTTGTTTTCGTATAGTTTATTTACCATGTCTGAAAGCAGATAGTTTAAAGATCTCTCCGTAGCTACAACTGCTCCCGGATCTGCTCTAAATCTATTTTTCACAAGCCGGTTCTCAATCCACTGAAAATACTTCTTCCGGCGCTTATTACCATTCTCTTTTGCTTCTAATAATCTTGAATTGAATGATATGCCAAGAGAAAACAGAGAGCCGATGTCAAGCCCGATCAGGTCTATACCATCATCATCTGGTTCGGTTTCCTTTCTTAAATGACGAATCCCAAATGTTCCTACATAGAGATTTATTAGAATCCAATCTGCATAGTTTGCTGCTGTCTTTTCATCTATACTCTCATCTTTCCATACTCGGACTATTGCATTGGTAACAGCACGCATAGTACTCGTGACAAAAGAAATTTCCCCATTGGGATTAGCTGTCTTAGAATGTAATGGAGGTATCTGAAGGCGATGTGAGTCGAGCAAGCATGATGCTATATAACGCCTTATTATTGATAGTTCTCCAGTTTCGACAATTGAACCTTCAATCACGCTTGCCTGCTTCAAATGGTAAATTATCTCATCAGCAGTTATGGGTACATAGCGGAAATTGGATGCTCTCAATTGAAGTATTTTTTCATAATATTCATTTTTTGTAATGTCCGTATTTTTTTTCAGCCAAGACAAAATATCGAATACCCCGACAATAGGCGCTCCATCCCGATGGACATAACTGTTAAAAAAACGATCGTCAACCCATATGACATCACCTTCTTGAGGATTAAATTTTAAAAGATCTAATGCGGTTATGAATTCCGGGCCCGTTCTATCTCCTTGCTCCTTTTTATCTTCAGGCAGAGTCATCATTTCATAATCGCCATTGTCCAGGCCTCGGGTTATCCGGGCAAGAAGGCCCTTAATCCATACGACGAGTTCTTGTCTCCGTGCATGTTCCTTAACCTCTTGTCGCGCTTCCTCTATGGAATCCTTATCAATAAAAACTTTAAATTGCTGGCAAACCAGTGACAAGGCATCTGCAATAGCTAACTCACACGCTATTGCACTTGATACATATAAATTCGAGCCGAGGGTTGAGGTCGGAAGTAAACCCATAGGCTTTTCATGGCCCAGGTTTCCCAAATCGTTAAGAATTTTCAGATACCTTTCTTCAGATATTACACCGCTTTTTCTAAGGGATTTGATTAGACTACGGCAGTTAATGACGTGATCCTTAGAGACCCCTGAAAGTTTAACTAAATTGTTTTCGACCCTGCTCCTTAATGGAAGGAAGTCAACAACACATCCTTTCTCTGTTATAGCTCTTTCGAGCAATAGAACCCAGTCCTTCCCCTTATGTTTTATTAAATATCTCACATTCTGCTGTAAATCAGTTGCTGAGTAATTAGCTGGCGAGATTTCACCCAATTTTTGTTGCTCTAATAGCTCGATTATTTGTTCGTATCCTTTTCTGCGAGCTGGCTGGGGTTCGGTAACTCTCTCTATCTGGTGTATTAATGCAGCAGGCAAAATAGAGGATATCCTCAACGGTTTGAACATTTGTTCGATTTTGTCCAATATGCCTATATGCGATGCTAATAATAGGGCACTTATGTCGACGTGCAATCGCAATTTTCGCTGTTCATTTGAAAGGTTCATTGGCGCGGGTCGGCCACCGTGTCTAATCAATAACGCATGCTGTCTGAGAGTATCTGGTGAAAGGCTATTTTGCCCAGGGAAACTGTGATATATATTAACCAGAGGAACATTCAGTGTCTCTGATAGCAGATGAACAGGAATTTCTCCACTATTGTATTTTTCGTTTACAAATTCAGCGCGTTTTCGATTCTCCTGAATCATCGTTAAGAGGCTTTGCAAATCGACGATTTTAATGCTCCCTTCACCGCGGGATGAAAATTCGTGCATTTTCGTAAGAAGAAAGTCCAATTCTTTGTCCAGCCCTAGCCTATATCCAATCTCCAATGCTTCCTTAACGCATGAAGGATCATCCTCTCCCTCTTTTGCAGCTCTCTGCCAAAGCGTTTTAGCCAATTGAGGTTCTTCTATAAGTGTTAATCTTGCTGCCCGTAATAAATTGGGCGGTATAGCATCTTGACGGTTTAATAATATACTTGCGCTATCTGCCAGACTTTTAAGGTCCCCTTTACGGAACTGCATTTCCATCAACGTAAGGAGATTTTCAGTTGAATCATTTTCCTTAAACAGGGCTTCAGCTTCTGTAAGTGCTTTTGGAAGAAAACCAAGTCTACTTTGACAATAAACCCTAAGACGAAACAAATCATCTGGCAATATCCCTTTGGTAAACATATAGCTGTTGTCATTTAGGGTTTTCAGACAGAGTTCAGGTTTATTTGCCTGCCAAGCTGCCTTAGCTGCTAATTCTATGGCAGCGTGAGTATTTAGACCCTCAATTAATCTGTCAATATGATCGATAATGTACCCCCACTCACCTATCTGTGCTTTTATTTGACAGCATTCATAGAGAAACTGAATGTTTTCAGTTCTATTGAAAGAATCCTCAAGATGTCTGATAAACTCATTCCAGTTATCGGATTTTCTTACTATTTCTCTCAGAGCCATCGTACGTATATAAGTCTGAACTTCGGAATTCTTCGCTATTTCCGCTTCATGTAAAGCATCCTCTGATTGACTATTTTCTACGAGTACTTTTGCATGCCATATTAACCATGTATCTACAATGCCTTCTTCAACAAATTTTGATTTTGTTTTCTGTAGAAGTTCTAAAGATTCTTGAATTTTTCCTGCCGTGAGATATAAATCTAATAATGCCAATATTTTCAAATAATAATCTTTTGAATCGACTGCAACACTTTTTAAAGCGTTTTCGCTAAAAGACATATCAATATCAAAGTTACAGCTAAGTGCCCATATAATGGCAAATGGATTCTCGGGATTTTTAGATAATATCTCTTGGCAAAATTCTTTTGCTTGAACTTGACGTTCAGAGTCATTAGCTAAACAAGCAAGCCTCCAAATTTCCAAATATGTATCCTTCGGAGTATCATCTGCCGGAGTTTCCAAAAGCTCTCGGAATAGACTCTCTGCTTTTTTCAGCTTAGCGATACTGTCGTCATCGCATCTTATAAAAGGAAAAGAAACAGGCTCAGGCCAAGCTATAAAACGATCTGGCAGCAAACTTGGTGAAAGAGCGCTGTAATAATTTACTATTGCAGCAGCAATGCGAACACCTTCCCACTTTGGTTTTTCGTAAATAGCTCTTTTAATCTCAACTTCAGCATCAGCTATTTTCTTTTTCAAAAGCAATGCAAGAGCATGCAAGCGTTTTGTTTCAGCATTTTCATTAATATGGCTTTGCTTATTCTTCAGACATATAAGGAGATCGTCAATCTGACCTATTTCCAGTAATAGTGCCAGTTTTAGATTAAAGGAATCGATGTTCAGTGGTTCATCAAGAAATGTTAGAGCGGTCTTTGCTCCGCTTGAATAATATTGTAGCAATACCCGGATAACTATATCATCAGCCTCTGGATCGATAGCCGACGCCTCTTCAACCAATTCCTTGGCGGAATCGATATTTCGTTTCACATTGAGTGTATAGGACGCAAGTATTCTTAATATTTTTGCTTGTAGAGACTTTTCAAAGGTTTTCCAATGTTCATCATGTCTAAGTTCTAAAACTTTTGTATATGCCTCGTTCACCTGTCCTTCGCGATAAAGCTCTCTATATTCTTCAAGATGCTGCGCTTTTTCTTTTGAAAGAGCTGAGGATAACTTTTCTAATTGGATACCAAGTGCTTCAAAGACAAGAGTGGAATAAGTAGTTGTTGTCTCTTTTCTTGAAGTGATATATGTACCTAAATGATTTACGCCCGCCAGTATTTCACCGATTCTATCGACAGTAGTTACTCTGGCTAATTCTTCATCTTTCTTGCAGGTGACCGTTAATCGTTGAGCAAGGATATAAAGCTGTTGTTCGGCCTCTTCTGGGGACTGTTTAAAAAAAGGGGGTGTCTCTTCCGATCGGTGAATTGAAGAAACATACTGCCATCGTTCAAAAAGAGCTTCAAACCATGTCGCGCTCTCCGGTATATGATATTGCTTCAGTACCTCGCGAAGTTTGAATAGTTTTGGGAATTTCTCTATATCAGAATCAGCAGTGATCTCACCAAATAATGCTTCATAATGAAATTGTAATTCTGGAGGCAATTCTTTCGACCATTTTTCAACTTCTTTTTCAAGCTTTGACGGCAGGTCTTTTGAGAATATTTTGCTACCGAGGTATTTTAGCAGGCTGTCTAAAGCTAACCCTAATGCCCATTCTAAAGGGGTAGCCATGGCTCATTACCTCTCATATCCTTCCTAATTTCTGCCTACTTTGATTATGCAAAATCCAATACAGTCAGGTCTTATATCGTGCATCCTCTTTGTTCTGCCAAATTAATCCACTCTCCCCTGCCATCATTATAAATAATCATATGCCAAAGAATGCAAAAGGGCAATAGGTAAAGGCCGTGAAGAGTGAATCGTGAACAATAAGGTTTTTCAGGTTGTTTCAGCATTGTATTTGATTTATTTTTCCGTATAGTTTAAAGTATCTTTAAAAGTACTTTTTATAGTGAGGTGTAGAATATGATTGTTACTGCGAATGATTTGAAAGTCAAGGGAGTTTCTTATCTCGAAAGTCTTGTCAGAAAATACAAGGAGATATTCATAACGGTTCGGGGCAAAAACAGGCTTGTCGTCCTGCCCGTAGAA
>Ga0299912_10004146_pt1 | contig 11840 bp, 8 predicted proteins | sample RVTome_2_FD_207667 | JGI IMG/M metagenome (GOLD analysis project Ga0299912, IMG submission 207667) | Soil microbial communities from uranium-contaminated site in the Upper Colorado River Basin, Wyoming, United States - RVT95D214 (version 2) ... | reverse complement strand
CAAGTCCGCCGTTGACCTTATAGCTGAACTCAGCCTGCTTGCCGGTGGGGTCGGCCATGTTCTTACTGAAGGTGATAATGATGGTGGTGCCGGTCACGTTGGTGGCCGCCGAGACGAAGGTGGGTGGTGGCACTGGTACGTTGTTGGTTACCGGCTGGTCGGTAAAGCTTTCCAGCACGCCGCCGTCGGCAGCCAGCACCGTGCCCTTGGTGTAGCTGACGGTGACGTTATCGCCATAAACGATGACGGTACCGGAGCAGGTTAAATCTATCATGGTGTTATTCGTGCCGAAGGCAGCCGCGGAGAAGCTCTGGTCAAGTCCGCCGTTGACCTTATAGCTGAACTCAGCCTGCTTGCCGGTGGGGTCGGCCATGTTCTTATCGAAGGTGATAATGATGGTGGTGCCGGCCACGTTGGTGGCTGCCGAGACAAACGTGGGTGGCGCGGGCAAGTTGTTGGTCACCGGCTGGTCGGTAAAGCTTTCCAGCACCCCGCCGTCGGCAGCCAGCACGGTGCCCTTGGTGTAGCTGATGGTGACGGTATCTCCATAAACGATGGCGGTACCGGAGCAGGTTAAATCTATCATGGTGTTATTCGTGCCGAAGGCAGCCGCGGAGAAGCTCTGGTCAAGTCCGCCGTTGACATTATAGCTGAACTCAGCCTGCTTGCCGGTGGGGTCGGCCATGTTCTTACTGAAGGTGATGGTGATGGTGGTGCCGGTCACGTTGGTGGCCGCCGAGACAAACGTAGGTTTAGCCGGCACGTTGTTGGTTACCGGCTGGTCGGTAAAGCTTTCCAGCACCCCGCCGTCGGCAGCCAGCACGGTGCCTTTGGTGTAGCTGACGGTGACGTTATCTCCATAAACGATGGCGGTACCGGAGCAGGTTAAATCTATCATGGTGTTATTCGTGCCGAAGGCAGCCGCGGAGAAGCTCTGGTCGAGGCCGCCGTTGACCTTATAGCTGAACTCACCTTGCTTGCCGGTGGGGTCGGCCATGTTCTTATCGAAGGTGATAATGATGGTGGTGCCGGTCACGTTGGTGGCTGCCGAGACAAACGTGGGTGGCGCGGGTATATTGTTGGTCACCGGCTGGTCGGTAAAGCTTTCCAGCACGCCGCCGTCGGCAGCCAGCACCGTGCCTTTGGTGTAGCTGACGGTGACGTTATCGCCATAAACGATGACGGTACCGGAGCAGGTTAAATCTATCATGGTGTTATTCGTGCCGAAGGCAGCCGCGGAGAAGCTCTGGTCAAGTCCGCCGTTGACATTATAGCTGAACTCAGCCTGCTTGCCGGTGGGGTCGGCCATGTTCTTACTGAAGGTGATGGTGATGGTGGTGCCGGTCACGTTGGTGGCCGCCGAGACAAACGTGGGTGGCGCGGGTATATTGTTGGTCACCGGCTGGTCGGTAAAGCTTTCCAGCACGTTGCCGTCGGCAGCCAGCACCGTGCCCTTGGTGTAGCTGACGGTGACGGTATCTCCATAAACGATGACGGTACCGGAGCAGGTTAAATCTATCATGGTGTTATTCGTGCCGAAGGCAGCCGCGGAGAAGCTCTGGTCAAGTCCGCCGTTGACATTATAGCTGAACTCAGCCTGCTTGCCGGTGGGGTCGGCCATGTTCTTATCGAAGGTGATAATGATGGTGGTGCCGGTCACGTTGGTGGCCGCCGAGGCAACGGTGGGCGTTGATGGTGCTGTATTAAGAAGTATAGAGACATCGTCGCTTAATACATTGGCCACGGCCAGGTCAAGATTGGTATCACCGTCGAAATCTCCCACGGCCACAGACAGGGGCCAACTTCCCACGGGATAGTCCACGGCAGCGCTAAAGGTTCCATCTCCGTAACCGAGCGGTATGGAGACATTGTCGCTGCCATAATCAGCCACGGCCAGGTCGACATTGCCGTCGCCGTTGAAATCGCCCACGGCCACAGAGGTGGGGCTAGCTCCCACTGCTAGGGGATAGTCCACCGCACCGTAGAAGGTGCCGTTGTCGCTGCCGAGCAGTATGGAGACAGTATCGCTGTCTTGATCAGCCACGGCCAGGTCAAGGTTGCTATCGCTGCTGAAATCGCCCACAGCCACAGACAGGGGGCTAGCTCCCAATCCCAGGGGATAGTCCACGGCAGCGCTGAAGGTGCCGTTGTCGCTGCCGAGCAGTACGGACACACTATCGCTGCCAAAATTGGCTACAGCCAGGTCGGTATTATTGTCGCTGCTGAAATCGCCCACAGCCACCGACTGGGGGCCAGTTCCCACGTCATAGTTCACCGCAGCATCAAAGGTGCCGTCGCCGTTACCGAACAGTACGGAGACATTGCTGAGGCCATAATTGGCTACAGCCAGGTCAAGGTTGGTGTCGCTGTCGAAATCACCCACAGCCACCGACTGGGGGGAAGTTCCCGCGCCGTAGTCCACCTTAGCATCGAAGGTGCCGTCGCCGTTGCCGATCAATATGGAGACATCAGCGTCGGAGCTATTGGCCACGGCCAGGTCAAGGTAGCTGTCACCGTCGAAATCGCCCACAGCCACAGAGGTGGGCCAGACTCCCACGCCGTAGGTAGCAGCAGCGGTGAAGGTGCCGTCTCCGTCACCGAGCAGTATGGAGACATCATTATCGGCGCTATTGACCACAGCCAGGTCAAGGTAGCCGTCGCCGTTGAAATAGCCCACAGCCACAGAGTCGGGGCTATTCCCCACAGTATAGTCCACCGCCGCATTAAAGGGCATTGCATAGACATTGCCATGAGGCACGGCAAGGAATACGGCACAGAGAACCAATGCCACAAAAATCCGTATGAATTCCCCGCATTGATGATTCAGCTTATCCATCAAAACTCGCGGGCTTACCAAGATATCATTCACTGTTGTTGTTTTAAACAACTACACCTTTAGATACTATTCTAAATTAATGTCGCACCGTTGTCAAACGACCCTGCATATCTACCGTGGGTCAGGCGATGGGTTAATCACTTAAGACGACCCGAAGGTCGTTCGGGAGGTCGTGCGTCTTTCAGGAGGCACAATACAGTTCCTATTTTGGTAATTGGTGAAGCGGTCAAGGTAGGTTTCGGCGGCGGATGAGCTATCTAGACTGCGGCGGTTCGCCGCAGACCGACTATCGTAAGAGCCCTGTCACAATATCTTCTATCATGAAAGGTCAACCAAAGGAGCCAGGCGCTCAATTGTCTTCTCCACGAATTGCCCATCATCTATTGAAAGTTGAATGGCTTCCTGGGGGCAGACGTCGACGCAGCGACCACAACCACGACATTCATCGCTTCTGACAGCATGATTATTGACCAGATGGATGGCATCAACAAAACATACACCTTGAGTACAGGTCCCGCAGCCGATGCATAGCCCGTTAACCGTTACCGTAACGCCAGGCATTCTCGTTGTTTTGGCGCTAATTTTAGGTGCAATATGAGGCAATATCCGCCATAGACAACAGCAGGGACAACAGTTACATATAGTCAGTAGTCTATTGCCTGGCCCAATTCCGAGCCAGACTGTGTCCAGCTTATTGCGGCCGATGAGATGAACCAGGCCGGCTTCCCGGCAGCGTCGCACATGGTCATGTGCCTCCTCCTTCGTCACTCGGCGGCCAAGTCCCGGATTTATACCTAATACCGCGTCTCCCAGAAAGAGACAGCCGAGATCAATCGGGTAGTCCTGGCATTTAGAGGCATCACGACAGATACAGCTATTCATGATCCAGTGATAATTTGCCTTCTCAATAAAATGTTCTACCACCTGAGATGGCAACACCACCTGGCCTGGCGTATCAATGGATATATTTAGAGGAATTACGCGGTCTTTGGGCAGGTAAACTATGTCGTCGCCGCTAAAAAAACAACGGTCAATTGCTGTGCCGATAAGTGGCACCCTGGTCAGCCTGGCAGCTAAAAAACGGCCGGGAAAAGCTTTCTTAATCAGTCCAACGAACCATAAAGGTCGTCCCATAGTAAGAACAACGCTTTAAACAATCAGTGCATTAAGCCATCAGCAACCAGATATGAAACTAAAGAGCTGGGTATCTATATCTCATAGAATCCCAGCCCTCTTAGAAGTCTTTAATTGCTGAATTACTTTAGCTTTTGCCTATTCTGAACATTTTAGTCCCGCACACGGGGCATGTGCCCTGGGTCGCCGGTTTGCCATTCTTCATCTTTATGTTTTTCGGATCCTTCATTTCCCTCTTGGTGCGGCACTTCATGCAGTATGCTTGCATTTCTTCCCTCCTTAGCAATACACAATAAACCATAACGAGTAAAATGTCAATAGTACCAACGTCACAAATAGCTATAAAATTCCAACATTTTATGGAGTCAGATGGTGAAAGGTAAGAACCCTTGTCGGTAAACCTGTCTCGTTCCTATGATAACTTCTTGACAAGGCTGTAAACTAATGCTAGATTTGTCCTCATCGACTAATTTAACGAAGGGGGGTTTGTAATGGCGAAGTTTTTAACACAAGAGTGGTGCGACCTGTACAGGGAAGCGATTAACAGCAACAAAGCTTACGAAGAGGCGGCAAGAACCTGGGAGGGAGATTTTTACTTTATTATGGAACCAGGCGGCCCGGTTAAAGAGCCAAGTTACATGTACATTGACCTTTATCACGGTAAATGCCGAAAGGCAGAAATTGTTACTGACCCCAATAAATACAAACCTGAATTCACGATGTCAGCTCCCTATCCTGTATGGAAGAGAATAGCCACAAAGGAGCTCGATCCCATAAAGTCAATGATCACCAGGCAGGCCAAACTCTCGGGGAACATGGCTAAAATCATGCGCTACGTCAAGGCAGCCAACGAGCTGACATCCAGCACCACGCGTGTGTCAACCGAGTGGCTTGACTAACTCTGACCAGCAATCTAAAAAGCAATAGAGGAGGTTAGTATGTGGACTTTCTCATGCCCATTTATTGCCTATAGCGATAATGCACTCGAGTATCTAGCACAGATTCAGGGTAAAAAAGCATTTATTGTCACAGATAAGAACATCGTAAAGCTCGGCCTGGCAAAGCTGGTTACCGACCAGTTGGATGCGGTAAACATTAAATGGCAAATCTTTGATGAAGTGGAACCCGAGCCTTCGCTCAACACCATAAAAAAAGGAGGTGTAGCAGTAGGAAAATATCAGCCCGACTGGGTCATAGGCATCGGCGGGGGTTCCTGCATGGATGCTGCCAAAGCTATTATCATCTTGCTGGTACGGCCGGACCTCGAGCCCGATTGTATTATGGCCTCCGATACTTATAATTTCAGAGCCAAGGCCAGACTGATGGCTATTCCTACCACCAGCGGTACAGGTGCTGAAGCTACGTCGGCGATAATACTCACCGACACGAAAGAGCAGCGTAAGATCAGCATGATGAATATAGAATGCATGCCAGATGTCGCCATACTTGACCCGGTCATGGTTACCGGCATGCCTTCGCTAATCACAGCCGACACAGGCATGGATGTACTTACTCACGCCATAGAGGGATACGTTTCAACCTGGGGTACCAGCATAACTGAGGGACAAGGATTGATTGCCATAAGGCGAACTTTCGAATATCTGCCCAAAGCTTACAAAACCGGGGACGACCTTGAAGCACGTAAAGAAATGCAGAACGCTGCTATACTCGGTGGCATGTCCTTCGGCAATTCCATGGCTGGATTGGGCCATAGCACCGGCCATGCCTTTGGAGCAATTTTCCATGTTCCTCACGGACGCACCGTGGGTCTCTTTCTGCCCTATACCATGGAATACCTTATAAACGGCTCCCAGGAAACAACGGCCAAGTATGCTGAGATCGCCCGCTTTTGCCGCATCGCCTCCGGCTCCGACAAGGAATGCGCTAAAGCCCTGGTAGCTAAAATCCGGGCATTGGCCAAGGAAATCAATCAGCCATTATCGGTCAAGGATTGCGGCATCGACAAGACAAAGTATGAGGAATCAATTCCTGGACTGATAGACAGAGCATTGAATGAGGCTATGACCATGACCGTCACCCGTGTTCCCGAAGGAGAAGATCTGGGAAAGATTTTCCGCTACGCCTACGAAAGCAAAACCATAGATTTTTAGTCGAGTTCACAAATATGTATACTGGAGGGGACCATGAACGGATATCATGGCAAGCTGCTCGTCGCTGACCTTACCAAGGAAAAGCTTACGGATGAGCCGCTGAATGAAAAATATGCACGTGATTTTCTGGGCAGTACCGGCCTTGCCGCTCGCTATCTGTATGACATGGTCGACGAAAAAACTGACCCACTAGGACCCGATAACGCTCTTATTCTAATGCCCGGTCTACTTAATGGTACTAGTGGTCCCAGTGTCAGCCGCTGGGGCGGCGCTACCAAATCTCCTTATACCGGGCATTACGGCGATGCCAATGCCAGCGCCTGGTTCGGTGCTGAACTCAAGAATGCCGGCTATGATGGCATCATACTCAAAGGCAAGTCGGACAAACCTACATATATTTATGTCAAGGACGGTAATGCCGAACTCAAAGATGCCACTGGCCTCTGGGGCAAGGATACTTACAAGACTCAGGCAGAGATTAAAAAGACATACGGCGACAATCGCATACAAATTGCATGTATCGGCCCCGCCTCGGAGAATCTGGTGCTTTATGGCAACATTATGACGGAGTACGGTCACAGCCTTGGTCGCGCTGGGCTGGGCTGCGTTATGGGTTCCAAGAAAGTCAAAGCCATAGCTGTGCGCGGCAAGATGAAGCTGCCCATGAATGATTCAGAAAAGTTCCGCGAGGTTTCACGGCAAGCTATGACCGAGGTCAAGGAAAGTTTTTTCACCCAGTGGATGCACGAAGGCGGCACTGCCTCATGGGTAGATTCTGCCATTGCCTATGGCGATGGCCCAACCAATTATTACACCGCCCCTACCTTGCCGGAAGCGACCAAAATAAGCGGCGCCGAGCAGTTCGAGAAATTTCAGACTGATAGTACTGCTTGTTATAGCTGCCCAATACGTTGCCGTAAGATACTCAAGATTAAAGAAGGGAAGTACTTATACGATAGGGTCGAAGGCCCAGAATACGAGACATTGATTGCCTGGGGGGCGATGATGGGGCTGGACCTTGACATGTCGACGGCCGTTTACCTTAATGAGATGTGTAATGCATATGGATTCGACACTATCAGCAGCGGCGCCAGTGCCGGCTATGCATATTATTTATACAACCTGGGGGTGATTTCGGAGAGGGAAACGGGTGGTCTCAAACTCACCTGGGGCAATGTCGACGCCGCCATCGAGCTATTGCACCTTATCGGTAAAAACCGGGACTTCGGTGCTGTAGTGGCAGGCGGGACAAAACGTATGGGTAAAAAATATGGCCGGCCTATTGGAGAAGCTATCCAGACGAAGGGCCTCGAGATTCCCATGCACGACCCCCGGGCATATCACAGCATGGGACTTGTCTATGCCACCTCGCCACGCGGTGCTGACCACAATAAAAGCAATGCTTACCAGATAGATGGCGGCACAGGTCACCCTGACCTGGATTTTAGCATAACTGACCGCTGGACTGATGATAAAGCTGCGATGGTGGAAAGAAGCCAAAACTGGGTGGCTGTAAGCGATTCCATAGGTATATGTCACTGGGCACTTATACCGGTTACGTTGATAACCGCGATGATTAATACTTCGACAGGCTGGAATACGGACCTGGATCAGTTGTTGAAGGCCGGGGAACGAATTTTCCAATTGCAGCGAGCCCTTTCCTGCAAGTTAGGCATCTCTGCTAAAGATGACGTACTGCCAGAGCTTACCACGAGACCGATTCAAGAAGGTGGAACGGAGGGCCATGTGCCCAATATGGAGAAGATGCTGCCTGAGTACTACGCACTCAGGGACTGGGACCCAGCTACGGGCAAGCCATCAAAAAAACGTTTGGACAGCCTGGGCATGTCAGAAATCGCAGCCTCAATTGGCGCCAAGTAACATTTAACAACTAGGTTGTTGCTAGCTGGCCCATAATATCAATTACTTTTTTCAACCGCCGGCAACCTTTGACAGCAGATCAAGCTTGTCGCCGTCTTTTAGAACCGGCTTATCTAGCTGACGGATATTTTTACCATTCAGAAGGATATTGCTATTATTCCAAATCGACTGTTTCTTTTTAAGACCCCTGAGCTTAAGTTTTTTATGAAATATAGGCCCATAGTTTGTCTCAACATAGTCCCTGACTTCATCCAGGCTGGCTAATTCTACCGTTATAGACCGCACGCCCAGGAAGACCCGCCACGGCCCCATAAAGTTGATATTAACTTTAGCCAAAATTCATCCTCGTTGAACTTCAGGTCTCGTGTGAATCTGACGTTTGCCAAAAAGTAAACCGCCACTATCTTGTTTAATACTTTATATCTGCCTACACGGGCAGTGTGTTCCCGAATCAGCTGGCACCACCGCCGGCAGCGCAGCCGAAACAATGGGAGGCAAATCGAATCTCGCGCTCCATCAGAGCGTCGAAGTCAAAATCGAAAACGGTCAGCGGTCTTGAATTCGTAATCTGCATATCCAGCATCTGGTTGAAATCGCAGTCATATATCCCGCCATCATAACTCACACTGATAAGAGAACGACAGGCTACGCCCTTGGCAGCTTCAGGGTCGAAGTTTTTTACCAGGCTATCCATGTATTCATCATATGCTCCCGCCCGCTGAAGCTGTGCTTTGAAGCGGTTTACAGGCATATTCGTCACGGCATAAAGTTTATTAAAGACGAGCCCGTACCGCAACAATTCCTCTTTGAATCTTGCCTCCAGTTCCGCACGCTGTTTCGGGGATACCGGTCCGTTTGAGTTGTAGACCAGGTTTAAAATAAGACCAGCCCCTTCCTTTCCATAACCTTCAGCATTAAGCAAACGTATTCCTTCAATGCTCTTTTGGAAGACACCCTTACCCCGGACGTTGTCTGTATAATGAGATTCATAGTGAGGCAGCGAAGCAAGTATCTCGACCTGATGGTCGGCAAAAAACCGTGGCAAATATTCTTTGTGTTCTCCGTTCTCAGGATTACCGTCAAAAATGACTGTTAGATTATGTCGACTGACCACATGTTTTTTAAGCTTTCTTGCCTCGACAACAAAATAGTCAAAGTTTGGATTGAGCTCGGGAGCTCCGCCGGTAATATCCAGATTCTTTATTTGCTTATATTGCCGCAATATTTCAAGACAACGATCAACGGTTTCCCGTTCCATTTGTTCGGTTCTTCTGGGCGAAGCATCAACATGACAGTGACGACAAGCCTGGTTGCACAGGCGCGTAACATTTACCCAAAGCGTTTCAATGGAGATTGGGACAATATTCAGGTCGTGCTTAGCCAACGCATCGTAGAAATTGTAACGCTTGTCTTTAATCAACACAGGGGGCACATTAAAACTCCAAGATTAATTATAGGCGGATGGCTTTAATAAAGTCCATCAGAGCCGGCTTCTTATACCCGTCTACCTGCGACCATTGGCGGAGGTCGGCTTCAGTATCGATATCAACGAGAATCGGAAGTCCACGAACTGCTAATGCTTTTTTCCTAGTGGCATCAAGCGTCTGCTGGTAGACACGTTCCGTTCCCCAGGAAATACCGTGAAAAAGCTCCCCATGCAATTCCTTCATGCCAATCAGATAATAGCCACCATCATAGCAGGGGCCGATAACGACATCACTATTATCAAGACTACTAATGGCATCTGTCATAATCCTGGCAGACAGGTCAGGTACATCGCTAGCCACTATAACAACCTTTTGTGCTCCGTTCTCCAATACCCTGCTGAAAGCATTGCATAGTCGCTGCCCCAAACCTTCTCCTTCCTGAAGCGTTACCTTGAATCCCAAACCGGCCAATCGTTCCACCTCGTATTTACTAGTCGGTTCAGTAAAGGAAATATATTTGTCTATCTCCTTGGATAACTGCCCAATCTCCTCAAGTGTGGCATCAATACAAAGATTGTAAAATTCAGCTGCCTTTTCATCGCCCAGCGACCTCGCCAAACGGGTCTTGACTTTTCCCGCACGTGGGGCACGCATAAATACAAGCAATGCGCTCGATTGTTTTTCTTGTTTCATATGGTAATTTTTGACGAATTTTCTTTCTTTTGTAATTATAGCATTTGTACGTTTCAGTCTGTCTCTCATTTTACGCTATAGACATTGTGATTATATAATGGGGTATCGGTAATGCCAGAAATAGTTATTATCATCCCCGCCCTGAATGAAGAAAGAGCCATCGGCAAGGTACTGGCCCATATTCCAGGTAATATTGCGTCTGAGGTCGTTGTGGTCGACAATAATTCAAGCGATGCTACAGCTGACGTGGCACGAAACTTTGGAGCTACGGTTGTTCACGAAAGTCGAAAAGGATACGGATTTGCCTGCTTAAAAGGCATAGAATATATTATGTCAAGAGCCAAAAAACCGGACGTCGTTGTTTTTCTGGATGCCGACTATTCGGATTGCCCCGAGGAAATAAACAATCTGATACAGCCGATAATTAAGCAAGACTATGATATGGTGATTGGTTCACGGTTATTAGGCAAACGGCAGAAAGGCGCTATGCCATGGCACCAGGTATTGGGAAATCGGTTAGCATCCATGCTGATTAATGCCCTCTATGGCGTTCATTACACTGACCTAGGCCCTTTCCGCGCCGTTAAACTGGATAAGCTCCTCAAGCTGGATATGAAAGAGCATAGGTACGGTTGGACTGCCGAGATGCAGGCCAAAGCAGCCAAACAGAGACTTCGCTGTTTCGAAGTGCCGGTTACATACCGGGCCAGAATCGGAACTTCTAAAATATCGGGAACTGTTAAAGGAACGGTATGTGCCGGGTATGGCATACTTGCCACCCTGCTTAAGAATCGATAATGTTATGACTGAAGTTATTTTGAATACGATTACTATTGTCATACTGGTGATATACGGATTATCACTTCTGTTTATTTTCTGTTACAGCGTGGCACAGGCCCATCTGGTCCATCTCTACCTGACCTCCAAACGGCAGAGTAAACTTGCAAATAATAGCATGGCGCCAACTATGCCATACCGGTGCCCCTTCGTTACCATCCAGCTGCCTATTTATAACGAATTGTACGTTGTGGAACGGATTATTGATGCTGTGGCCGCCTTTCATTACCCTATAGACAGATTAGAGATTCAGGTACTTGATGATTCAACCGATGAAACGGTACCACTGGCCGAATCAAAAGTGGCAGCTCTTAAAGCAAAAGGGCTCAATATCCGGCACATTCGTCGTGGTACCAGAGACGGCTTCAAGGCAGGTGCACTGGCCTATGGACTGCGGGAAGCAAAAGGGGAATTCATCGCTATTTTCGATGCCGACTTTATTCCTCCGTCTGATTTTCTTTTACAAACCATCCCCTATTTTCAGGACGATAAGGTGGGCCTGGTGCAGACAAAATGGGAGCATGTAAATGAAGACTATTCTTTACTAACCAGGCTACAGGCTTTCGGGCTTGATGCCCACTTTACCATTGAACAGCGCGGCCGCAATGCAGGAGGGCATTTCATGAACTTCAATGGTACTGCCGGTATATGGCGAAGAAGTTGTATTATCGATGCCGGCAACTGGCAGTCCGACACGCTGACCGAAGACCTTGACCTGAGCTATCGAGCACAATTAAAAGGATGGAAATTCCTCTATCTGGAACACGTTGAAAGTCCTGCCGAACTTCCCGTCACTATGAACGCTTTGAAAACGCAGCAGTTTCGATGGACAAAAGGAGCCGCGGAATGCGTTAAAAAAAACCTGACATCGGTTCTTAGTTCCAAACATACCTCAAATACAACTAAGGTTCACGCTATTTT
>Ga0299912_10004142_pt1 | contig 11844 bp, 9 predicted proteins | sample RVTome_2_FD_207667 | JGI IMG/M metagenome (GOLD analysis project Ga0299912, IMG submission 207667) | Soil microbial communities from uranium-contaminated site in the Upper Colorado River Basin, Wyoming, United States - RVT95D214 (version 2) ... | reverse complement strand
CGGTTCCCAATATCAGCATCGGCTTTTGAGCACTTTTCAGAACCTTGGCGAAGGCGTGTTTGCCCGACAAGATTTCGTCCAACAGCGCCGGATCGTTGCCGAAGTTTTCGTGTTTGTAGGTCAGGTTCGTCTGCGGGCCGATAACGCCGACCTGTAACCCGCCCTTCAAATAACGCTTGCGAATGCGCGCATTCAACACCGGCGCTTCGATACGTGGGTTGGAGCCGATGATCAACAACGCATCAGCAGCCTCGATTCCGGCGATGGTGGTGTTGAACAGGTACGACGCGCGCACGCTGGGGTCTACGGCGCTGCCTTCCTGGCGGCAATCCATATTGTTAGAACCCAGCGCAGCCAGCAGGTCTTTCAGCGCACACATCGCTTCAACATCGGCCAAATCGCCCGCAATGGCGGCGATCTTGGAACCGTCCAAGCCCTTGAGCTTGGCGGCAATGGCGGCAAACGCTTCGTCCCAGGTGGCGGGCTGCAACTTGCCGCCCTTTTTCACATACGGCTTGTCCAAACGCTGACGCACCAGTCCGTCACAGGCAAAGCGCGATTTATCGCCCAGCCATTCTTCGTTCACGTCTTCATGGGTGCGCGGCACGATGCGCAGCACTTCAGGACCACGGCTATCGACGCGGATATTTGCACCTACCGCGTCCAGTACATCGATGCTTTCGGTCTTTTTCAATTCCCACGGACGCGACTTGAACGCATAGGGAAGCGACGTCAACGCGCCCACCGGACACAAATCGATCATGCAGCCCGACAGTTCAGAGGTAATCGTCTTGCCGACGTAGGTGCCGATTTCCAGATGCTCGCCCCGAAACACGCCGCCCATTTCATGGGTTCCCGCAATTTCACTGGCAAAACGCACACAGCGCGTGCAATGGATGCACCGCGTCATCACGCCCCGGATCAACGGACCGAAATCTTTATCGTCTACGGCGCGTTTGTGTTCGTGATAGCGCGAAACACCGTTGCCATAGGTCATGGCTTGGTCTTGCAAATCACACTCGCCGCCTTGATCGCAAATGGGGCAATCCAGCGGATGGTTGATGAGCAGAAACTCCATCACCGCTTCGCGCATCTTTTTGACTTTTTCGGTATTGGTGTGAATCACCTGGCCTTCGGCCACAGGCATGCAGCACGACGCCACCGGCTTGGGTGCGCGCTCCATTTCCACTAGACACATGCGGCAATTGCCCGACAGCGGCAAACGTTCGTGATAACAAAAACGCGGAACCTCTGCCCCGGCCTGTTCACAAGCCTGAAGCACGGTCATGCCGTCTGCAACTTCGATTTCCTGGCCGTCAATGGTCAGTTTCGGCATATTCGCCAGTCCTCCAACCCTTCAATCACTCAGCCGCATCGGCGTGAGTGCCGGCTTTCGCCAAAATCTTCGCTTCCATTTCATCACGGAAATGGCGGATTAAACCCTGGATCGGCCATGCCGACGCGTCACCCAACGCGCAAATGGTATGGCCTTCAATCCGACGGGATACATTTTCCAGCATGTCGATTTCATCAACGTGCGCTTCGCCCGCGCTGATGCGTTCCATCATGCGCCACATCCAGCCGGTGCCTTCGCGGCACGGCGTACACTGACCGCAGCTTTCGTGTTTATAAAATGCACTAAGCCGCGTGATGGCGCGAACCAAATCGGTCGACTGATCCATGACGATCACCGCAGCAGTTCCCAAACCGGAACCGTGTTCGCGCAGGCCGTCGTAGTCCATCAAGGCGACATCGCACTGCGCCCTGGTCATCATCGGCACCGACGATCCTCCAGGGATTACGGCTTTGAGATTGTTCCACCCGCCGCGCACGCCGCCGCAATGCTTTTCCAGCAATTCCTTTAGGGGAATGCCCATTTCCTCTTCGACCGTACATGGATTTTCCACATGGCCGGAAATGCAAAACAGTTTTACGCCGGTATTTTTTTCACGGCCAATACCTGCAAACCAAGCCCCGCCACGGCGCAGAATTTCAGGCACCACGGCAATGGATTCCACGTTGTTGACAGTAGTCGGACAGCCATAAAGACCGCAGTTGGCAGGGAATGGCGGCTTCAGGCGCGGCTGGCCCTTCTTGCCTTCCAGGCTTTCGATCAGCGCCGATTCTTCGCCGCAGATGTACGCCCCGGCGCCCAAATGCACATACATGTCGAACGCATAACCCGACTTGCACGCATCCTTACCGATCAAACCCGCTTCATAGGCTTCATCGATGGCGCGCTGCAGCGCTTGGGCTTCGCGATAGAACTCGCCACGCACGTAGACATAACAGACGTGCGCGCCGATACCGACGGAGGCCAGCAATGCGCCTTCGACCAGCTTGTGCGGCTCAGAGCGCAGAATTTCACGGTCCTTACACGTTCCCGGCTCGCCTTCGTCGGCGTTGATCACCAGATAGCTGGGACGTTTGTCTTCTTTGGGCATGAAAGACCACTTCATGCCGGTGCCGAAACCAGCGCCGCCACGACCGCGCAGACCCGAAGCTTTGACTTCTTCGACGATCCAATCCCGGCCCTTGGCGATGATATCTTTGGTCTTGTCCCAATCGCCGCGCGACTGCGCACCCTTCAGCGACAAATCGTGAATGCCGTAGATGTTGGTGAAGATGCGGTCCTTATCGTGCAACATGGATCACTTCCCCCCCGTCAACGTGGTGAGGCCGCCCGCAGGCTGACAGCCCACGCGTTTGCCCGCTTGCGAGCCCGGCGTTGGCGTTTCGCCACGCGCCAGAGCATCCAAAACCTTTTCCGTGGTTTCGGCGCTTAAGTCTTCATAGAAATCATCGTTGATCTGCATCATCGGCGCATTGACGCAAGCGCCCAAACATTCGACTTCCAGCAACGTAAACTGACCGTCTGGCGTAGTTTCGCCATTGCCGATGCCGAGCTTTTTCTTGCACACCTTGAACACATCATCCGAGCCTTTAATCAGGCATGAAATATTGGTGCACACCTGAACGAAATTTTTGCCCACCGGCTTTAAGTTGTACATGGTGTAGAACGTGGCCACTTCGTAAACGCGCATAGGCGGCAGGCCGACCATCTCGGCCACCACATCCATGGCGGCGCGCGGCAGCCAGTTGTCGTTCTGGCGCTGGGCCAACGTCAACAACGGCATGGTCGCACTGGCGGCCCGATCGCTCGGATACTTCGCCAAAATGACCTTGGCCTGTTGCAAATTCTCCGCGCTGAACGCGAAGGTGTCTTGAGTATCTGCGCTCATCGATCGATCTCACCAAACACAACGTCAATGGACCCGATCACCGCAACGGCGTCGGCCAGCATGTGGCCATGGCACATCATATCCATGGCCTGCAAGTGTACGAACCCCGGCGCGCGAATTTTGCAGCGATAGGGTTTGTTGGTGCCATCCGACACCAAGAACACGGCGAACTCGCCCTTCGGCGCTTCGACCGCAGTATAGGTTTCGCCCGCCGGAACGCGCACGCCTTCGGTCATCAGCTTGAAGTGATGAATCAAGGCTTCCATCGAAGACTTCATCTCGGCGCGCGGCGGCGGCGAGACCTTGGGATCGGTGCAGCGCACCGGCCCCGCAGGCATGTCGTTGATGGCTTGGCGCATGATCTTCAAGGATTCGCGCATTTCCATCATGCGCACGACATAGCGGTCATAACAGTCGCCATTCTTGCCGACGGGAATGTCGAAATCCATCTTAGCGTAGGCGTCATAGGGCTGCGATTTACGCAAGTCCCACGCCACCCCAGAAGCGCGCAAGTTCGGACCCGTAAAGCCCCAGTCGAACGCCTGTTCGGCGGTAACCTTGGCGATATCCACGGTGCGCTGTTTAAAGATGCGGTTTTCGGTGAGCAGCGTTTCCATGTCGTCGATCATCTGCGGGAACGTTTCAGTCCACGCCAGGATGTCTTCGGCCAGGCCGTCGGGCATATCGCGCGCAACGCCGCCAACGCGGAAATAATTCATGTGCATGCGCGCGCCACACACCCGTTCGCAAAATTCCATCAATCGTTCACGGTCTTCGAATGACCATAACATCGGCGTCATCGCGCCAACGTCCATGGCATAGGATGCGACGTTCAAAATGTGATTAAGGATGCGGCCGATTTCGCAATACAGCACGCGAATGTACTGCGCGCGTTCCGGCACTTCGGCACCTAACAGCTTTTCCGCCGCCAGCACAAAGGCATGTTCCTGATTTTGCGGCGCGACGTAATCCAAGCGGTCAAAATACGGCGTGGCCTGATGATAGGCCTTATACTCGATCAGTTTTTCCGTGCCCCGATGCAGCAACCCGATATGCGGATCGGCGCGTTCGATGACTTCGCCATCCATCTCCAACACCATACGCAGCACGCCGTGCGCGGCAGGGTGCTGGGGGCCGAAGTTCAGCGTCATGTTTTTGATTTGATTTTGAGCCATGATCTTAAGCACCCTTCCCTTCGGCATCGGCCTTTTCGTCACCGGGCAGTTTTATCTGCTCGGGGCCTTCCCAAGGGCTGAGAAAATCGAACGAACGGAAATCCTGCGTCAACTTCACCGGCTCGTACACGACGCGCTTCTTTTCATCGTCGTAACGCACTTCGACAAAGCCCGTAAGCGGAAAGTCTTTGCGCAACGGATGACCTTCAAAACCGTAATCGGTGAGGATGCGACGCAAATCAGGATGACCGCTAAACGGCACGCCAAACATGTCCCACACTTCGCGTTCGAACCAGCCGGCGGTGGAAAATACGCCCGTAGCGCTCGGCACCACATCGCCCGCCGTCGTCACCTTGACGCGAATACGGAAATTGTGGGTCAGACTCAGCAAATTGTAGACAATCTCAAAACGCTCTTCCCGATCGGGATAGTCCACGCCGCAAATATCCACCAACTGCTTGAATTGGCAATTTACGTCATCACGCAGATACGCCAGCACGCGCAATAGCGCATCGCGCTTCACGCGAATGGCAAGTTCACCCACCGAATCTTCGACGGCCAGGACATTTGCGCCCAACGCCGCAGAGAGAGTCATTTTCAAATCGTTCAGGGCCGGATCCATAGACACCAACACTCCCGCTTTCACCCACACGCTTTAACGAAAAAGCGTGCCGGTGCGCTTTATCTTTTTTTGCAATTGCATGATGCCGTACAGCAATGCTTCCGCCGTCGGCGGGCATCCCGGCACATAGACATCCACCGGCACCACGCGGTCACAACCGCGCACCACCGAATACGAATAGTGATAATAACCGCCGCCATTGGCGCACGACCCCATCGAGATCACCCAGCGCGGTTCGGCCATCTGGTCATAGACCTTGCGAAATGCCGGGGCCATCTTATTGGTCAACGTGCCGGCAACGATGATCACATCGGACTGACGCGGACTGGGACGCGGCACCACGCCGAAACGATCCAAGTCATAACGGCTCATGTAAGCGTGAATCATTTCCACTGCGCAGCACGCTAGGCCGAACGTCATCGGCCACAGCGAGCCGGTACGCGCCCAGTTGACCAGCTTGTCCACATTGGCGACCACAAATCCACGCTCGTTAAGCTCGTCGGTAACCCGCGACAGCAATTCGTCTTGCTCAGCACCGGGGACAATGGGCTCTATGCCTTTAGGCATGTTGGGCTCTACTCCCATTCCAGCGCCCCTTTCTTCCATTCATAGACAAAGCCGATGGTCAGCACGCCTAAGAAAATCATCATGGACCAAAAACCGAATAGGCCGATGTCGCCAAGCGTCGCCGCCCACGGAAACAAGAACGCGACTTCCAGATCGAAAATGATGAACAGAATGGCCACCAGATAAAACCGCACGTCGAATTTCATGCGTGCGTCTTCAAAGGCCTCGAAGCCGCACTCATACGCCGAATCCTTTTCAGGGTCCGGTTTCTGGCGGCCGATGATCCAACTGGCGGCGATCATAAATACGGCCATCGCGCCCGCGATGCCCAAGAAGATCAAGACCGGCAGATAATCAAGTAATAATGCGTCGTTCATCGAAGGGCTCCTTTAGGGAAGCCCCACATGCGGCGCCAAAAACACATTGAGTAAGAAGAGCAAAAGGCGCACCGCGCGTTTCAATGCCTCCCTCAAGGCGTGATATGGACATTGCCATCATGTGAAAAGGAACTCCCCAGGCCGTTCCATTGTTATCGTTTATGGCCGATGCACCGACCCTGCGCCCCGTCAGCCAACCCCTTGGCTTTGGGTTACGGTCATATGCACCAACCCCTCCCCTTTGAGGTTGTTGGCATCCGTTATAAGCGATTTCAACCGCTCGCCAAATCCCCAATTGGGTAGGGCTACCCTACCCCGTTTTCCGTGCCATTCAAGTCAAGAATGCTTGAAACTCGCGATTCTCCGCCCAATTTTAGGGAACCCGCAAACGAGCGACGATTTGGATGGGCAAAACAAAAAACCGCCCTCCTTGTGGAAGGCGGCCTAAACCGACCCAAACCCATTTAAAAAGGCGGAAGAGAGTGGCGGGAGTGACGGGACTTGAACCCGCGGCCTCCGGCGTGACAGGCCGGCGCTCTAACCAACTGAGCTACACCCCCTTAACCGAGTGCCCTCTCTTCAAGGCGCTAGTTTGGCCAGCGCCCTTAAGTGCGCGTTATGTAAAGCAGCCCCCGTCGGGCGTCAAGCACGGATAACCGGCTTTGGGGAAAAAAGTTACCCTCCCTGCCCCGGCTAAACCCGCCGCCCAAACACACCCGCCCAATGCCGCAACAATCCCTGCGTCATCGCCTGACAAACCGTAAGGAATAGAACGCCGTGAGGGGCTTAGCCCACCTTCACGCATTCCTTCATGGGGATACGCACACACGCCACGGTCCCGCCGCCCATTGCGTTTTCGATTTCCAGCGTGCCGCCCAACAATTTGGCCTTTTCCTGCGCCGTTTGCATGCCTAATCCCCAACCTTTGCGATGGGTATGGGCATATGACGTGGTCACCCGCTCACCCTTCATCATGCTCATGAGAATGGTGGTGGGAATGCCTTTGCCGGTATCTTGAACGACCAAGATCAAGGCCTCGCTTTTATAACTGACCTCACCTTTCACCATCACCAACCCGCCCTTAGGCGTGAATTTGATGGCGTTGCTGATGAGATTCGTCATAACCTCGTACAACAACACCGGGTCGGTTTGCATGACGGGAAAATCATTGGCGATATTGTAGGTGAGCTTAACGCCCTGTTCTTCGGCATCCACCGAGAAGGTCGCAACGATTTCTTCGCAGAAAGAATCGAAATTTACCGGTTCTTTATGCACGACTTGACGACCCGTAATGGTTTCGTCCAAAACCCGTTCACAGATTTGCAGCAAACGCTTAGTGGCGTTGTTGATACGCGTGGCGCAATCAACCCTTTGCTCTTCTGAAATCGTCCCCCCGGACTCCTTCATCAATGCAGAAAAGCCAATCATGGCATTCAATGGATTGCGGATTTCATGCGCAAACTCACGCAAGACATCTTTTTCCGTCTTGTTCAACTCTGTCACCTGGAACTCACCTTTTTCGTGATGTTATTGGTACCATCTTACAGGGAAACGGTTCGCCCTAGCAATCGGAACATCCCTTGAGAATGGTCGTTTAAGCCCCAATGATCAGACAAATCGCGCCGTATTTAAAAAGGCACACCACCAAAAGAGTCATTTCTCCGGTGGATATGAGATCAATTTTTCAGGTTTGGCGTCAATGGTGGGCGGTGACGGGATCGAACCGCCGACATTCTCGGTGTAAACGAGATGCTCTACCAGCTGAGCTAACCGCCCCCATGAAACGCGTGGCGAACCTAAACCGCCCGCGCCCCAAACTCAAGCGAGAATACTCAAAAAAACCTTAAAGACCAAAAACGAAACGGCCGCCCCCGTCGCCGGAAGCGGCCGCATCGAATGCGAAAAGCGCAGTCTTAGTTGACGGCGTCTTTCAGAGCCTTGCCAGCCTTAAACTTAGGCTGCTTGGAGGCCGGAATTTTAATGCTTTCGCCAGTGCGCGGATTGCGACCGGTGGACGCGGCGCGCTTGGCGACCGAGAACGTGCCGAAGCCGACCAAACGGACTTCGTCGCCGGACTTCAATGCACCGGTGACGGACTCGAGCACGCCGTCAACAGCTTTGGTTGCATCAGCCTTGGTCAGACCAGTGGCGTCGACGACGGCGGCAATGAGATCATTCTTGTTCAACGTAAGACCCCCTTATGAATCTAAGGATTGAGATAAATGTTGCGCCGTTGTGACCGGCGCGGTGATTCGCTAGTGGAGAGACTCTAGTGAAAAAACGCCTACCGCGTCAATCACGCAAGCCAAGTTTTCCCCAGTTTTTTGCGGTTTTCAGATGCTTTTGACTAAAATTGTATCCTCCTGCCCAAAAGCCCAAACAAAAAGAATCCCGGTGAAACAATCGCTTCGCCGGGATTCTTCATTTAAAAGCGTGAAAACCGCAGAATTCCTAGGATTAATGGGTAAGCACACCCCCGTGCTCATCTTCCCCTTCGTTTTGCGCCACCTTGGCATCGGTTTCCGGTTCTTCCCACTCAATCGGGGTAAGCGATTCGGTCAGGGCATGCTGCAATACTTCCGTGACATACGAGACGGGAATGATTTTCATACCCTTTTTCACGTTGTCGGGAATTTCCGCCAGATCTTTTTCGTTGTCGTGCGGAATCAAGACCGTCTTGATGCCCGAACGAAGCGCAGCGAGCAACTTTTCCTTTAGTCCGCCGATGGGCAATACCCGCCCGCGCAGGGTAATTTCGCCGGTCATGGCGACGTCCTTGCGCACCGGTACGCCGGTCAGCACGGAAACGATCGATGTCACCATGCCGACACCTGCGCTCGGCCCGTCCTTCGGCGTAGCGCCTTCAGGAACGTGAACGTGAATGTCCATCTTCTGGAAGATTGGCGGCTTAATGCCGAACTGGGTGGCCTTAGACTGCACATAGGATTTCGCAGCCTGAATCGATTCCGTCATCACATCGCCCAGCTTGCCGGTAATGGTCATGCGCCCTCTGCCCGGAACCATAAGCGCTTCGATCTGCAAAATCTCTCCGCCGACTTCGGTCCACGCCAACCCGGTGGTGATGCCGACCTTGTCTTCTTCTTCCAATTCGCCGTAACGGAACCGCTTCACGCCCGCATATTTTTCCAAGTTGCGCGACGTGACTTTAACGTGATCGGTATTGGGATCCATCACGATTTCCCGGGTCGCTTTGCGCACCAGTTTGGCGATTTCCCGTTCCAAACTGCGCACCCCCGCCTCGCGGGTATAGTAGCGCACCAAATCCAGCAGCGCGCCATCGGAAATGGACCATTCGTCAGGCTTGAGCCCATGCGCTTCGATCTGCTTGTCGATCAGATGACGCTTGGCGATTTCCACCTTTTCGTCTTCGGTGTAGCCGGACAGACGGATAATTTCCATACGATCCAAAAGCGGCCCAGGCATGTTCATGGTGTTCGCCGTGGTGACGAACATCACGTCGGAAAGATCGTAATCCACTTCCAAGTAATGGTCGTTGAAGGTGGCATTCTGTTCCGGATCCAACACCTCAAGCAGCGCCGACGCAGGATCGCCGCGCCAGTCGGAGCCCATCTTGTCGATTTCGTCGAGCAAGAACAGCGGATTGGAGACCTTGGCCTTTTTCATGCCCTGGACAACCTTACCCGGCATCGAGCCGATGTAGGTGCGCCGATGGCCGCGAATTTCGGATTCATCGCGCACGCCGCCCAAACTCATACGCACAAACTTGCGCCCGGTGGACTTGGCGATGGATTTGCCCAAGCTGGTTTTACCCACGCCCGGAGGTCCAACCAGACACAAAATCGGGCCTTTGAGTTTTTTGGTGCGCGACTGTACGGCCAAATATTCAAGAATGCGTTCCTTGACTTTTTCCAAGCCAAAGTGATCGTGGTCCAAGATCGCCTGGGCCTCGTTCAAATCCTTTTTAACCGGCGATTTCTTTTTCCAAGGGATGCCCAGCATCCAATCGAGATAATTGCGCACCACCGTGGCTTCGGCGCTCATCGGGCTCATGGATTTGAGTTTTTTCAACTCGCCCATGGCTTTTTCGCGCGCTTCCCTGGATAGGCGGGTTTTCTTGATCCGGTCTTCCATTTCAGACGCTTCATCGCGCCCTTCTTCCCCCTCGCCCAGTTCCTTTTGAATGGCCTTCATTTGCTCATTCAAATAATACTCGCGCTGGGTCTTCTCCATCTGACGTTTCACGCGGGAGCGGATTTTCTTTTCCACCTGCAACACGCCGATTTCGCCTTCCATGTAGGAATAGACGCGCTCCAAGCGCTCGGCCACGACGTTGACTTCCAGAAGCTCCTGCTTTTCGGAAATTTTCAGCGCCAGATGCGACGCCACCGTATCGGCCAACTTGGATGCATCTTCGATCTGGTTGATCGACACCAAAGCTTCGGGCGGAATTTTTTTGTTAAGCTTGATGTACTGTTCAAATTCCGTCACCACCGAACGCGACAGAGCCTCAAGCTCCTTGTCCTCGGACTCGTCTTCGGCCAAAAATTCAACTTGGGCTTGGAAAAAGTCGGAATTTTCGGCGTAGCGGAGAATACGCGCTCGTTTTCCGCCTTCGACCAAGACCTTGACCGTGCCGTCGGGCAACTTCAATAATTGCAGCACCGTCGATACCGTACCCACCGAATAGATGTCTTCCGGCCCGGGTTCGTCTTGGGCGGCGTTCTTTTGCGCCACCAAGAGGATTTGTTTGTCTTCACGCATCACGTCTTCCAGCGCACGCACGGATTTATCGCGACCGACAAATAACGGCACGATCATGTGCGGAAAAACGACAATGTCACGCAAAGGCAGAACGGGAAGAAGCTCACCGGGGGACAACAGGGTGGTCATGAAGCCAATGTCCTTTTTGGGGTTGAAGGTTCACACAGAAAGCGCAAACGCTCGTATGTCTTAAAGATGGACCTGTTACGCGCGCCCTTCAAGGCTTTGGGGACTGTTTTTGGGGATAAAAGGCAGAAAATGGTGCATTAGCGAGGTAAAAATTGAAAAACCGCCGGAGTTTTTCGCCTCCGACGGTCTTTTTTAGGGGTTTGAGACCCGAATTATGCGATGCCGCCGCTTATGAAGCGCTCGATTCTACACCGTCCGCCCGTTCAGCATAAATGAACAGCGGTTTAGCGCCTTCGGCCACCACTTCACGATTGATGACCACTTCTTCAACGCCATCAAGGCCCGGAAGGTCGAACATGGTGTCGAGCAAGATCGCTTCCATGATGGAGCGCAGGCCGCGCGCGCCCGTCTTGCGTTCAACCGCGCGGGCCGCGATTTCCTTCAAAGCGCCCTCGGTAAACGTCAACTGCACGTCTTCCATTTCAAACAGACGCTGATATTGCTTCACCAGCGCGTTCTTGGGTTCGGTCAAGATGGTGATGAGCGCTTCCTTGTCGAGATCTTCCAAGGTGGCGAGCACCGGAACGCGACCGACAAATTCAGGGATCAGGCCGAACTTCAGCAGATCTTCGGGTTCCAAATCGCGCAGCACTTCGCCGACGCCGCGCGCATCGGGAGTTTTCACATCGGCGCCAAAGCCGATGGATGAGCCCTTACCGCGCATGGAAATGATCTTATCCAGCCCCGCAAACGCGCCGCCGCACACGAACAAGATATTGGTGGTGTCGACCTGCAAGAACTCCTGCTGAGGATGCTTGCGCCCACCTTGCGGCGGAACCGAGGCTACGGTGCCTTCCATGATTTTCAGCAACGCCTGTTGCACGCCTTCACCCGACACGTCGCGAGTGATGGACGGGTTGTCGGACTTGCGGCTGATTTTGTCCACTTCATCGATATAGACGATACCGCGTTGCGCACGCTCGACATTA
>Ga0299912_10004141_pt1 | contig 11844 bp, 9 predicted proteins | sample RVTome_2_FD_207667 | JGI IMG/M metagenome (GOLD analysis project Ga0299912, IMG submission 207667) | Soil microbial communities from uranium-contaminated site in the Upper Colorado River Basin, Wyoming, United States - RVT95D214 (version 2) ... | reverse complement strand
TCCCCTGGCCGACGGCCCGACGATCACGGCTGCCAACCAAATCGCCCTCGATAACGGAACGCGTCCACGGGACTGCTTCGCCATGGTCCGGGACCTGAGCACGCGGCTGTCGACTCCCCTGCTCATCATGACCTACGCGAACATTCCTTTCCAAATGGGCCTGGAAAGGTTCGCGGCGGCTTGCGCCGACGCGGGCGCGGCCGGGGCCATCATCCCCGACTTGCCCCGGGACGAAATCGACGAGGACCTTCCGGCCCTGCTATCCGAGCACGGCCTTGCCCACGTCCCGGTCCTTTCGCCCGGCATAAGGCCGGACCGGATTCGGACAGTTCTCGATGGGGCTTCGGGCCTCGTCTATGTCACGCTGAAAACGGGAGTGACGGGCGCGCTGTCGGAAATCGGCGCCCGGGGCCTGGATTTCTTGGACGTCGTCCGCAAAGCGACCCATCTTCCCATCGCGGCCGGGTTCGGAATCTCCAGCCCGGAACACATCCGCCTTCTCAGGGGCAAGGCCGACGCCGTGGTCATCGGAAGCCGCGTCATCGATCTTTTCAACCGGGAAGGGCTCGACGGCCTCCGGGCCTTCCTCGAGGGCTGCCGCGCGGAGCTTTCCCGAAGGGTCCCCGCATGATCCCAATGCTCTGTTTGAGATCGGACGGAAATATGTTAGATTGAGGGCGTTCGGCTTTGATGATTTTTCTTTTGATTTTGAGTGAAATTATTAGGCGATATGTTCAATAAGGGGTGAACACCTTCCTGGTTGTGCCCATGGTCGGCGCCTTTTTCGTCGATTTCACGAACGCCCTCCTGATCAAGGTCTGTTTGAATATTTTCAAGTAAGCGTCCGGGGGGGCGGCCGGCGCCCTTCAGCTGCGGGCCGGCCGCCAGAGGACAGTTATCATCCGGGACTTGGCGAGAATCCGGAGTCCGAGGGCCTCGATCAGGCCTTTCTCGAACCGGTCCCGGCTTCCCTCCGTCAGTTTCTCCAGCGCCTCGAGATGGGCCGGCGTCCAATAATAGACGAAACAGGCCGAGGCGATCCCGATGGCTTTCTCGAGAACGGCCGGATTTCGTATCCCTCTCTCGCAAGGAAACTGATAAGCATAGCGGCCGGCTTGGAAATAGATCGCTCCGCAGTCGTTGGTAAAAACGGGAACGGCGCCGAGAGCAGGGAGCGTCTCCAGGGCTTGAACGACCTCGGTCGCTTGAAAGTTCCGGTTGTTATAGCCGCGGCCGTTACGGTGGCAGACGGACATCCAATAAATGCCGCAGCCCGTATAAACGAGCGCATACGCGGCTAGGACGGTGGAAGCAACCCGGCGGATTCCGTTATTTGATAGAGACCCGAGCCAACCGCGGAGAACATAAGCGGTCGTGACCAGAAGCGGCGCGAACAAGGGAGAAAGAAGCCGCATGTCCAGCACCAGCAGTCCATGAACGGAAACTTCGGCGAACAAAAAACCGGCCAGATAGACCGGCACAAACAGCGCAAAAAAAAGCGGCGTTCCGGACAGTATTCCGCCGGCCGGGAGGGTTTTTCGGTCCCGGCGAGCCGAAACGATCGCCCCGGCCATAATCGACAACAGGACGACAGCGACGGCCGATGAAAGGAGAGCGTTCTGGCCCGAAAACAGCTCGATCCTGCCGCTTCCGGGGAAAGCCCATGACGAAAGCGTCGAGCGTATCGCCGGCAAGTCAGAGGCTTTCGCGATGGAGAATACCTTAGGCGGGAGAGGAGAGCGTTCGATTGTCAGGGAGTTACCCGGAAAGAATATGGCCACAGGGAGCAAGCTCAAAACCAGGAATATCATCGCGGCGGGCAGCCTTTTCAGGAAAGGCTTTCTTGAGAACATACATAAACCTATAAAACCGGTTCCAATAAGCGCGCTTCCGATATAACGAGTCAGAAAAGCCAGTCCGCAGACGGCCGCTCCGGCAAGAAGGAAACCAAGCCTTCCCCTCTCCAGGTACGCGGAAAGGATCGCCAAGCCGGCCAGGCATAACAAAATGAAAAGCGGTTCAGTAATAGCGCTCGTATGGACAAAGAGCATGCTTTCCGATCCCAGCATGAAGAGGGCGGCTCCGACGGCAGGAAGCGGACTTCCGCGGCTGAAACGGAAAACGAGATATCCGACCGTGAAGATATTCAAGGCAAAACAAACAATAGCCAGCCAAGCCGCCGCCGTTTCTGCGCTGAAGCCGGTTTTAATCAGAAAGGCTAAGAGCGCCGGATAGAGGGGGGGGAAATATGTCTCGGGGCGACGCTCTAAGCCCGTCTCGGATGTGATTTCCCGGACGTAGTCCTCGGCCGGAAGCGGACGAAAGTATCTATGCAAGGCCGATTGAAAGCCCAGTCCCCGCGAAAGGTTGACCGCGCAATCAATATAATTGGCCGAATCGGGACTCAAGCCGATGCCCCGAGCCAGCGCCCAGCGCAGGCTTGCGGCGCCGACGGCCGCGACGGCCAGAATTAAAATCGCGATTAACCAGGACCTGAGGGATTGATGCAGGATGAGCCTCCGTGTAAAATCCCGCTCATCATTTTATTGGAAACAGCGCGAGCTGTGCAAGCTAGTTCCTTATTCATTTATTCGTGATGCCCGACGGACCGGACCGGGGAGGGGCGTCTTTAACAAACCGATCAAACCAGGAATTCATTCCGTGCAGCGCTAAATACATAAATTTATAATCCACATCAAGCCTAACACCTTGGATGCAACGAGAAAGAGAACGAATGATCGAGTCCTCTAAGATTCGTTTTCAGGCCTCTTACTCTGGGCTATGGCGGCGGCATGCACTTTCAGGAGCTCCCGGTTCCGCTCATTGTTCATCGGGCACCTCCCTTTGAATTCAAACTTCCTGGCGGAGGTCAGCCGCCTCCAGATATTCGCCAGCGACGCGTGGCGTATATTGCCGAGAAGATAAGGGACGGCAGGGCAGGTCGTCACCCCTCCTTGGGGATTGATGTGAATTATGGAGTACGCGTAAGCGTCGCACTTTGTCCCCGCACGGGGGAATTCCATGGTCACGAGAGGATGTCTCAGAAGTTCGCGGAGTCGTGCCATTTCCCCATCAGAAAACGCTTCGTCGTACGAATCATTCCAGCGACCCGAAACGTACGGGATGGTAAAAAAAACGGAACTCACCTTGAGATTTTCTCCAAGATTGATGATACGCTCGAGTTCCGAGCTCAACTTGTCGTGGGAGGAGTAGGTGAGAATCTGCCGCTCGATATTGTATTGGCGGAGGTAGCCAAGAGCCTGGATGGCTTTTTCAAATGTGCCCGGCCTGCCGCGCAGCCGATCATGAATGTCCGGATCCGCGTTGTCGATGGACACCCCGCACTTGTTGAGGCCGGCTCGCCTGAGCTCCGCCACGCATTCATCCGTCAGCAGGCCGCCGTTGGAGTTGAGTCGGGTGATCAGGCCGAGGTGATGGGCATGAGTCACCAGCTCGAAGATGTCTTTGCGCAACAGCGGTTCGCCGCCGGTAAAAACAACTTGGAGGGTGCCGAGCGCTCGGAGCTGTTCGAGGACGGACTTCAGCTCTTCCGTAGACATCTCGTCGCGGCTGCCGCGGACTTCGACGGCGGCATAACAATGGGGGCATCGGAGCTGGCAGCGATAGGTGATGACAACAAACGCCGTTGTCGGGACAGGCCGGCCCCGAACCTTGCGATAAACAAAGAAAACGAGCTGCCGCCAGGCACGATAAGACCGATTATGGGGATAGAGCCTTAGGGCTCCCTGCAAGGTACGTACCGACATGCGCAAAGCCAAGAGCCGCTCCCGCGATGAGCTCATACCATGCCTCATTGTGACTGATATCGGATGGATTGACGAGAGATTCCCGCGAGAGAAAGGGCGGATAGTACAACCATTATCCACATCAGTGGTTCCTTCAGGGCCAAAAGAATGAAACCCAGGGGGGGCAGCGCGTAGAATAATAAATAAGTGAGGCCCAGGTAGATCCAAGGCAATTCTTTGACGAGGGCTGAGGAAGCTGCCGGCTTTCTCTTGATGATCTGGACATAGACTCCGGACGCGGCAACGACCGCGGCCGAGCACAAGAGCAAGACGACTTGCTGAACGGCCGCCAGCTTTGAAAGAAAAAGCTGATGGAACAGCAAACCGGCCATGCAAAAAGAAGCCAGGAAAGCCGCTCCTCGAAGAGTCGACCGCGCCCGTTTAAGGCCGATTTGAACGACAAAAGTCTTGGTTCCGCACTCCCGATCATTTTGACAATCGACGACCTGATGAAAATGAATTTGGATCCATTTATCTGAAAAGACGACGGCGAAAAGAACAAACAGCATGAACAGGCTCGAATCAAACCAGGCCCAGGGCACCACCACAAAGATAATCGCCGCAGATAAGGCATAGACGATCAAACCCCAAATACCCCGTTCTTTAAACCTCGCCGGCCTTAAGGAATAAAACAGGCCAAGAAGCGTTGATGCGATATAAGCTAAGATCGCGGCGTGAGAACGGCCGGCGAATACGGCCGTGGCTAAGCCCAGGGCAATGAAAGCCATCGTAACGGCGAGAGAGAAAGGATAGGAGAGGCGTCCGGTCCATCTCTGCTTGCCTGCGGCTTTATCCTCTTCTCTATCGCTGAGGTCGTTGATCTGGATACTAAACTGCACCTTGCAGACGACGGCCAGGATAAGAAAAAGGGATCTTGAGAAAGCCTTTTTTAAATCCAAGCGGGGATCGGAAGATAAAATGAGCAGCAGAGGAAGCCAGAAATGCGAAGCCTTGGCAATTCCCCGTGGCCCTGCCAGGATTTCCTTAAGGACGTATTTCAGGATAAGTGTCCTCGCGCTGTTTGAGGCATCAGTCCCCGCTTGCGAACATATTCGCAGTGGGGATCGCTGGATAAGATTCCCTGGCTGCCCACGACAAAGGCCTCGTTTCGGCAGCCCCCCCGACAAGTCACTCGGTGCGGGCAATCACGACATTCGGGGATCTTTTCAGACAAGGAACGGAATTCCCGTATGGGCCGAGAATTCCAGATGTCGTCGATATCGCTCTCGCCTAAATCGCCGACGATGAATTCCGGCGCGTCCTGGCAGATACAGGCCGACACCTTGCCCTCGCTAGTTATCTTGAGATTAAATACGCCGGCTCCGCAGGGATGGAGCCGAATCGTCAATTTGTCCTTCCATTTAGGATAGACATCCGAAAACTGAAAGCAGGGGATTGTCAGATCGATCAGGCCCGCGGATTTGAGGTCGTAGTAATCCTGGAACAAATCATCAAACAGTTTCCATTGTTCCGGAATAGGCACCGCCAGCCGCATGACGGCCTTCTCGGCCGGGACATCGGGGTAGAGAGTGTAGGAGTCAATGCCGAGTTCATAGCAGAAGCGCATGACATCAGAAATTTCGTTCTTATTGTCAGCGGTCAGGACGCTGGATGCCACCACACGGAGGGGGGATCGGATGGCATATTTTAAATTTTCAACGATAACATGATGATCCTTCTCCCGGCCCGCATTGACCTCCCGGAAAACGGATGGTTTCAAGGTGTCGAAAGAGAATTGGACGCTCTGCACGTCGAGCGCAACCCATTTATCGACCACCGCGGGCTTTAACAAAATTCCGTTGGTGGCGATTTTGGGCCGGTGCCCGTACTCGCGAAACATCTCCAGCGCTTCGTCGAGGTGGGGATAGCAGAGGGGCTCCCCGCCTGAAAGAAACCAATTCTTGACGTTCCTGGTGACCGGAGATTTTAGGATTTTTTCCAGCAGCCCCAGTCCGATATGGGAAGGGGCGCGATTCAACTTGTGGCGATTGAAGCAATAGAGGCACCTCAAGTTGCACAGGTTGGTGAGGTCCAGGAACATGAGGTTCAAAATGCCCGGCGTGTTGAAGGCGTCGATATGTCCTTCGTTGAACCTGAGTTTGATCTTCTGCATTATCGGATTTTTCTCAAGGCTATTCCGGCTTTCTCATCGCGTAATTGTTCTGGAATTTCCCTTCTATCACGTTTACATAAATAGGGTATCAACGGCCAAGTCTTTCTCATATAGATCCGATAGTCCTCCCCGAAATGATCCGTCATCATCATTTCTTCGGCCTGAATTCTGTAGAGTAATGACGATGGCATAACCAGGCAAACATAAACCAAGCTTATCCAATTGGAAATAGCCAGCCCCGCGCCCATAAATATCAATAAGACTCCCAAATAACCCGGGTGACGCATATATTTATAGGGGCCCGTCATTACAAGTCGATGGCTATGCGTAATTCGAATGGTCCGCGTATAAAACCTGCCCAGGACGAAAAATGCCAGAAGACGGATAAGAAAACCCATGAGAGTAATCGCAACACCTATCCAACTCGCAAATCCAGATTCAAAAGAGGCGACGTTCCGGTAAGTTAAAACGACTCCTAACCCTATCACGAACAAGGAACTGAGATAAGCAAAACCAGCTAGATTGGTCGATCCTCTGTCGTATTTTGTTTTGATGAGAGTTCTAGCGTCTTTTCCAATTCTGTAAAATCGTCCTATCGGAACATAGAGAAATAAGACGACAAGAATAATAATAGTCTGAACAGTTATCATCGTTTAAATATTTCCCTGGAATAATAGCTGCAGCCGAAATTTTATCTCCGGCCGGATGGCGATGTCAATGTAAAGAACGCACCTCAAGCATAATACCATTGAGCCCCGGATAAGGCTGCTTAAGAAAACCCAAAGCTTAATCTAGACAGAGGCAGAATAGGGTATGAATTTTATCTCGACCAGCTTTACATGATCATTAGCGTATCCATGGATCAGGGGAAACTCTGGGGACGTGCAACCGGGGATGTCAACGCCCAGGAGCTGAAACCGGTCGACCTTCCCGGGCTGAAGTTTAAAATCGATGACCCGGGTAAAAATCAATACGCCGCATTCGTCAGAAGTCCGGAGGGAAGGATTAAGGAACTCGCGTTCTCGATAATAGCCCGCAACGCCGGCCTCTAGGCTTCGTCCCGGGATTGACACTTAAAGCCGACAGGCTAAGTTGACGATCTCTGCATCAAGCTTCCTCTATTCTTTTCAGGTTCGAGTGAAGATAGACCTCAGACTCCCGCCGAAGCGGGAGAGAAGCCTCAAGAAATGGGCCGACGTTTACGATGAAGCCGGTTCTCCCTGAAAAGAAAAGGAAGGCAAGCCTTTAGGCTTTCCCTCCCCGGCTGGTGTAGGAGGAGATCCGGCGACTCCCTGCCAAAGGTTGGACCGAGATGATCCGCCGAGTCTATGAGGTCGCCCCTATGCTCTGCCCCAATTGCGGGGAGACGATGAAGGTCGTCCCCTTCTTCACAGATTATGCCGTAGCTGAGAGGTCCGCCCGATTTCCGGTTCTTTTAACGACAGAAGCGGCTTTTCCGACATCCCCCGCACGCCCTAGCCGTTCTTGACATATTTTATTGTCATGATCTATGCTTTTTGACGATGGCTAGCGGGGATAAGGTATGTAAAAAAGCGGCCGCCGCCGGCGGATCCGATATATTGTAATATGAGAAATTAAATGGAAAATAAAAAAGAGCATATTAATTTTTTAAAATTGACCAAAGGCTTTGATCCTGAAACCGGAAAAATAATTGCTGCGCATATTGTCGAAAATAATAATAAAATATACATGATAAAAGAAAACTCTAATAAAAAAATAATATTAGAAAAAGATCCCGGCCTATTTAAAATGCTGATGAGCGTCAGAAATTCTAATAAACAATTTCCCTATAGATGTTATGTATTAAGAACCACTTATAGCTGCAACAGCAAATGTGAATACTGCTTTACCCGAAGTCCTCTTCCTGATAAAGATATATCGGTTCAGGACATTTCTAATATTATAAAAAAATATAAAAGAAAGCTTTTTCTTCTTTCCGGAGGAGAGCCTACACTACGGAAGGACCTTCCGCTTATAATTCAAAATATTATCACTAATAAAAATACTCCCGTATTGATAACGAATGGGATTAAATTGGCCGATTATGATTATCTCATTGAATTAAAAAATGCAGGACTTAAAAATCTTTGCCTTTCATTTAATGGCTTTAGCGATGAAATATATGAAAAAATAAACAGCAGGCCCTATCTTCAAATAAAACTAAAGGCTCTGGAAAACATAAAAAAAGCAGGCCTAAAGATAATTCTGGGATATTTAGTAGTTAAAGGAATAAATGATAAAAGCAGGGATTTTAGAAAGGTATTTGACTATTTTTTAAAAAATAGGGATTTTATCCGCGAGATAGCATTTAGAGGCGCGGCTCCTTTGGGGCGGTATAAAAATCATAAAAATATTATGATGTCAGAAATAGTAGATGTGTTATCGCTTTCCTTTAAGATTAATAAATCTGATATAAAAAACGAGATAAATTTTGTGAAATATCTGGACATATACTTCCATACGAATTTACTTATGCCGTGTAGGATCGATTTATTTTTTAAAATCAGAAAAAATAAGTTAAAACCCATAATCAGAAAAAGAGATTTGGATAAAATTAAAAAATTTAAATTTAAACGGGTAATCCTGCTTTTTTATGCCCTAAAATTTTTTGGAATTTTAACTTTCTTAAGACTATTGATAAGAGAAATCAGCCTTTTTAATTATCAGAAAGTATTTTATTTTAGCAGCAATATCTTGAAAATAAGCCTAAGGCTTTGGCCGACTAAAGATACTTTTGATATGGGAGATTTAAAAAACTGCCAAGAAGCGGCCTTGGAAAATGGCATTCCAATGCCTAGGTGCTATACATTAATTACTGATGAGTTTTCACATAAGTAGGGCCTGCTGAAAAACCCCCTAACATTCCGTAATCGATTGACATCACTATTTCCAGCTTTCGAGCTTTCCTATTGACAATCCACATAAATTCTCAATAAATATCAATATGGCAAAAATTGAATTTCCAAATTTCTCAAATCTTTTTGCAGTACGTCGCGACAAGTCTACCAAAATACAGGAAGGTCATCCTTTTGAAGAATTGCGCGCAGTGGAAGAGACCAGAAAATTCCAGCGTCTTATCACTAAGGAATTCGGAGAAGAGATCGAAGCTGACGAAACCAGACCTTGGAAAGGCGCTTTTTCAATCGTAGATGAGAGAATTGTTGCCATGTGGCTCCAATTACTTGAAAACAATGGATTACGTCGTTTCAGTGACCGGATCACCATCGACTGGTTTACCCGAGCTGAAATCCTGCAAAAAGGAAAGCTTCAGGCTTTAAAAACGCCGGTCGTAAGTGAGCTTGTATTCCAATTCCCGTGCAACAACAGGGACAATGCCATAGTATTATTCCGCATCGCAATTATTGATCCACAGTTCCTTGACAGTCAGTGCAACCCAATTTACAAGGAGATTCCAGCGGAATATATCACCGCAGTGCTACACACTCTGAATCCTTTTGTCTTATATCAAATCTTCGGTAAATCGCTTCCTGAAATGCTCCAACACTCAGGTCAGCAAAGTCAAGCTTTTGGACAAATGCTCAAATATATTGCCGGAAAAGCAAAAACCAAAGCCACACCCTCAGATTTTGAAACACTCCAGGAATACGTGCATGCCATGATTATCCATGAGATGGTGCACGCCCTGGCCTTGCATCTCCCCGACCAAGTACCAAAAGATTTACCAGATGATAAGCGCAATTCCCTTGAATCCGTCAATTTTGACCGCTACCTGGAGTTGATCAATGCTGATCAATCGCTGATGACAAGCGCACTTTTCTTTAAAAACCTCATAAAGGCATTGCAAAAAGTGCAGAATAAAGTACCGAGCGACGAAACGGCTGCTGATGTAATTAATTTACTAACTTTAGAAATGTTTTGCGACCGCTTTAGTATGTATTTGTATGATAACTTCGTTAAAATGGGAATCTACAACAAATATCTCCAAAAAATAAGCGGATATCCTCTGAATAGTGATATGTTTATCACCCTTGAACTGGCGCGCAAAGCTAACCAATTGTCCACTCGATTTGAAGTAAGCAGGATGAATGAAAATGACCGCATACAAATGGAAACCGACTTATCTGCTGCCGAGCAAAATCATGTTTTCATTCGATGTTTCAGCGAACCTTTTATCACTCCCAAAGAATGGAATTTTTATACCGCATTTCTGAATTGGTTAAAACAACTGGACCTGGAGAATCAAATTTTACGTTTTCCCATGCAACATGCCGATACCAGTCGGTTTATGCATGTGAGTGTCGCCGGTATGACCCAGGATTCCGGTTTGGAAGTCACAGATTCTTTGGAGAAAAGATTACAACACTAGCCTATATTGGGAAAATTCTGTCTCCTCCATCTCGGGACTGCCTCCATGCTGGCTGGCCTACGCGAGCGCAGGTTTGGCCTTCTTTCAGGCTGAGGATACAATCGAGCGCTACCAGCACAATACTGCTATTTGCGTGCGGCGTGCTCAGCATTCGCCAGAGGGAGCGCATACTCGCGAAAAAATCCCAACTCACAATGCCCACGAATGTCTTCCTTGGCTATACGGAAGGCTATCATAATCTGTTGTTTCTCGCCTGGCGCCAGCGACAAGATAGGCCACGGGCCGATTTCTGATTTCATCTTCGTCCCTATTTTTCCCCCCGCATATCCCACGGGAGGCCGCCACGACCAAGTGATCGCCCCACTATCATCCGGCTTGCCCGGAAATCCCAACTGCACAGTGCCTGGGTGTAGACGAAAACTGCTCGGGCCGTTGTTTTCGACCTCCATGATCGCCGTCGATAAGATTGGCTCGGACGCAGAATCACCTTCGATGAAGGCGCTGATTGAGACTGATAATCCGTTTTGCAGTTGAGTGCGCTCGCGTTGGTGCACAGGAACTCTCTCCTCGTCGCCCGTGTAAACAAGTTCGATCGTATCGGTCGGGACAGAATCTGGAACTTCAAAGGCGACGACCAGTACGCTTAAAGGGAACACTTTAATGTCTAAACGGTCTCCTTCGCTCACGATACAACCGCCCACGAAAGAATCGCCCTTGCGCGTAAGGATGAAACCGGGCACCTTACAGTATGCCCCCCCTAACCCGCCCATGGCATCACAAACGAACGCTTGGTTATCGGGAGTAACACGGATCAGATTCGATCCGGCGAATCCGTCTACGGACGGCGCCAATTGAAGCTCGAGGGTGATAAATCTGTGCCCATAGGCCGGACTGAGTTCGCGCGTCGGGGGCTCGCCCTCGCGCGACGCTTGAAAGACAGTCAACACCGCTGCCTCGCCGACTTTGACGATCTTGACAGGTGCCTCAGTCTCCTGAGCCGGCGTCTGCCCAGTAGCGGTCCAGGCCGGAGATACCATAAAGACGCCTGCTAGGAGGAGCAACAAACCTGATAAGCGGAACGGACCAAAGAATGGCAAGGAATACTTCAAGGTCATGCTCCTTTGACTCAATACTATTGGAGATGATTACACGTGACGCGAAGTCTCCATAGGCATTTCGTTTTCCGCTGAGCCGGTTGGAGACGCGTTTTCGCATCGATTATCCCATCTCGCCACCGTACGGAAGCATAAATCAGGGCTGGGAACATGTCAAGGACGCCTGGAGAGCGCGGACGGACAACCCGGAAGCCGTCAGCGCTGCCCGATGAGCCGGAAATCACCCGGACCTCCCCCTCCGGCATAAGAGAGCTTTATGAGAAATATTCGGCCGGGGGATCCGCGGCCATCAAGAGCTCCTGCGAGGCGACCTGAGGCGGCGGGGGCCTCTCCGCGACCGGGAGCGGCGCCGACCTCGTTGAAATCCAAATTCCCTTCAGCGATCCCCTGGCCGACGGCCCGACGATCACGGCTGCCAACCAAATCGCCCTCGATAACGGAACGCGTCCACGGGACTGCTTC
>Ga0299912_10004139_pt1 | contig 11846 bp, 9 predicted proteins | sample RVTome_2_FD_207667 | JGI IMG/M metagenome (GOLD analysis project Ga0299912, IMG submission 207667) | Soil microbial communities from uranium-contaminated site in the Upper Colorado River Basin, Wyoming, United States - RVT95D214 (version 2) ... | reverse complement strand
GAAAGCCTTTACGAGTGGGTGACAGATCGGTGAGCCAGTAGCGAAGGGGATTAAGGGATCGGCTGAGCGATGGAACAAAAGAAGGTCAGGTCTTGCAATAACACAATAGAAACCAAAGCTACTTTTTGCTCTCGAAATGGCTCCCCGGGCAGGACTCGGTCACTACGGTCGAAACGAGAGGGGACATACGAAAATAATAACTGATGGTAATTTGCATCCCTTTGAATCTTTATCCTGCTCCTAACGGAGTAGCTGCTAAGGGAAATCGCCCATCTTTATCCCGGAATTCCACCAGTTTCAAGCCATTATTTTCTCGATCCCTCCTTTCCAATTATCCCCCGGCATAGCCTTTTTTACCCGTGTACACGCCTCCCAAGCCACTAAATCGGATGGTCAAGAGTATTTGCTTAACATAAATTGATGGTCAGGGTGCTTTTATGAAATGCAGTAAAGCGTAAATACTCGAGGAGGCGATAGAAGCTCCGACAGACTCTCAAACCTAAACGAAACCTTAACCGTGTCCTATTCTTCAGTTAAGACTCTGTTTTAATCCGAAGGTGAGGCGGCTCTTTTTCAAAGAGGTGCATCTTATCAAGGTCCAAGGCGAGTTCAATCTCCTGATGCATCCGGACGATGGTTTGTGTATCAACGATAGCTACGAAACTGTGTTTCCCTTTAGTCACATTAAGATGGATCTCGGAGCCCAGGGGTTCAATCACATCGACCACTCCACGAATGGCAATTCCTTTGAGATGTTCCGGAGCATAGAGATGATCGTAGATATCGTTGGGACGAATGCCGAAGATGGCCTCTGTCCCTGCCAGTTTCTGGAAATAGGAAACTTTTTTCTCGGGAATGGGAAACTGGAAGGCCTCCGCATCGATCATGAGGTGACCGTCCTTCTGGATGATGCGGCAGGGAATGAAATTCATGACCGGGCTTCCGATAAAACCGGCGACAAATTGATTAACGGGGAAATGATAGACCCCCAGAGGGCTTCCGATCTGCTGGATCAGGCCATCTTTCATCACGACGATCTTCGTCCCCATGGTCATCGCCTCCACCTGATCATGAGTGACATAGACGATCGTGGTTTGGAGACGGTCATGGAGTTTGGAGAGCTCTGCCCGCATCTGGACCCGGAGCTTAGCATCTAAGTTCGAAAGAGGTTCGTCAAAAAGAAAAACCGCCGGTTTTCTGACGATCGCCCTCCCCACGGCTACCCGCTGCCGTTGCCCGCCCGAGAGCTGCTTGGGCTTCCGATCAAGGAGATTTTGAATACCGAGGATCTCCGAGGCCTCGCGGACCCTATGATCGATCTCAGCCTTAAGGAACTTCCTCAATTTCAAACCGAAGGCCATATTCTTAAAGACGGACATGTGGGGATAAAGAGCATATTCCTGGAAGACCATAGCGATATCGCGGTCTTTTGGAGGAAGGTCGTTAACGGCACGATCCCCGATGTAGATCGTTCCAGTTGTGGGCTCCTCCAGTCCGGCCATCATCCGAAGGGCGGTCGATTTTCCGCATCCGGAGGGTCCGACCAGGATACAGAACTCCTTATCCTCAACTGTCAGATTGAAATCTCTTACTGCTTGAACTTTTCCAAAATTTTTTGAGATATTCTCAAGAACCACTTTCGCCATGATCCACACCCCTTTATAGCGAACTTATTTTGGACACTTAGGAACAAATCCATAGCGTTCCCAGTTTTTTATAACCTTCTCTTGAATCTCTTTTGGCCAAACTTCTTCAAAAGAAGCCGTTTTGGGAATTTCCTCTTTAGGCCATTCCTTTGGCCAGGTGCAATCAAAGAGAACCTGTGAACCTAGGCCGTGCTCCCTTTCAAAGCGGCTCAAGAAGGTTGGAAGGGCAATACTCCAGGAGGACCCCATGCTGAATATCCCCCTGTGGGGATGGCACCGGGAGGTCAATGCCCAAAGGACCTGATCCATCTTCGTCGGATCAATATCCTTATCCACCACAATGAGATACCATACTGTTCTTCCTGAATTTGAACCCCAGACTGCACAGGCTAAGTGTTTTGCGAAGTTGGCAAAAGGGACATCCGTAGAAACCACAGCCATGTGACTAACCGCTTCAGGTGGACAGTACACCATTCTTACCGGAAATCCCTTCCCCTTCAAATCCTGCAGGATACTCGCAGCCCGGATCACTGTTGTCACCACGGCTGAATCGTCTACAGGAACACCCATACAGGAATGAACCTGAATGGGATTATTTCTATGGGTGATGGCCGTAACTTTGAATACAGGTTTGGGTCCATTATCCCTGGAGAGATACCCGGTGTATTCTCCGAAGGGACCTTCAGAAATTCTTTCATCAGGAAGAACTACTCCTTCGATGACGATTTCTGAGGTCGCAGGGACATAGAGGTCCACCGATTCGCACTTGACCAATTCTACGGGTGCTCCACGCAATCCACCCGCCACATCGGCTTCGTTGACGCCGGCAGGTACTCGGGTGGCCGCTAAGATAGAAGAAACCGGTTCTGTTCCAATCGCGACAGCAAATTCCATAGGCTTATCTCTGACTTCATATTTTTGATAGTAGTGCTGACCGATGTGCTGGTCTCTCCGAACTAAACCTGCCATGGTTTTGTGGTCAACTGCCATCAACCGATACATCCCCCAGTTTACCCAGCCTGAATCTGGGTCCTTTGTCACCACGAGATGCCATGTCCCAATATAACGGCCGCCGTCTCCCTCATGGAGATAAGGTACCGGAAATCTAAAAAGATCGATGTCGGCGCCTACTAAAATATTCTCCTTACAGGGACCTGTTTTGACTAATACAGGAGGAATCAATTGACCACTCCTTCTATTATATTCATCCACGATCTGCTCATAGGAAAAATCTTCTGGCATATTAAGAGAGATAGCGAGCCTTGAGAAATAATGATTGGGGCGGGCGCTCGTGCCAATCGGTGCCCCAAGGATACGAAATCCCTGGGGATAACCTTTAATATTTTCAAAAAGTGGGGCAGGAGCCTTCAAATCATATGACCTCCGAATGATCGCTCCCACTTCAAGATGCCAATCGACTTCCTTTTTGACATGGACCACTTCCCCTTTTTGGTCTAGATAGTCAATGTACTCTCTCAGATCATGAAAGATCATTTCTTGGCCTCCTTTCTCTTCTTAAACAGGAATGGTTGGGTTATAATTATTTGCCCATGATTTGATCCAGTCCCAAACGTTTCAACTCCGCCTCATGAATCGCGCCTGTGTCTGGATCCAAGCCTAAAGCCTTATAAGCCTCTTGTTTGAGGGATTTGATGTCGATGGTAATACCCTTCAAAGGCCCAACGGTCAGAGGGGGATCGCCTGTCACTCGGGAGGGCAGCTGGTAGGTTGAAGGTTTGAACCCCTCTCTCAGGTTAAAGGCATACCGCATCATCCAGATACGGTTTCCCGTCAGAATTAACTCGTTGATATTCGTATTCCATCCTGTGATAGCATTGAGCATATCCGGAATGGGATAAAAAACGCTGTGGGAACCAAACCAACAGAGCCCTACCGAGCTTATGATATGTTGCCAGGAGGCATAAACACGATGGAGATCTCCCTTATTCTTATAATCATGGGGTTTGACTTCTGGCAGGTTGAGGTGAGCAAAACGGGGATTAACCCTTCCCCATTCCACACCCATGGTCCCTCCGTGGGTATGACGTCCTGGGGCTGGATCGACCACATAGGTCGTGCCATAGCCTGGCGCGAAACGAGGGTCGTGCATGGGGATTTCTTGCCCCCCTACATGCATGGCAAATTCTTCAGAGCCCTTGCCGATCCGTTCAGCAGCCCTTCGGGCACCGTCAGCCAGGATGGCTCCAAACCCTTTTCGCTCTGCCATGGATTGAAGGAGTTTCACAACGCCTTCTCCATGGCCCCAGGTCAGATCGATCCCTCCCGTATCGTCCTTGGTGATCAACTGATTTTCATAGCATTCCATTGCAAAGGCAATAGTGGCTCCAGCGGAGATGGTATCCATGCCGTAAAGATTGCAAATGTCGTTGCACTTGATGATTGATTCGATATCGTCATTCAGGCACAAGGCGCCGAAGCTGATCAGGGTCTCATATTCCGGTTTATGGACATCCTTTAAAATCCATCGGTCTCCGGTCAGACTGACGATACCGCCGCAAGCAATAGGGCAGGACCCACAGGCAAATTTCTTGGTTTGATATCGGATGACATTCTCGTCGCTGATCTTAGCGGCTCTTTCTTTCACTGGAAATACTTGCTCGTTGATGCCCTTCCAGTTCTGGAGAGGAGCATCTTGAGATTCCACACAGCTGGCCACATTGCCGGACGTTCCGTATTTCATGTAGGTACGGGCCGGTTCATTGGGCTGTTTCAGCTCGTCAATCATTTGACGGTTCAGGCGTTTGACGTCATCGGGTCTTGCGACCGAAACCTTGAGGTTCCCTTGGGCTGAAAACGCCTTTAGATTTTTGGATCCCATCACAGCCCCGACACCGGAGCGACCAGCAGCCCTTCCGGCCTCGGTGATGATCGCGGTAATCAGAGACTTTTTTTCTCCAGCGGGGCCAATACAGACCAAGCGGAGTCTCGGGTTTCCGATCTCCTTTCTGATCGTTTCCTCGGTTTCTTGCGTATTCATGCCCCAGAGATGAGAAGCATCTCTTAGCATGGGTTTGTTATCTTCTAAATGGAAGTGAACCGGTTTTGAAGATCTTCCCGTGAAGAAGACACCATCGTATCCACAAGACTTCAGGGCCTCTGCAAAGTAGCCCCCACAATTAGAATCTCCCCAGTATCCCGTCAAAGGAGATTTGGTGACGACCGTGAAGCGGCAGGAGGTAACGACCTTTGTGCCTGTGAAGGGACCGGTCATGAATCCAATGACGTTTTCCGGCCCTAAAGGGTCTGTGCCCTTATTCATTTTCTCATAGAGAATTCTTGCTCCGATCCCGTACCCTCCGATGAAAGAGCGGGCAAGATTTTCGGTTAATTCTTCTTCATGAAACTTACCTGTGGTCAAGTCGACAAAAAGTAATTTACCCATATATCCATACAACATCATTTTCTCCTCCTAGTGTGGCGCCTCAGAAATTCGAAGAATAAATCCAGGACCAAATCGGCCTCCCTAATAGACATAAAAAATAAAAAGTTCTGTATAGTCAAGCAGTTAAAAAGGCAAAACTCAGCAAGATCCGGCGCGACTTATTCAATTTATTTGTAAGACACGACACTAGTCTATTCCGTATGATTTCCACCTCCTTTCACTATTTTATAAGGTGCTTTCAGAGGCAGAGGAGCCTAGGTAGGAACGAGCGCCACTTTAATCGATTGTTCGCCCTCTTTTTCTCTACCAGCTATTTTGATGGCTTCGTCGACGTCTTTCAACTTCATCACGTGCGTCACCATCTTTTCCACCGAGTACATTCTCGATTCGACTAGGTTGATAGCTGGCTTGACAGACCTGACATCGTGGGAATAAGCCCCAATTAACACAACCTCCTTATAAACCACTTGATCAAAATGCATCGGAGTTTTCTGCCCGGACATAGCTCCTATCACAATTGTTCCCTTCTTCTTAACAAGTTCTACAGTGGATGCTGTTGCTTCTGGAAAGCCTGCTACATCCAATACCATGTCAGCCATCTGACCTTCCGTTATCTCCTCAATCCTTTCAACAACGTCTTCTCGTTTCACGTCGATAATATGGTCAGCACCATATTCCTTGGCTAAATCAAATCTCCTTGCATCATCACTCGTTCCCACCATGATTACCGGATGAGCTCCGCACTCCTTTGCCACTATCACGGCAGAGAGTCCTTGACACCCTGGACCGAGAATGACCACTGCATCCCCCATCGATACCTTTCCTAAGGTTTTAATCCAGCGGATTGCATTTCCCACCGCTGCGCAGATCAACACGGCTGCCTCAGCGGGTAAGGTTTTGGAGATTTTGTGGACCGAAGAATGATATGGAAGATAGACAAATTCGCCATAGGCCCCCCAAAGGTGGGGCGGTACGTTGGATGAAACGCTATGGCCATAATTCAAATTCCTTTCGCAATATCTATATTCTCCAATTTTGCAAAAGTAACATTCCCCGCACCCAATGGTAAATTCACAGATAACGCGATCTCCCTTCCTAAGCTTATGTCTTTCCAGAAACTGATCTCCTGCCTCCTCGATCCATCCCACAAATTCATGTCCTAAAATGATAGGGTAAGGGATGTTGAAATGGCCGTTGTAGGCCTTCACATCGGAACCGCAGATGCCACACATCTCAACCTTTAAAAGGGCGTCCGTCTCCCCAATCGTCGGTAACGGAAACGATTGCAGAACGATCTCTCTTTTTCCTGTTAACACGGCTGAGGTAGTTTGACGAGCCATATTTTCTTCTTCTTGGAATGTGGCTATTTTAAAGCGATCACCCTCACAGGGAAAGCGTCCAAAAATTTAACCTTCACCGGAAGGATGAAGACATATACCCGTGATACCCCGATTTGGGTCAGGTTCTTCAAATTCTCGATAAGAGGGATATTGGTCTGAAATAATGGGAGATGATTGACGGGACGAATGGCATCGGGAGCATCTATCTCAGGGGTGTCCACACCTAAGAGCTTTATCCCTCTCTGAACCAACCAATGAATAGCGTCCAAGGCAAAATAAGGGCATTTCTTGTAGTTATCGGTTTTATAGAACCGATCGTGGCCGAACATGCAAAAGACGATATCTTCTGATCTAATTTTCCCTGAACTTTCCTCTGCCTCAAGGAGGTGATCGATTGAGACCTCGGTTTGGGGCTTACACCCTCTCAGATCCAAAATCACTGCCTCGCCGACCATGTTTTCCAAAGGAAATGCCGAGAGGTCAAAGCCGTCCTTGAAACAGTGGCGGGGGACCTCAATATGGGTTCCGGCATTGGTATTGAAGGCTAATTCATGCAACAGAACATAATACCCGTTAGGAGTCGAATCACGATCCACTTCCTCCAATGTCATTGGACGGACATTTGGTGCGGCCTCGACGTCAACGAGACGGGGGGTGAAATCGACGAGAAGGGGTTTTACTTGAAATCTTCTTCCCTCCTGTTCATGGATAAGGGTATGGGATAAATCTATGATTTCTGTAAATTCCAGTTTGACTCTATTCCGCATTCAATCCATCTCTTCGATTGCCACCACCCTTATTGGCATGGACTCGGCAAATTTTATAGCAATCGGGAAAGCATACACTTCAGCGCGATTCTTCTTCACCTGGTCAAGATTGGCAAGGTTTTCGATGATCGGGATGTCATTTTGAAAAAACAAGAGGTGGTTCTCGTGAACAGGATTCTTCGGCCTCTCGATCATCCCTGCATCAACACCGAACATCTTTATCTCCAGGTCTACCAACCAACGGACTGCTTCTATGCTGGGATAAGGGTTGGTCATATATTTTTCCGGTGATTCAAAAAAGTAGGCATCGTATCCAAAGTCACAAAATACGACATCACCTTTTTGGATTCCACCCGCAAGGCCACAGGCCCTTTTCATCTCTTCCAGGCTAACCTCATCATGAGGATTCAGCCCTCTCATATGGAGGACAACAAGGGACCCAAAGAACCGCTCGAGTGGAAATTCGATAAAATCTTGTCTTCCTTTTAAACAATGATAAGGAATTTCGATATGGGTTCCGGCATGCGTGTTTAACTCAATTTCAGACATCAAGAAATACTGGCCATCGGGAATAGGAACCATATTTCTCTGATCCGGAGGGTGTTCGAAAACAGAAACTTTCCTTTCTTCGGGGTTGGATGAGGAAAGAGGTCTGGTGTCCCCCACCAACAATTTTTTCACCTCCACCTTCCTGTTCATTTTATTTGGAATCATCGGATGGGACAGATCGATTATCCTTTTTTTCATTTTCTTTCCATTCAACCTACGTTGAGATTCACTCATGCTATTCCATCATGAGATCTTCATCCTTTGATTGCTCCTCCCATGACACCACTCACAATGAATCTTTTTAGAATCATAAACATAATGACAACCGGTATCGTGACGATCACGGAGGCAGCCATCAATGGACCCCATTGGGTGCTATATTGACCGATGAACGATGTTAAGGCGACAGGCAGAGTGTATTTATTTGCAGAATTAAGGTAAGTAAGGGCTAAGATATATTCTTGCCACGAGTAAATAAAGATGAAAGCGGCTGTGGTGACTAACCCAGGCCCTGAAATGGGAAGGACAATTCTTAACAGTACTTGCATCCTGGAACAACCATCCACAAGGCCGGCATCTTCAATGCTTTTGGGAATGCTCAGGAAGAAGCTTCTCAATAACCAAACGGCAAAGGGGATACAGAAGGTCATGTTTCCAATAACGAGCGCCCAATAGGTATCTAAAATGCGGAGGAAAGTAAAGACCTCGTACAGCGGGACAAAGAGCACGACGGTTGGAATCATTTGAGTCACCAAGATGGCTTTGAGAATGGTGAACTTCCCCGGGATCCTGAACCTAGCGAGGGCAAAGGCCGAGGTGACGGAGATCACCAAAGCGACAATAACAGTAGATAAGGTGACGATGAGGCTATTTAGAAATTTCTGTTGAAAGTTTTCCGGACCAAATAGAACATTGATATAATGGGTTAACACTGGCCTTTCGGGGATCAATTGGATTGGCAAACGGAAGATGTCTTCATGCCGTTTTAGAGAGGTGCTCAGAACCCAAAAATATGGGATTAAAACGAGGATGATGAAAAAGAGGGCTCCCACATAGATCAAGATCCAATTTTTCGATCTCTTCATCCCTTATCCTTCTTGCTCCTTCATGATGATCTTGAGATAGGCGATCATGAAAATGATGAGAAACAGGAAAGTGAAGATAGCGTAGACGGATGCTTTTCCGAAAAGGAAATATTGGAACGCCACCTTGTAAACCTTAACGGGAAGGGTGGTCGTGCTGTTGATTGGGCCACCCTCTGTCATAATCCAGATCATTTGAATATCGTTGAAGTTCCACATGGTTTCCAGGAGATTGACAACAATCAGCGTTGGCATTATCCCGGGTAATGTGATGTGAAGAAATTTTCGCCAAGGACTGGCACCATCGACCTCAGCGGCTTCATACAATTCTTTTGAGACCCCTTTTATTGCCGCTAGATAAATAAAAGCCTCAAAGGTGTAATCCCTCCAGATCATCGGTGCCATGGTGGCATAAAGGGCGATGTTCGGATCTCCCAACCATAATGTACGAAAGCATTCCAAAGAGAAAATCTGGAGCAGGTAATCCAACATGCCGAAGGTGCTTGTATACATCCATTTCCAGGCAAGGGCAATGACAATCCGAGGCGTTGCCCAAGGGAGGAGGAGCAAAATAACGACAAGGGTCTTTCCTTTAAACTCTTCGTTGAGGAGAAGAGCCATGGCCAGGCCGAAGACGAGGCTGATGAGAACAATCCCCACGGTCCAAATAAGAGAATTACAGAGGATTTCACGGAACTCCGGATCCATGATCACTTGGAGATATCCTTGGACACCAATAAAAGGGTGGATCTTATCGGCAAGGTCCCAGTGATAAAAACTCAGCTGAAAAGACCTGAAGATCGGATAGGCGATAAGCCCAAGTACACAGATCAATACTGGCGAGATCCACAAATAATTGGAGATTTCTTTCCGAAGGTCGGAAAAGGTCCTCAACCTATTCTCAGATTTTATTGACCGTGAGTATGGATTCTGATCCTTTATGTTGGGTTTAAGAATCGAAGTACGAGCATCTTTCCAGTTCAATTTTAACCACCTTACTCTGGCCCGGGGTTGGATGGAGGAAAGGTGGTTAAGACCCCTTCCCTCCATCTTCGAGGCCTATGGCTTTTTCCAGGTCTCCGGACTCCACCCAGCGTCCTTCATTTTGAGACCCTGAGCCTTTTTTTCCTTTAGCAAGGCATTGATTTCATTGGCTGCCTTATCCAGGGCCTCCTTTGGGGTCAATTTCTTTAGAAGGGCTTGCTGTACGCAATCTTGATAGATAGTTGGGAATTTGCCAAAGCCAGGAGGCGTTGGGTCTGTACTGCCATATATTAAAGAAGTCTTAAGCACCTCAGGGAGTTCCTTTGCCGCACTCACCCTAGTAGGCAGATAACCCTTCACCTTCTTCTGCAGCTCTGTGCTGCTCAACTCCATGGCTAACTTGAAGGCCAACTCGGGATGTTTCGTATTTTTAGAGATACAAAAATTCCAATGAGGTGAAAAGACCCAGATCTTGTGATAACTTGGCATTACCGCTACCCCATATTTGAGGTTAGGATTCGTCTGTTCTAAGTCCGGATAAATATTGTAAAAGCCATGAAGCATGGCAAGTTTGCCTGCAGCAAACATGCCCATGAGGCCATTGAAATCGAGATTCGGGGTTTCTGGGGGCATGACTTTATGCTTATGAAGCAAATCCACCCAGTAGGTCAGTGCTTCCACACCTTGTGGACTATTCACCACACTTTCTGTCCAGTCGGCATTCAGGAAAGTCCCTCCTGCCTGATGCACAAAGGAGTAAAGAAGACCAGTGATCATAATGCCCTTCCCATCGATTCCAATTCCATATAACCCCTTTTGAGGATCGGTAAGCTTCTGTGCGAACTCACGGCACTCTGTCCATGTCTTAGGGGGTTTTCGAAGACCTTTCTCCTCAAACAGGGTTTTGTTGTAGAACAATACACGTGTTGCAAAATCAATCGGTATGCCATAAATGTTGCCATTACGTGTTACAAAATCCCTGAGATGGGGGAGAAAATCCATCCAATCGTTGACATCCTTCGCAATATATTTGTCAAGGGGAAGGAAATAGCCTCCTCTTGCAAAATCGGAGAATTCATTTGGAATCGTCATCACATCCGCAGCCTGTCCTGCTTGAAGGCTGACGGTACATTTCCGGAGGAGATCCATAAAAGGCATGGGGGTGTGTTGAACCTTGACATCGGGATTCTTCTTCTCAAACTGCTGAATTCCCCATTCCCGGAGATCGGTTAAATATTTGCTGGTCTGCGCCCTTGTCCACAAAGTTATCGTCACTTTCTCCGCGGAATAACTTGTTGCTCCGATGGTGATAGAAAAAATCATAACCAATACGAAAATAGACATTCCCTTTTTCATATTCATTTCTTTCCCTCCTTCTTCAATTCCCGAATTTAAGATGATGTTCTCACAGGTTACTTCAAGTCAACGTCCTCACTTATCCGATTGAAGCCAATTTTCCTGCCTCTTTTCCCCACCTCCTTCCATGGTCCCTCGTTCGATCCTCCTTACTTCCATCTTTCTGTCAAAAGGGCATCAAGGCTTTTTCCACGTCTCCAAGCTCCAACCTGTGTCTTTCATTTTAAGACCTTCCTTTTTCTTCTCTTTGAGGATTGCGTTGATTTCATTGGTTGCCTTATCCAGGGCCTCTTTCGGTGTCAGCTTCTTCAGCAGGGCTAACTGAACGCAATCCTGATAAATGGAAGGAAACTTATTGAAGCCGGGAGGAGTTGGACCTATGCCTGCATTGCTAAGAGAGTTCTTGAGCACCTCCGGGAGTTCCTTTGCCGCACTCCACCTCGTGGGAAGATATCCCTGTAACTTCTTCTGAAGTTCTGTGCTGCTCAACTCCATGGCTAACTTGAAGGCCAACTCGGGATGTTTCGTATTTTTAGAGATACAAAAATTCCAATGAGGTGAAAAGACCCAGGTCTTGCGATAACTCGGCATGACCGCTACCCCATATTTGAGGTTGGGATTCATCTGTTCTAAGTCCGGATAAATATTGTAAAAGCCATGAAGCATGGCAAGTTTGCCTGCAGCAAACAGGCCTGTGAGGCCATTGAAATCGAGATTCG